>Ga0078972_1009076_pt1 | contig 20012 bp, 17 predicted proteins | sample YelNatPaOPGAMG01_FD_67568 | JGI IMG/M metagenome (GOLD analysis project Ga0078972, IMG submission 67568) | Hot spring thermophilic microbial communities from Obsidian Pool, Yellowstone National Park, USA - OP-RAMG-01 (SPADES assembly) (version 2) | ecosystem: Environmental > Aquatic > Thermal...
TCGCCTCTAAACTGGTTGATCTCAGGCCGGCCCACATTTGCGTGGCTCCACTTCTTACACTGAAACGCCACATTGAAAAACGTGAAGCCGACCTTTAGCCGACCATGACCGTCGATGCCGCCGTCCCTCCCTACCTTTGTTACCTTTACATCGCGGAATCCGTAAGCCTGGAGAAGGTTCCTGCAGAAATGTTCGAACTCGCGGGGTTTCAGGCGATTGATCGCCGTCAACGCGCGCTGCTTGAATGCTGTCACAAATCGTTGGTGCACGGCGCGTACATCCTTTGACGGTTCTGTCGAAGTGGAACCCGCAATCCGCTTCTGGACACGTTTGGGAGGAGTTGGTGTCGCGGCGTTAGCATAGAAGTATCTTCCACCAGGATGCATCTCGAACAGCTTCCTGGAAGATGCTGAGGCGAAGTCCAGTCCCACGCAATGGCGGCGGATCTGGCTTCGAACGACGTGCTCGGGTTGGTTCGCCTTGAAGTCGTAGAGACCCTTTCCAACAATTGCTTGATAGACTTCCCTTACTGTCATGGGATCGCCTCTCTGCCGCATAACCTCGGTGATTGCTTCCACAATCGTCAAACTCTGACTTGGCACGCTAGCGGGGGACGCCGGCTCAACAGCAGGCAGCAGCGGAGCAGCATCCGCAGGCTCCTGGGCTCCATCGGATATTTGCACGATTAAGAATGAATCATAACGCGCTTAGAGTAGGCCCGTGCACGGCACCCTTGGGGCTCAGCCGGACTCAATCTGTATGACAATCAGGCTGTTCCCTGGAGTTGAGGCTCTCTATCTCATCCGCTGAACCGCATCTACGACCTCGCTCCAGTCCACATCGGGCGTCAGGTGGCACCATGAGATACGTAGCGACGACTGAATCCTCGCCGGGCTGAGGCCCATAGCTTCGAGCACATGACTGGGCCGGTAGCTCTGAGACGTGCAGGCGCTGCCGTTCGAAATTGCGATCAGGTGCTTCGTCGCGACCATGAATGCCTCGGCATCAAGACCTGGCACGGCGAGATTGATTACATGGGGAAGAACTCGTTGCTGATCGCCATTGAATTCAGGGTTCAGGGGCGCTAGTCCGCAAAGCAGGCGCTCTCGGAAGGAGCGGCAAGCTTGCTCGCGATCAGCGCAATGCTTCGTCGCGAGCTCCGCTGCCAGCCCGAGGCCGACAATAAGGGGTACGGGGAGCGTGCCCGGACGCAAGCCTCGTTCCTGGCCACCTCCGTACTGCAGAGGTTGAAGTGGCACGCGATCATATCCCCGTTTACGTGTGATCAAGGCGCCCACTCCCTTCGGGCCATAGATTTTGTGTCCGCTGATGCTCACCAGGTCTACGCGGGCGTTTTTGAGTGGATCATTGCGCTTACCGAAGCTCTGTGCGGCGTCAACATGGAAATACGCAGGATGGTCGGCCAGCACGTTGCATATACCTGCAATGGGCTGCTCGACACCCGTTTCGTTGTTTACGTGCATTACGGAGACCAGCAGTGTCTCCGGACGGAGGGCCGCCCTTACCGCCTCGGGCGTAACAAAGCCACCCGGCTCCGGACGTAAGAGGGTGACGTCGAACCCGCGAGACTGCAGCACCTCAAGGGGTTCGAGTACGGCCTTGTGCTCGATTTGCGTGCTTACAATGTGCCGCTTTTGGTGCCGTTCGCCATAAGGGGCAAGCCCGAGGATAGCGAGGTTGTTGCTCTCCGTGGCACCGCTTGTAAAGATGACTTCATCGCGCTCTACGTGGGCTGCCGCGGCAAGCTGGTCGCGAGCACGTTCAACTGCCTGTTTCGCCCGATTCCCGAAGTCGTGCGTCCGGCTGCCCGCGTTTCCGTATTCTTCCGCCATGAACCTGAGAATGGCGCTCCGGACAGCGGACTCCATGGGGGTGGTTGCGTTGCAATCGAGGTAGATGCTCATGGTTTGGGATCCGCTTCATTCGAAAAAACAATGCTACCATAAAGTGTTTGCTTCCTCTTGCATGTCTGTTTGCTATGTTTTAACGTACAGGAGAGGACAGTGATGACGCCAACCGATGGTCAACTTGGGTTGCAGCAGCCGCACCTGCGCGCCCCGTTCGAATACGTCTTTCCTGCCATCCGCGGAGTGCAAGCCGGGAGGGAGTACTACACTTCGATGTGCCCGTTGCGCTTGATTCCGAAGATCTTTTTGTTCGATGAGGCGGAACTCGTGCCGGAACTGCGGGCACAGCGCATCCTAAACAAAGCTCGCGTTCCAGAGATCGCGCGATACATCACCTCCAATCCATCGACCTATATCTTCTCGGCGATTACGGCATCGATCGACGCCGAGGTGCGTTTCGAGCCGCTCGCGGCAGGCGCAGAAGGCAGTCGTGTTGGGCTGCTGCACATTCCGATGAGCGCGCGATTCATCATCAACGACGGCCAACACCGCCGCGCAGCAATCGAAATGGCACTCCGCGACCGCCCGGAAATCGGCAATGAAACGATTGCGGTCGTCTTCTTCCTCGATTTGGGACTGGAAAAATGTCAACAGATGTTTGCCGACCTTAACCGATATGCGGTGCGCCCATCGCGCTCTATCGGAGTGCTATACGATCACCGCGATGAGGCAGCGGAGTTGGCGCGCGTGGTGGTGATGCGCTCCCCGGTCTTCCATGACGTAGTGGAAATGGAGAGAAGCACGCTCTCCGCGCGTTCCCGCAAGCTCTTCACGCTCAGTGCCATTTACAGTGCTACAAGTGCGCTGATAGCAGGCCTTGATGTCGGCGCCACTTTCGAGTCGAAGCGAGACCGCGCAAGCCAGTACTGGGAGGAGGTTGCCAAACAATTTCCTGAATGGCAGTTGGTGCGGGAGCGCAAGATAACCGCTGGTGAGGTCCGCCAGGACTACCTGCACAGTCACGGAGTCGTGCTCCAGGCGCTCGGCAGAGCGGGAAATGCGCTGTTGCGCCAGAGCACGGATGGGAGCTGGAAGTCATCCTTACGGTCCTTAAAGAAAATCGATTGGTCGCGAGCCAACACGAAACTCTGGGAGGGGCGGGCGATGGTCGGTGGACGAGTGCAGAAGGCTGAGCAGAACGTGACGCTTACCACGAACCTCATCAAGCGATTCCTGAAGATACCCTTGTCGCCTGAGGAGCAGCGGGTCGAGGATGCATTTATGCGAGGGCGCAATGTCAAGTAACTCGGTCTTCCAACAACTCGGCTTCAAGAACACCGTCCGCGGGCACATCGAGGAGATCCAAGCGCTCTATCGAGCCGACAGCCTACCGTGGATCCTCGGATACAGCGGTGGGAAAGACAGCACGGCGTCCTTGCAACTCGTCTGGCTTGCGCTCAAGGAACTCCCGCCCGCGGAGCGCACGAAAGAGCTGCACGTGATCAGCACTGATACCCTCGTAGAGAACCCGGTCGTGGCGGGTTGGGTGACGCGCAGCCTTGAGGCGATGAAGGCCGCAGCTACAGCGCAGGAGATTCCGGTAGTGCCGCATCGCCTAACGCCGGAAATTCAGGATAGCTTTTGGGTCAACCTGATCGGTCGCGGGTACCCGGCACCACGTCAGAAGTTCCGCTGGTGTACGGAGCGACTAAAGATCAAGCCAAGCAACACTTTCATCACGGAGATGGTCGCGCAGAGCGGCGAGGCCATCCTCGTCTTGGGTACGCGAAAGGCGGAGAGCCAAACCCGCGCCGGTGCGATGAAGCGCATCGCGGAGAACCGGCAGGGAGAACGCTACTACCGTGAGCGCCTGGCGCACAATGCCGCACTCCCGAACTGTCTCGTGTACAGCCCGATCGAAGACTGGACAAACGACGACGTGTGGCTGTTCTTAATGCAGGTACCGAACCCTTGGGGGTACAACAACAAGGATCTCCTCACGATGTACCAGGGAGCAAGCGAGGGCGGCGAGTGCCCTTTGGTCGTCGACTCCTCCACGCCGAGCTGTGGGGATAGCAGGTTTGGCTGCTTCGTGTGCACACTCGTCGGGGAGGACAAGAGCTTGCAGGCGATGGTGCAGAATGATGCCGAGAAGGACTGGATGCAGCCGCTCATCGGACTTCGCAACCTCTTGGATAACCCGAAGAACAAGCCGAAAGACCAACGCGTCGTCACTGGTCCTGACGACCGCGAGGTGCGCGATTTCCGCAGGATAACGGGGCTCGTGCAGATCTATCTGCGTAAAGTCGAGGAGCAGGAGGATCGGGTGCCGGACTACGTTCCCGGCCCGTACCTGCAAGATCATCGTTGCGACCTTCTGCGAGCGGTACTCCGAGCGCAGAAGGCATTGCGCGATAACAAGCGAGCGCCGTCCCACGTGCGTGAGACCGACCTCATCACCATTGAGGAGCTGCACGAGATACGTCGCATCTGGGTGCTGGACAAGCATGAGGGCGAAGACTACGTCCCCCTCATCTACAAGGAGGTGACCGGGGAAGACTTCCCCGGCCCATTGAGCCTGGATAACAGCGCCTTCTCTCTCGACGAGTACCAAGTCCTGCGGGAGGTGAGCGAGAGCGACCTGCAGTTCCAGATGTTGCGCGAAATGCTGCACGTGGAACAGCGGTACCGGACCGCATCTCGGCGCGCTGGACTCTTCGAGTCCTTGGAGGAGGCGCTCAAGCGCGGATTCTACGAGAACGAGGAGGACGCGCTCTCCCGCGCGCGCAAGCGGTATGCCGTGCTCAAGGAGGCGTCGGTCGTCGAAGGTGGAGTCGTCCAATGACACTCGACATGCTCATCATGGAAAACTTCGGCGCCTATCGTGGCAAGCACACCATCAAGTTGACGCCTCCTTCCCGGAAGCGCCCCATCGTGCTCTTCGGCGGGATGAACGGCGCAGGCAAGACGACCATCCTCGACGCACTCCAGCTCGTTCTATATGGTAAGCGCGCACGCTGCAGCAATCGAGGAAGCCTCGGGTACAACGAGTTTTTGCGCCAGAGTATAAACCGGCACGCAGACCCCGGTGGTGGCGCGGGCATCGAGCTCTGGTTCCACCACGTCATCGACGGACAAGAGCAGTCCTACCGAGTCGTGAGGCGCTGGCAAGCGAACGGGAACGGCATGAAGGAAACCGTGGACGTCGAAGTGGACGGGCAGCACGATCCGACGGTGGCGGAGGCGTGGGCGGAGTACGCCGAAGAATTCGTACCCGCCCGGCTTGCTCAGCTCTTCTTCTTCGACGGAGAGAAGATCGAGATGTTGGCGGATCTCAGTAACGCGGCAGATGTGCTGCGTACCGGGATTCACTCCTTGCTCGGGCTTGACCTCGTGGATCGCCTCCACGACGACCTGGACGTGGTTACCAGCAGAAAACAAAAGCTCCTCACTGTGGATGATACGACCGGCGTCGCCCTGCGGGGCGCGGAGGCTGAAGTGCTTGATCTGCGCTCCCGACGGGAGGAACTCATCCAATCCGTCGCTGGATTGCAGGGACAACTGGAGCAATGCGCGTACCAGCTGGAACGGGTGACCGAGAAGCTACAGAAGGAGGGCGGCGAGCTCTTCGCGCAAAAAGACCTCCTGGAGAACAATCGCAAGGCGGTCCTTGCAGAGATCGAAAGTGTAGATAATGCCCTGCGCGAGGTGGCCAGCGGGAGCGCGCCTCTCCTGCTGGTACAGGACCTGCTTTTTGCTGTGCGGGAGCAGGCCCGCAACGAAGCGCGTGGCACCCAAGCAGCCTTGCTGGATACTATCCTACGCGAGCGCGATGCGCTCGTGCTCAAGACAATCGCTGGGCTCGGCACAAGCACGACGGTCCAAGAGGCGGTCGCGAACGTTCTCGCGGTGGACCGTCTTGAGCGGACGGCAATGCGCGACGTGCGGCGCTACCTCCAGCTTCCCGATGAGGCGGCGAGCATCTTGCAGGATCTCACCAATGTGTCTCTTCCTGCAGCGCGGCAGAAGATTGCGACGCTGTTAGCCCTGCGCAAGGACCTCTCGCACACTCTCACGAGCATCGAGCGCAAGTTGAGCACAGTCCCCGACGAAGACGCGATTGCACCATTTGAGCGCGAGCGCGAAGAACTCACTGCGAAGCTGGCGGCGCTGAGCGAACGGCTGGAGCGATTGAAAGAAGAGAAACAGCGTGTCGAGCACGAGCTCGGACGCAAGGAAGGGACACTTCGACGATTGCAGGAGGAGGCCGCCCGACAGGCGCTAGAACAGGAAGACCTCGCGCGAATAATGGAGCACGCGCGACGCTCTCAGCGGACGTTAGCGGCATTTCGTGAGCGTATCGTCGAGCGACACCTGGCGCGCATCGAGGAGAGCGTGATGGAGAGTTTCCGACATTTGCTACGCAAGCAAGCACTCGTTCGCAGCCTGCACATCGACCCGCGGACCTACACGTTGGAGTTGCGCGATGGGGAAGGGAACGTTTTGCTGCCCGAGCGACTCAGCGCGGGCGAGCGACAGTTGCTTGCCGTATCCCTCGTGTGGGGGCTCGCGAAGGCCTCGCGGCGCCCGTTGCCGGCCGTGATCGACACGCCACTTGGACGATTGGACTCGTCGCACCGTCGACACTTAGTCGAGCGGTACTTTCCCAAAGCCAGCCATCAAGTGCTCTTGCTCTCTACGGATGAGGAGATCCGTGGCGAGTACTTCGAGAGCCTGCGACCAGCTATTGGCCATTCGTACCTCCTGCAGTACGACGAGGCGGCGCGCACTAGCACCGTCCAGACGGGATACTTCACCAAGGAGAACGGACATGGCGCTTGAGCACATCAAGCTCTCCGAGAAAGCCAAGGATCAGCTGGTCAAGCTCAAGCGCGTCACAGGCATCCAGCATTGGAATATCCTGTGCCGCTGGGCATTCTGCACCAGCCTTGCCGAAGCCACCGTCCCCAGCCCGACGAAGATTCCCGCAGATAGTAGCGTCGAGATGACTTGGAAGGTCTTCGCCGGCGGATACGAGGAAATTTACCTTGCGCTCCTACGCCAGCGCTGCGAGCAGGACGGCCTTGGCACGAGCGATGACGTCCTTGCGCTCCAGTTCCGCTTGCACCTGCACCGCGGCATCGGATATCTTGCGGCTGACAAGCGCCTCAAGAACATCGCTGACCTCTTGCGCCACACGGAACCAACATGATCCAGCGCGACCGCACTGCCATTCGACGAACCGAGCTGAGTCGCCCCGTGCGCGCAGCGCTCCGAGACGGGATCATTACGCCGAGTACCGCCGTATTCGACTACGGGTGCGGCCTCGGGGACGATGTGCGCCGCCTACAAGAGCAAGGCATCTCCGCCGCAGGTTGGGACCCGGCGCATCGGCCCAACACGCCGAAATCTCTGGCCGACGTAGTGAATCTCGGGTACGTGGTGAACGTTGTCGAGCGGCCCGACGAGCGCGCGCAGTTGTTGCGGGATGCCTGGGGATACGCGCGCCGTGTCCTCGTGATCGCCGCACGGCTGAAGGCCGAGGTTGATGGCGAGTTTGCGGAGTTTGAGGATGGCGTCATCACGCGGCTGAAGACATTCCAAAAATACTACGAGCAGCACGAGCTGCGGGAATGGATCGCCGGAGCGCTCGGGGAGACACCGATCGCAGCGGCGCCGGGCGTCTTCTACGTGTTCCGCGACGAGGCAACCCGCGAGTCCTTTGTTGCATCGCGTTACCGTCGCCGGGTTGCAGCGCCGAAGGTCCGCGTAAGCGACAAGCTCTTTGAAGGGCATCAACAGCTTCTGCAGGACCTGATGCTGTTTGTCACAGAACGCGGCCGACTCCCCGAACAACAAGAGGTCGCGGTTGGTGCTGATCTCGTGGGGGTGTTCGGAAGCATCAATCGCGCGTTCCAGGTCGTTCGTCGGGTGACCGGGTCGGAGCAATGGGAGACAATTAGGACGGAGCGCCGGAACGATCTGCTCGTGTACCTTGCGCTTGGCCGCTTCCCGCGCCGGCCGAAACTCTCCAGCGTTCCGCTCGTGCTGCAGCGTGATATCAGGGCGCTCTTCGGGACATACAAGACCGCGTGCGCTGCGGGCGACGAACTCCTGTTTGCCGCCGGCGATATGGCGAAGGTGGATGAGGCGTGCAAGGTTGCGCCGTTTGGCAAGCTCATGCCCACGGCACTCTACGTGCATTCGGCAAGCCTTCCGCGACTGCCGGGCGTGCTGCGCGTGTACGAGGGCTGCGCTCGCGTGCTCACGGGCGAGGTCGAGGGCACCACGATCCTCAAACTGCGGCGCCACGAACCGAAGATATCATACCTCGCCTATCCTTCATTCGACGCCGAGGCGCATCCCGCACTCGCGCGGAGTTTGCGGGTGGACCTGCGGACCTTCCATCTCAAAGACCGGGATTTCCGGGAGAGCGCTGACCCGCCCATCCTGCATAGGAAGGAGGAGTTTGTCCCGGAGGACTACCCCGAGCGCGAGTCGTTTGCGGCATTAACGCGGGCCGAGGAGGATGCCGGGTTGTACACAACTGCGGACACGATTGGCACCAAGGCCCGGTGGGAATCGCTCTTGCAGGAGCGACGCGTGCGTATCGACGGTCATACGCTCGTGCGGTTGCCCGGCATGATCCCTTGAAATCTCCGTTGCGAGATGCCTACGTCGATGCCGGAGTCGCCGGCGTCCAAGTATCTGATCCGGCGGCGGCGTCGCGCACGAGCTGCGCGTACGTCTGCAGGAACTCCTCCACGTGGTACGGCTTTGATTCCATCTTCTCGGTGAGGTAGTCGAACCCGCCGCTTGCGTACTCGTTGAGCTTGGTCATCCCAGCCTCTGTGAGGTTCGTGGGCGCTGTCGGATCGACGAGTTCGAGGAGCTTCTTGCGCACGAAGTCGCTCTCCTCCAGGCCTACGCCGAGGCTTGAGAGTTCCGCCTTCAGGAGGAGCCCGACGATGAGGCGCTGGTAGGGCCGATACGCCATCACAAAGTTATCGACGAATCCCTCGCTGATGGTCGCGCACCGCGCCGATGGTTGGCTGCTACGCCCCGTCGCGAGGCCGAGCATGAGGCATAGGTAGTACAGGTCGAACTTGGTCTCTATGGGCTTCTGCTTGTGGATTTGCGAGAACCAGTCCTCGACATCCTGCCGCAATCGGAACGCCATATGTTTATGCCTCCTCCTCAAGATCGAATTTCTCAAAGTATTCCTTGCCGGTTACGAGGACGCCGCTTTCGGTCTGCGTGACACCCTGCTGCGGCAGGCTGCTCATCAGTGGTGCGGTACCGGGGGTCTTGCGAAAGAGAGTGAAGTACCCGATGCTGCCGTTTGCGGTCTCAGCCAGCGGCCTGACGAACCCGGCACGCTCGGAGGAGATGGTGAACGCCACGAACTGTTTGCAAAGGCTCGGGATGATCTTGCCGACCTCTCGTCGAACTTCGATGGAAAGTGGGTTTGCGGGGCTATCGATTACGAGCGGCACCTGGTGCTGTCCGCGGTTGAGCAGCGTTGTGAGAAAGACGTATCCGACGGTGAGCGTCTGGCCGACGCTTGCGCCTTCCTGTGCCTTTAGGCGGACGCACGAGTCGATGCTCGCCACCTCCAAGGGGTCGCGGTAGAGCACCTTGCGCAGACGGTCGTTTACCTCTTGCAGTATGACGGTGCGCAATCGCTGTCGCGCATCAGCGAGAGCGTCCGTGAGGATCTGCTGGATGATGGAGACCTTTTGTCGCAGTTCGATGGTCCCAGTGATCTCCGCAACCTTCTTCTGAACCTCCAGGAGTTGCGCGCGCAAGGACTTGAGGCATTTCGTGTTCTCGTCGTCGTTGATGCTCGGTGCGCGGTTGATTTCGCCTATGAGGCTCGTGAGGAGTTCGCGTTCCTTCACTCGCTCGTTGAGCTCCTCTTCGTTTTTGCGGAGTTCCTCATCACCCTGATCGATGAGCTTCTGGCGAAGCGCGCGCACGGCGGTCGTCGCGGTAGCCTTCTCGACGACGGCTTTGCCCAGTTCCTCAAGGCTGGTCGTGAGGTCCTTGCTCGTCGCCGCACCTGGTTTTTCGATGTTGTTGTCGATGTCGCCCTTGAGTGTGTTGAGCACGCCGCTCGTGTCCTCGGCAAGGTAGAGGGCTGCGCGCTGCTTAAGCACGTCGCGGGTGTTGTCGTCGAGCGGCCGGCCGCAGATACAGTTATCCTCCTGTAGGAGTTCGATGAAGAACTGGCTTGAGGTGCTCGCGGGGAGCTTAAGCCGGTCGAGCTGGTTCTTCATGTGCACAAGAGAAGTGGCAAAGCCCGCCGCGAGCACGTGCGGTTGCCGGATGTACCCCATGACCGTTGCTGCGCAGGCGTTCACGTCATTCTCCGCTGCCATTTCCCGTTCGCGTGCGGCATCGAGCTTGGCGCGCAGCTCCTCTTGAGCGCCGATGCGGTCTTGGATCTTCTGCTCGAGTTCGGTGATGGCGGCGTTGGTGGATGCGAGTTTGCTCGTTGCCTCTTGGAGTGCTTTCTCGGCCTTGGCAATGCGCGTGGCGAGACGGGATGCCTTGTTTTGGTACATCGTAAGCCCGGTCTCGGTCTTGGCACCTTTTGTGCTTGCGGCCTTTTCCCAGATCTCCTGGGTTTTGGCTTGGACTTCCTCAAGCAGGTAGAGCTGAAAGAGCGCGTCAATGGCTTGCCCAGCCTCAGAGTACCCGGGCTGCAGCAGCCGGTCCGCGAACTCACCATCAAAAACAAAAAGCTTCACAAAACGGTCATCGAAGAACCGCTGGACCTCCTGCGGCGGCTTCCATCCCGGAACTAGCCCACCAAGCCCGGGGGAGGAGGTGCGGTACGATGCTGTGCCGTCTTCGAAGTTGAGCCGGACCTCCAGCGTGAGTGGCTTGCCGTCGATGGCGAGGTGCAGCGCGAACTGGCCCTGATCCGTTGTTTCCCCGGGGCGACGCAGTGCGCGGACACGGTCAGCGGGCCATGTGCTGGCTTCTCCGGTCATTGCGGCGCGCAACATGGTGAGCGTTGTGGTCTTGCCGGTGCCGTTTGGCATCTGGAGCAGGCTCACGATGGGAATAGCACCGCCATTGCCCAGTGTGAGGTCGATGTCGGGGCAACGGAGTCCTTTGCTGGTCCAGCCCGCGAGTTGGATGATCATACATCCTCCGCTGTGGTGTCGATGGCGCTTGCAAGCGCCGTGAAAAGGTCCATCTCCTTCTCGCGCGAGAGGGCCGAGCCGCTCATTGCGTTGAGCCAGGCGAGCAATCGTTTGCTGACCGCAGCCGGTTGGTGGTGCTTCTTCACGGCGTCTTCGACGGATTTGATGACTTCAGGATCAAGAGGCATGACGTTGTGCTTCCCGTGAAACAGTGGTTTCCTTTCTAGATGGTCGGCCGGATCTGTGCGAGGGCGGAAAGCCATGCTTGCCGGTCGTCGTCTGGTGATGTCGTATTATCATCGTGCTCGTCGCGCACGAAGTCGATGACGAGCGCGCGTTTATACGGCGTGTTCGGATCCGTGCGCAGGCATCGGCCGATGCGCTGGATGGTCTCAAGGCGCGAGCGCGCCGAAGAGAACAGCACGACTGTGCGCAGGCCGCGGATGTCGATGCCTTGGCTGATACGGTGGCACGTGAGCAGGCAGTCGATTTCGCCTTTGGCGAAGCGCAGCAGGTTGGCTCGGTCATCTTCTGCGTAGTACGTGCGGTACTTGTACGTGTGCTGCGCGATGACGTTGATGACGCGCTCCCCGAAGTTCTTGTCCTCAACGAAGATGATGCTGCTCTTTAGCGCCGCTTGCTGGCCCGTGTTGAGGTACGCAGCGAAGACGCCTGGTTTCTGTTCGGCAGTCTTGTAGACTTTGGCGAGTTCGATCCAGACCTCTTCTTGCGTCATGGGGTCGCCTGCTGCTTTGCGGGCTGCATCGCGTGCGTAGACCTGCGCGAGCCGCTGCTTGTCCCCGTCCGTGAGCTGGTACGGGAGAGCGACGTAGTCGAAGTCGCACAGGATGCCTTTCTTGATCGCGTCTTCGAGTCCGAATTGGAAGATGACAGGGCCGATTTCGCTTGTGATGAAGGCAGTGCCGTCCGCGTCGTATTCGCGCTCGGGCGTGGCGGAGAGTCCTAGGCAGTAGGGAAAGGCTTGGTGCTGGCCGGCGAGCTCTGCCCGATTCGCGGGGCTGCCGAGTCCGTGGACTTCGTCGTGGATCATGAGCATGCGCTTGCGCTGCTCGGGTTTGAGGAGCGCAAAGAGGCGTGCGAGTTGTCCTCGTGAGATGACGATGATGGCACCCTCCGGGTTGTTGGCGAAGCTTGCCATGTCGTGCTGGTCTGCGTAGTGCCGATAGACACGGAACGTCGGGGTGGCCGTAAGCGCCCAGTCGTCCATCTCCTTCGTCCACTGATCGAGCAGGTCCGTGCCGTCCGTTGTGATGATGACGCTCGTCACCTTGCCGCTTGCTTGCAGGATGGTGAGTGCTTTGATCGCAGTCTTGGTCTTGCCGGTGCCGGTGGCCATTTCGAGGACGCCGCGATGGTGGTTCAGGAATTCCTGGACTGCCTGGTCTTGATGCGCCCATTTGTCCGGAGGCTTTGGTGCTGTTCCTTGCGTGATGGGGCAGTTGGTGGGTGCGTACTCGCGCACGACCGCGAGCGTCTGCTCGCTTAAAGGGAACACGAGGAGTCCTTCTGCGCTTCCCTCCCATGCTTCGTTGAATTGGTCGATCTTCACCTTCACGCGTTGCTCGTCCGCCGGTATCCAGCTGCGGTACACGTCGATGCTCTCGTAGTTCTTCGTATGCCCACTGTAGGTCTCGTTCGCCGAGCCCGAGAACGCGACGGCTGACCCGTCTGGGTAGGTGAAGATGCCGATCTTCTCGTGGAAGATGCCGGCGTCCTCGATGTGATCGGGGATGGCGAAGCGCAGTGCAAGCCGGTCGTTGGCGATGAGCCAGGCGAGGATCTGCGCCTGCAGAGTCATTGCGGTCGCGGTGTCCGTCGTTTTGAGGAGCTCGATGACGTCGAGGACGACTTGATCTGCAGTGTGCTGCACGAGGAGTACCCGTTGCTGCGGGTCGGTTGCGGTGCGCAGCGCGTCGAGGTCACTGCGGCCGAGCGCTGGCGAGATGAGGAGCTTGATGCGTAACCGTCCAGGCGTTTGGGGATGCGCAGCGCGTCCGCCCAGGAAAGGAGCGCGGTGCTTGAGAAATAGCCGGCGGCGCGCTCGTACGTGGTGCAGTCCGCGAGGCAGCGCGTGAAAAAGTCCTTGCGCAGGTCGTCTCTGCCAGTGCGGTAGTGGGGTTTGAGGTCGCTAATCATGCCTGCTCCAGTGTGGTGAGTGCGGTGAAGAGGTCGTCGAGTTCCTGGTCTTGGGTCTCGCGTTCGTGCTCGTCGAGGAAGGTTTCGACGAGTGCGGGCGTGTCGTCCTGGACGGGCAGGTTGCTTGTGGCCTGCCAACCCGTCTCGGTTAGGACGAACGCGCCGTTCTCGAGTCGGCGAACAACGCCGAGCTGGAGGAGTAGGCTGAGTCGGTTCGTGGTGTCGTATTCGCCAAGCGCGTAGTGTCGTGCGAATTCCTTGCTGAGTGCGGCGCTCGTGATCGGCTGGCACGTCGCAAGCAAGTGCCAAAAGATGGTCATGCCGGCCACGCGCTCCGTAACGCATGCGAGCATCGCGTTGGTGTCCGGGTGTTGGTACCGGACCGGCTGGTGCCCCTCACGGCGGAGGAGGACGTGGTCGATGATGCCAAGTGTGTATAGGAGTCGTGCCAGGTTCTGCCGGTACCAGTCAGCGCCTGGCGGCGTGATGCCGAGCGTGCGGACGATTGTGGTGATGAGCGTGTGGTACGTCTGTCCCGTCTGTAGCGCGGCTAGGAGGCTCACCAGACCGTCGGTAGTGAGTGCGCCATCAGGCCGGATGGATGGGCAGTACGGTAGGACGCTCTTTCGTGCGTCGTCGTAGTCGGTGAGCGTAAATACGCCGTTGCCGAGAAGGGTGAAGAGGTCGGGGTTGCCGATCATGACGCTGTACAGAGTCGTGTCCTGATGGTCCTCTAAGGGGAAGAGGGCGCGGATACGGGAGGCGAGCGTGCTCGTGTGTAGCGGCGTCCCGGTGTTGCCGAACGCCTGAAGGAGCTGTCCCTTAATCGTGACGGGTTGTCGCACGTTGGTCTGCCTGCTGCCGAACGCGAGGGCAAGGGTAGTTTCGATGCGCTCCCCCTGCTCGTGGTCGGGGTGGTTGCGCCACGCGCCGTCCTGCATGTTGCGCGCAAGCGCGCGTGCGAGGTGTTGGCGAGCGCTGATGGCGACGTAGGGTTCGCGCCGCTGGCTAGCTGGGTGGTTGCGGAATTTGGCGCGTGCCGCGGGCGAACGGAGCCATTCAAGCGCCGCTTTTTCGATCTGCCGGATACGTTCGCGAGTGACGCCCATCGTCGTCCCGATCTCCTCCAGCGTGTGCTCGGGGCCGTCAATGCCAAAGCGCAGCCGCAGGACACGTCCCTGGACGGGCGAGAGCGACGCGAGCACCTTGGTGAGGCTCGTACCGTTGGGTGACGCTGTTTGGTCGTCGAGAAAGGGGGTGGCTATGAGCGTGGCGCCTATCGGCGTGCGCATGCCGGGGAGCTTCTCGTCGAACGCAAGCGCAGGCGCGCTTAGGCCCAGGAGCGTGATGGTCTCGTCAGGATCGTGCCCGAGGCGCTTGAGGGTGGCCGCAAGCGGGAGTGCATGGGTGTGCTTACGCTCCTGCTTAGCGATGGCGCCCTCGAGTGCGGTGCGGAGGTGATCGAGCTTGTGGTTGAGGTGGACGGGGAGGCGGACGAGCCTGCTGTCGTTAGCGATTGCGCGGGTGAGGTGCTGCCACATCCAGGTGGTCGCGAAGTTGGCGAAGCGCGGGTGCGTGAGGTAATCGTACTTCTCGGTGGCGATGAGGAGTCCGATACTCGCTTCTTGGACGAGGTCCTCATACTCAAGGCCGCGGTTGACGTACTTGCGGGCGAGGCGCAGGCTATACCGGAGGTACCCGGTGATGAACGTGTCGCGTGCCGTTCGTGCGGCCGCCTCACGCTCCGCGCGGATGGCATTCGCATCGATGCTGGTGGTGATGGCACAGAGGTGCTGGCTGTTCGGGTGCTCGTGGTGTTCACGCTCGTGACTTTCCCACGCGGCGAGCACGGCTTGCGGGATGAGTGCGAACGCCTGTGCGATGCGGAACACCCGTTCGACATCATCCTTTGTGCTGAGGGTGGTGAGGTGTTCGACGACTTTGCTGGTGCGCAGCGTCGTTATCTGCTTGCGCGCGTGCAGCGCTTCCGTCAGGAACTGCCGTAGCGCTGGTGTGCTAGGATGCTTGCGGGTCGCTTGCTGGTGCAGGTGCCGTACGCGCTCGACGCTCGCGCGGACCTGGTATGCCGGGTCGGCGGGGCACGGCGCAAGCAGCAGTCCCTGGCGTAGGGCGTCGTTCGCGCTGAGCGTGGCTGCGAGCCAGAACTCTTGATCCTGGCTTGCGATCACCGGGAGGCGCTTGATGTTCGCGACGAGGAAGTCCAGCATGGTGCTCGTCATCGGGCCTCCGGTGCGCGAAGATAGAAAGACGCGCGTGCTTGGTGCGTGCGTCCTGGGTGGGCCATCCGATATGCGTGCTCCGCTCGCATAAACTTGTGGGGCGCCTGGACTTACTTCGCGGTCTTGGCTGGCGCTTTGGCGGGAAGTACGATGCCCATGAGTGTGGTGATGAGCTGCTGTTGCGCGTTGCGGTTGCTAATCACGCGCAGGTTACCCTTGGCGTCCGGCGCGAGGATGCCGCGCGCCTGCCAGAGCGGGTTCTTGCGCGCGAAGAGGTCGCCTTGGTACTTGCCGTTCTTGTAGGGCTTGGCGAGCGTATCAAGCTTGTTCTTCCATGACGGGTCATCGCGGAGCTGCGCAGCGAGGTGGAAGTACGCGATCCACGTGATGGCCTGGTCGGCGATGGACTGTGATCGAACGTGTTGTCGTCGCTCCACGCTGAGCAGCGCGATTTCGGCCGGTCGGACCCGGTGCAGTTCTGCGATGAACGCGGAGAGATACTGTAGAAGGTTGTTGTACTCGTCTTGTTCCGTAGGGACGTATGCAAAAGCTGACTGGAGCCCCCGCACGAGCGTGTAGAACAGGACCATCTTGGCGGAGTTCTTGGAGAGCGTGGTCCCGACGATCTCCACGTTGCCCTCCCCGAGCACGCCACTGGCTTTCATGAGATCGCGTGCGAGTTTTGCGTGCGCGTGCGGGTCGTTCATCATGCTCGCGACGTAGTGCGCTTTGCCTTGCGCGACTTTCCATCCTTTCGAGTTGAGCACGAAGAACTTGTGGGCTTCCCCTTCGAAGCTGTCAGTGTAGATGGCGAGGGCGTACTCCCGCTTGGGATTGTACTTCTCCATCTTCTCGTCTTGGGTTTCGCGCACCCATTTGCGGTACGTCTTGTGCATGCGGACGATGGCGTGGTGGCGGTGGTTCGTGTCAGGGCGGGTCGCAACGCCTTCGAAGATGAGCAGTTCGCGCTTGTCCTCTACGTACACCCAGGACACGAGTCCGTACCGGAGGTTCCACATGAGTTCCGGACATTCGAACTCGTTCTTCCGAATGTCGTCGATCATGCTCTCGATGTTCTTCTCATTGAGGACGGGGACTCGCTTGGTGCCTTTGTCCTTCTCGCCGCGCTGGATCTCTGGGTCGTACACCGACCGGAAACGCTCGGCCTCGGAGAGTTCGTCCGCCCATAGTTCGGTGGGTTCGCAGAGCACTGCCAACTGGCCCGGCGTAATCGCGGAGCGAAATTCCACCGCGCCGGCCTCCATCACCCGGCCATCTGTATCAAGTGCTTTCTGTCGGTCAATCCGATATGAGATCCGTGTATCGGGAAAACGGTGCGGGGTGCGATCCTTCAGATGCGCGGGTATCGCGGATTCCGAGCTTACGACGTAACAATTGTGCATGCCGGCAGTGCTCCCATTCATCGAATCACGTGGCCTCAGCCCACGTGAAAAAGATAATCATATCGCAGTAGCGATTAATGTCAACCGAAAAGTGATTATACTTTACACGTGATCTTACGTGATCTAGTCGTGAAGCCATTCTTGGGGCGGGGCTAGGGCAGGTGGAAGTCAGAACTTCCCGGCCCAGCGTGGCGCGGCGATCTGCCAACTCAAACAGCGTGGGGCTTCTCTTTTCAGAGATTTACAGGCTGGAGAGTCGGTTGGAAGACCGTAATGATAGAGGGTCGCGGCGGCATGTAGTCGCCCCGGAACTCTTCCTCGAAGCCGTTTGCGGCGAGGGCCTCTCGGATGCTCGGCGTCTGGGCAGGCAACGTTGGAGGCAGAGCCACATCGGCGTCACGGGTCATGAGGCGCGAAGTCGAGCATCTGCGCGGGTTCGGCAGGTGGTACAACCTGCAGGCCTACCCGCCGACGATGACCACCCGATCCAGCCAGGGATCGAGAGCAGTAATCAGACGGGAGAAGCCGGCGATGTCGGGTGCGAGCGCCATCACTTGTTCGCTTTCAGCAGCGTTCCGAGAGCGCGCCGCGCGATTTCATCTGCTTGCGCCTTACCCCGGGATGGATGATCCGAAACGTCGAGCCACACTTGCAGGATGTCGGCGCAAGGTACTCCATCCTTCATGACAGCCGCGCGGAACACCGCCTCCGGGTTTACGGGGATGCGGATGAATGCGTCTGGGCTGTGTTCGGCACCCTCGACCGAAAGCCCGAATCTTTGCAGAACCCCCGGATCGAAGCGCTCGATATAGATGTGTGGCGGGACCCCATGCACAAAGCCGAATCCTAGTGCATCGGCCGCGGCGAACAAACCCAAACACACCCTGGGCCGGCGCCGACGCTCGGCGGCCGAGTCGCCGACAGAGGCAGCACCCGCGGAGTATGAGCTGAGCAACGCAGCGACCGCAGCCGGATCTCGTTTCACCAACCACCGGACTGGAAACTCCTGGATGGGTTCCCGCCATGCTGACCAACGGCTTAGCAGTTCGGGAATCCGCACCAGTTCCAGCGATTCTTCGCCCGGATCAACAAAGCCGTCATTTTCCAGCTGGCGCACCAGACGGAAGGCGCTCATCACGGAAACCCCGGCAGCCCTCGCCAGCTCCGTAGGGTTCCTGTATCGCGCTCTGGGAGCCGACAAGAGATTAACCGGGATCGACTCTGACAGCAGAACCTTCAGCATCCACTGATTGAGATCGGAGAACAAGTGTGGCAAGCGCCGTCCGGCAATCTGCCGGCGCGCGCGATGCTCCTTGGAAGAGGGGCGTGCATTCAGGACCTCGAGACCCTGACCCCAGAATTCCCTCAATCCCTCTGCATCAACAAGGCCGACCACCATCTGGGGAGCGACTCGGTCAGCATACCTCTGCGCGGCATCGACCACAGCCGGAGGAAGGTGCTGGGCTCCTACAACGGCGACAGGAACGACTGCCTCCGGGAACTGTCTGGCGAATGCCTGGGCCTCGAGGATGGCTTGCGACAGCAACGGAATCACCCGATCGCGACGTCCCTCCGAGGACCGCTTGATCTCAACGACGTACTTGCTCCCTCCACCTTCCACGATGAGGTCGGGCTGAGGTGCGCCGCCGGGTCGAGGGCGATGGACACGCCAGGATGCCCGGCGAAAAGCTTCGGCCACAAGCCGTTCGATATCTTGTTCAGCGGCAGCCATGATGTCCTCAAAGTCTCGCGGCCATGATAATTCCCATGGCCAAGTGATTTCACATGGCCATGATAGCCGCTCGTGACCGCCGTGTCAAACGGAGGTCTTCAAACTGCAACTGTCAGTTTGCCCAAGAGGAGGCGTACTCGGCACAGTGCAAGTTGTTGAAAACACGCCTCCTCTGCCGAGAGAAAGTTCGAGGACCGTTGAGAGAGGGGAGCCACACCTAAATTCCGTAACTTCCCGCCGCCCCGTTTTGCTTGACGCCATCGCCGTTTGCGGTCGCCCGTTATCCCAAACATGCGCCAGTATTTGCGTTTCCGCGCGGTTCTCCGGTCGGAAACGCCTCCAACCGGACCACGCGCTCAACCGCCACGGTTCGGTTCGTTGGCCTCTCTCAACCCTTCAAACTCTCCGTTTTCTCCGTTGACAGGTCCGCGTTTGTTGACAGGCCGGTTGAGCGCGCAGGCCGGTTGGGCACTTTCGAACTCGCGTGAATATCTATTGACAGGGACGGCGATTCGCGGCTCCGAAAACCACCAGACAGCGGGCAGGCCGCGAAGCGGAAACCGTTGTGGGTGTGGGGCACCAAGTGGGATGGCCTGCTGTTCTTTGGCCTGACGGAGAAGAAGAATGGCCGCAGCTAACAGAACCCTTGCGGCGCCGTGTCGATTGACGATTCGCTGCGCGATCTACACGCGGAAGTCCACCGAGGAAGGGCTGGAACAGGAGTTCAACACGCTCGATGCCAAGCGCGATGCGGCCGAGGCGTTCATCCGCAGGCAGCGGGGCGAAGCTGGGTGGCGTTGCCCGATCACTACGCGCTTTGGGTGCGATGGCGAGGCTCGACGGCAGACCACAGCCGATCCACAAACCATGCCGTCGCGCTGGCGCCTCTATTGTTTATCTTTGGGGCTGGACACCTTGATGGACAAGGTATACAATGGTCGTTCTAATGCCTCGATCATCAATGCATCGAACACAGGCCGCATCGCGAGCGATCGACTATACCGATCGCGCATATTGGAACGGCATCATCAAGATGAGTCTGTCGAAGTTCTTTATCTTGAGCGTCTTGCGCCGCCGGCCAATGTATGGCTACGAGATTGCTCGCGAGGTCGAGACGTCGACCGAGGGTTGCTGCTCTCCGACTGAAGGCACGATCTATCCGGTTCTCCGTGAATTTGAGAAAGGCGGCTACGTTACCGTCCGAACGCAGACAGTGTCCGGACGTGAACGCAAGATTTATGCCCTCACGAGGAAAGGCAGGAAGGCTTTCACCGTAGCAGCCGCGGCGTGGGTGGAGGTTTACACCTTTGTGCGGTCCAGCAGCGAGGCTTCGGACTAGGAGCTTGTTGAAAAAAAGGTGCGCAGAGGTGCTCCGTCTCTTCGCGTAACTCTATTTCAATCAGAAACAGGCTCGGACGAGGGGACGAAATGGCCCTCGATCCGCCGCTCGGTGGCGG
>Ga0078972_1002444_pt1 | contig 20008 bp, 22 predicted proteins | sample YelNatPaOPGAMG01_FD_67568 | JGI IMG/M metagenome (GOLD analysis project Ga0078972, IMG submission 67568) | Hot spring thermophilic microbial communities from Obsidian Pool, Yellowstone National Park, USA - OP-RAMG-01 (SPADES assembly) (version 2) | ecosystem: Environmental > Aquatic > Thermal...
AACTCGTTAAATGGTATCTGGGCTACAATTCCACATCGAAGAAGTTTTTGCATGAAAAATGCTATGAAGACGCAAAAAGGCTGTTTAATCTCAACACAGCTTTAATCCAGACAGCCAGAGACAAGGCTGTCGAGATCCTGAAGGGCTTTGAAGAGAACAGAAAAGAAGGCAGCGTTTTAAAGCTTAAAAGGATTTCCATCCGCTTCGACAAGAGATGCTACAGTTTTTCCAAGACAGACAACGCTCTAACGCCGTACTGGCTTACGCTGAGCCTTAGCAGAGAGAAGAGAATAAGCCTTCCGATAGTCTTTGGCGAGAAACAAAGGCAGAGGATAGAGGAAGCGCTCAGAGGAGAATGGCAATTCGCAGCAGTTGAGATGGTTAAACGCGGTGGAGAATGGTACGCACACTTCATCCTGAAGAAGACTGTCGAAGTTCCCGATGAGCCTGAAACAGTCATAGCGATAGACAGGGGAGAAAGGAATTTAGCAGTTGCGGTAGCGATTTCAAAGGAAAACCCGAGCAAGCCGATGAAAGGCAACTTCTGGAAAGGCGCAGAGGTAAAGAGGACAAGGGGGAAGTACGCGCATGTAAGGAGAAAAATGCAGAGGAAGAAGCTTATGAAGGATGTTAAGAGGCTGAAGGATAAAGAGAAGAGGATTGTCGAGCAGAAGCTTCACGCAACAGCGAATGAAGTAGTAGCCTACGCTAAGCAGTTCCCCAAGCCGATAATAGTCATGGAAGATCTCACCGGAATAAGGGGTAACTTTGACAGGTCCAAAGAATTAAACAGGAGGTTTCACTCTCTGCCCTTCAGAAAGCTGCAGGAAATTGTTGAGTACAAGGCCCTGCTTGAGGGAATAGAGGTCAGGTATTTGCCTAAAAAGGAGGTCAGGAACACTTCAAAGACTTGCCACAGATGCGGGCATGTTGCCCAGGTCAGCGGAAGGGAATTCAGATGCCCGAAATGCGGGCTGATTTACAACAGGGATTTAAACGCATGCATAAACATAGCCCATGCCTTAACGAGAGGCATGGGATGGGGGAGCTGTGAGCCCCCCGGACCGGCAGATGAGGGGAGGGGCGTGAAGCCCTCTCTTAACGCCGGAAGCTCCCGACTTTAGTCGTGGAGTAGCTCACAGAGAATTTGTGAAGAAAACTTAATATTACCTATTTTGCTTCTGCTTTTAGCATGGATGAAAGAGACGCGCTGAATATTTCGAGAGAAGTTGCGAAAAGCGTACTTAAAGCCGTAAACAGCATTCCCATAGGCAAGAGAGGCGAATTTTATGGGATCGGTAAAAGCGGTGTAACTAAGCTGGTTGACAAGGTTGCAGAAAATGCAGCTCTAGATATTCTCAAAAGGGAGAGACTGAGGATTTTGAGCGAGGAGTGTGGATATGTTGGAGAGGGAGACGTCTTTGTTGCTTTGGATCCTCTTGACGGTACTTTTAACGCCGTCAGGGGAATTCCTATCTACTCTTTAAGTCTTTGCTTTTCAGATTCAGAAAACCTTGCTGACGCTTTTTTCGGTTACGTTTTCAATCTATGCAGCGGTGATGAATATTATGCGAGCGAAAGGGCTTTTAAAAATGAAACAGTGATAACGGTAGGCGGAAAAGAGAATTTGGAAGAACTCAATGCGATTGTGTACTATCCAAACCGACCACTGCCGTTCAAAAGAATAAGGGCCCTAGGAAGTGCGGCTCTTGAGACTTGCTTTGTCGCAGAAGGACTTTTTGACTGCTTCATCGACATAAGGGGTATGCTTAGGATCTTCGACGTTGCGGGGGGAATTTATATACTAGAGAAAGCCGGTGGAATTGTAGTGGATGAAAAGGGCAACTCTTTGGGAAGTAAAAGATTTGAATTGTCGGAGAGGTTAAATGTAGTGGCGACAAATAAAAAATTGTACAGGAAACTGCTGGAGCTGATTTTATGAGATCTGTAATTGTCTACAAATCTCCGGAACTCCTAGAAAAAGTTGAAAAGGTTCTTTTGGATCTGGGGCATGAAGTAAAAAGCCTCCCAAAACCTTCAAGATCTCTCGAAAGCTTCGATTTCATAGTTAGCATTGGGGGGGACGGTACAATTCTATCGATTCTCCAAGAGGTAAGAAGATGTCCTCCGATTTTTGGCATCAATTCAGGGAAAATTGGGTACTTAACGCATTCGAATTCTACAGACTTTGAAGATAAAATTAGGATTGCACTTAAAAAATTCGAAACGGAAAAGTTTGAAAGGGTAAAATGTTCTTGCGGGGATTCAGATTGCTTGGCTTTGAACGAAATAGCGTTTTTCGGGAAAGAGAGGGGAAAGCTGACGGAGATAACAATAAAAATTGATTCTGAAGAGGTCGACAGGATAAGATGTGACGGAATAATAGCCGCAACGCAAATCGGATCGACTGCCTACTCGTTCTCTGCAGGTGGTCCCGTGGTCGAACCTTATCACCCTTCTATAATAATCGTTCCAGTAGCCCCCTTCAGGTTTGGGTGGAGACCTTTTGTTGTCAGGATGGATAGAATTGTTGAATTCGAGGCCAAAAACCCGGGTTTGGTAATAGCCGATGGAAAGAAAATCTTTGAGGCCAAAAGGGTGACAATAACCAAATCAGATTTCCCTGCAGTATTTTTCAAGCGTGATGATAGGATTAAGAGAGTTTTCCAAATTATAAGGAGAATAGAATAAGATTTAATATCCCAGAGAAAGTACTCATTCTATCCCCGAACGGGGAAGGGGCTGAGAGAGCTAGGCTTCCGATGATGCCTTTCTGCGAGCTCGGGGAGACATACCATGTTGATAGGTCCCCTGATGAGCGAGCAAGAGCTTGCAATGATTCTGGGGCAACCCGAACATGGGACAGCCCCTCGGGGGGTCAAACGCTTCGAGCGAGCGTCTGCTTGCGGTGAGAAGTGGTGTTACTCCCGAGGCACAACTTTGGTTTCCTGTGGTATCTCTAAGCGCCCTCTAGAACTGCAAGCTTGGACCCTCCGGCAATTCATCCCAGTTTGGGCCTAGGATTTTTTCCGAGTATTTTGTAGGTTTCAACAGCCCTGTTCCACTCCTTCTCGCTCAGCAGTGGATCTCTAACTCCGTTAAGCAGGAAAGCCTCTGTTCTTTCGATGCAAGTTCCACAGCTAAGGCATGGCCTTTCCTCGCCTCGGTAACAGCTCCAGGTAAATTCATAGGGAACTTTCAGCCTTAAACCCAGTTCAACGATTTCTGCTTTTGTCTTGTCAATGAAGGGTGCTTTTAGTTCAACCGGATTCCAGAGATTGCCCAGGTATATTGCAGTATCTAAGGCTTTAACGAATTCTTTCCTGCAGTCAGGATAAATGCTGTAATCGCTCCTGTGTGCAGCATAGTAAACTTCCTTTGCTCCTATCTTCACAGCGTATCCTGCAGCAATTGAAAGCAAAATCATGTTCCTATTTGGCACTATAGTCACTTTTTGACTTTCTTCCGTATAAAATCCCTCTGGCACCTTTTCATTGCCTGTAATAGCGCCAAACGAAATCAGATCGTGAATAGAAGATATGTCCACGATTCTGTGATCAAGTTTTCCAATCTCTTTAGCCTTTTCGACTAGCTTTTTTGCGAATTCAATCTCCTTGGAATGCTTCTGGCCATAGATGAAAGTTACTGCTGAAACTTCGTATCCTTTGCTCAGCAAATGATAGAGGAGGGTCGAAGAATCCAATCCCCCGCTAAATATCAGTACTGCTTTCATAGTTCTGATTTGTCTGTCCTAGATAATATCTTTATCCTCGAGCACGTATTCTCTAACAACTGCCACCCCTGTACTCCCACGCCACGTTTTTTCAAGCTTTTTGATCGAAATCCTTCTCCTGAAAAGTGGGGCATTTAGAACCAAGGATTCGTATTCACCGCCTTCCCCTACTAGACTAACCCCGTATTTTGCGCTCACCATCTTTAAGTGTTCGATGCAGCTATGATCGATTTTCCTAGCCAAAAAGCTCTCATCGAGACCCATCGCTGAAACACTGGTTATAATAGCCTCAAATCTGTTAGCAACCTCATTTAAAATCTTCTCTGGTTCTTCGCCCCATAAGGGGGCAAAAAGTCTTAATCCGTGCTTTTTGCAGATGGCATCAATTCTTTTTAGCTGATATCTGGAAGCAATAGCCCCAATGCAAACGGCTTCAGCATCTAAATTAAGTAGTGCCTCCTCTAGCTCCAGAACTTCCCTTTCCTCCTCTCCTGAAACCTCGGCCTTAAACAAGGGTATTTCAAGGCACTTCGAAATTGCATCAAGCATGTGTAGGTTCACTGTATGGAACATGAATGACTCGGGATTCTTTGGAATAACTCCAAATAGAATTATTTCCCTTTTTTCAACTAATTTTCTATCTAAAATTCTGTGCAATGCCAGAATCGAATCCTTTCCTCCTGAGGTTAGCACAACGGTTCTCATTCCATCTCTACGAGCTTAATCCTTTTCCCCACAGATTTTTCAACGGCCTTCTCGTAAACTATCTTGGCCACAGCAATGTCTTGTATTGCAAGCCCAGTAGAATCGAAAATCGTAATTTCGTTGCCCTCTCTCCCTTTCTTCAACCCTGCAACAACCTCACCAAGAGTTGCGTGAATATTTTTCTCCGAAATCAGCCCCTTTGAGACGGCAACATTAACTTCTCCACCATGTAGAGCCTGGTGCACGTCGTCAACGACTATTTTTGCTCTCAGCAGGAGTTCGATTTCGAGTTCTTGCTTTCCAGGAGCGTCTGCCCCAATAGCATTTATGTGCGTGCCCTCTCTAATCCAATCATTTCTAACAACGGGGCTCGTAGAGGGGGTCGTTGTTATGAGCACATCGCAATTGCAAACTTCTTTAGGCTCTTTAAGCTCGCAATCAACCCTAAGCGACTCACAGAATTTTTTGAATTTTTCTTCAGCGTTTTTGTTTATATCGTAAGCCTTTACAAGCTCAATCTTACAAATTTCCTTGGCTGCTAGCAACTGGTAGCGAGCCTGCTTCCCACAGCCTACAAATCCGAAAATTCTACTATCTTTTCTTGCAAGATATTTTATTGCAACCCCTCCAGCTGCTCCAGTTCTCAGGGATGTGAGAAAGGTTCCGTCCATGACTGTAAGCGGAAAGCCGTCTGATGGGTTGTTGAGAATAAGCACGGCCATTACGGACGGTATACCTTTTTTTGGATTGTCCGGATGCGAGTTTACCCATTTTACGCCAGCATAACCCATAATTGAAGCAGGCATAGCCCTGAAATCTCCCTTTTTGAAGTATAAGTATACTTTTGGAGGCATTATTGCTTCGGAAAGAGCGTAAAGTTTGAATGCCTCCTCAACAGCACTTATAGCTTCTCTCATGGTTATAAGGCTCTTTACATCTTCGGCCGATAGGATCAGAGTTTCCATAACCTTAGGCTGTGAGGGAGATATTTAACTTTTCAGAAAAGGTAGGGTTATGCAAATGGGAGCTAGACTTGCTGAATTGAACGTGAAGCCTTCTTCGTTGTCGAGGGAAGTGGAGCTTTACCTATCAAGAAGGCGTATGAGAATCCTAATATAGTCCAGTCGAAGATGATAGTTGCAACCTAGTATTTTCTCCCGATCACGATATATCCCGTGTGCCAGACGCCAGTTGAAGTCCTTGTTCCAACCCTTTTTATGTCCAGATCTACGCGCAGAATCTCGAAGGCTTCAAGTTCTCTGAACTCGTTTTTCCCCATCACCTCATACACACTTCTTGCCGCCTCTATGTATGGATTATAGACAGCCAAATAGCCTCCTAGCTTGAGGATCTGTTTAGCCTTTGGAACAAAGGCAATATCATCCTTCATGTCCAAAACAACGAGATCAAACTCCTTTTTAAATCCATCTGCCACTGTTAAAGCGTCACCTATGATCTGATGCACGTTTTTTAGTCCTGCAAGTTTGAAGTTTTTACGTGCGATCTTTGCGAACTCTTCTCTTTTCTCAACTGTAATGACTTCTCCGAACTTGTTGAAGTATGCTAGATAGGCCGCGAGCATTCCACTGCCCGTGCCAGCATCGAATATAAGCGAATCCGGTGATAAGCCAGTGTACGTGATTATCGCTCCGATATCCTTCGGCATCAGCGGTGTTGCACCTCTTCTGAAGTGTTTGAAGAACTCCGACGGATTGAATGGGACGATCCTGTACTCCACGCCCAGATGCGTTCTTATCGTGTCCCCAAATGACTTATTCCGCAGTTCAGTTAGATCTATTACCCCATGATGCGTGTGAAGCTTCCCCTCAAAATTCTCAACTAAAAAGCTATTTTTTCCCCTTGAGAGAACAACAGGAGGCTTCATCCCTGCAGTTTCAGCAATGCTTCGGCAATATCTCCATTTGCCTCAACCAAAGCTTTTTTTGCCGTCTCTTCGTCCACCTTGGCTTGCTCCATTACAAGTTTAACATCTTCATCGCTTATCTGGGGCGCTATCTTTCTGATTTCGTATTCTCCCATAACCTGAAAGGTCTCCATACCTTTTGCAGAGATCTTTGTTACGCTGGGATTCCTAAAAATCAGTTCTTCTGTGCTTGTCTTTATTATTACTTCTTTTGCATCCAGTTCTTCCATTTCAATGCCCATCTGTTTCATCATCTTCTTCATCTGCTTCGCATTAATTGGAAGCATAGATTGAGCTGTTCTAAGAAGTTAAAAATACTTTGCATTCAAGATGCGAAAGATAAAAATACCCAACCAAGACTTTTTGATATGCCCGGGTAGCTCAGCTTGGGAGAGCGTGCGGCTGAAGACCGCATAGTCGCCGGTTCAAATCCGGCTCCGGGCATATTGTAAATGCTAAGTTCGTTCTTTCCTGCGAAAAGTTGACTCTCTCCTCGGCTAAAGCCGGGAGGTTCCTGCTTCTAGGGCTCTCATCGGTCTGCTGTTCACAGCCCTTTTAGGCTCCCAAGTCACCCGTTCCACCTCAGAAGCAAGGGCTGCGTCCCCCCGTTAACGCCATCCCCATGGAGGTAGCCTACGCTCTGGGAGCTTTCTCTCGGCTTCGAGCTTCTTTAAGGCTAGGAAGCTCCTCTAGGCTTCGTTGTTTTTGTTTATTATCTGCTGGGCAATTGCCGAGCCTATAAGCGGAACGCATTTGTCATAAAGATGCTTATGGTACCACTCGAAACGCCTGCAGCGCATGTAAGCCTGCCCTCCTTTCGAAGTTCAGCCCATTGTACAGCTTATCGCAGCTGTCAGCGAGTTCCCATAAGGCAGGACACTCATAGATTATGAAAGTGTTCGTTCACTTCACTTCGGGCACCTTTCTGGGCTTCAATGTATTTTTCAAGGTCGTTAAGGCATGGGCTATATTCATATCGCATATCTGGACTTTCCTCTGCAAGGAAACATCCCCAAGGCTTTTTCAACACAGAACTATTCAAACCTTGCCCATTCATCCCAGAGCCAAAGCTCTGGGTTTTCTTGGCACCCATTTTTATAAAGGTTTTCTATTACTCTTGAGATGTTATCCGTGCTTTTCTTTAGCCATTCGTAACGGCCCATAGAAACCCTTTTGGAATCAGTTTTTAAGAAAGTAAAGCCTCTAGTTTTCCTTGTTATGCGGGGGGAGGGATTTGAACCCTCGAATCCCTACGGAACTGGCCCCTCAAGCCAGCGCCTTTGGCCACTCGGCAACCCCCGCTTTTTCATTCAAATGAAAATAGACATATTAAACTTTTGGTTAAATCTTCTGAAATGGTTCCTTTAAATCGTAAGGGTTAAATATCTCAAAAGTGATTCGAGTTATGAGTTGTGCCACTTTAGCAAGATGGATATCTGTTTCGGCATTGTTGATTTTCCTGTGTATTCAGACCGGTCATGCTTCTGGTTGGATAAGAATAAGCCCCATAGAGGGGAGTGTGGGGGATTCTGTAAGAATTAGTGGCGGTGGCTTTGGGCCAGATTCCAACGTTGGTATCTTTTTTGAAGAGAAAATCGTTGCAATAGCAAAAACGGATCTAAATGGTGTTTTTTCGGTAAGATTGGACGTCCCCGAAATTTCTTGCGGGATAAAAACAGTTAAGGTAGTAGATGAAGTAAGGAGAAATGCATATACGACCTTTAATCTAACACCAAAGATAACGAGGTTATCTTCCAGAGAGGCACCGGCAGGCTCAAGCATAACCGTGACCGGTAAAGGATTTTCAGCGAATTCAGATGTCGAAGTAATATTGGCAAACTTCTTCGACGTTTCCGGTATAGTTCTCAAAGAAGTTCTTGCGAAGAAAATTGCTAGGACGAACGAGAAAGGAACATTTGAGACGAACTTTGAAATTCCCTATATTGCCTCTGGTTATTATATCATCTATGCTAATGATCCCGTTTGCGGATTGGAATCAAATTATATATATTTCAATGTGTTGGAGGCTAAGAGTAAATCTACACCAACGCCAGCAGCCACTTCTACGCCAAATGTAACCTCTTCGCAGGAAAAGGAGGTAGCAAATATGACTAAGCCTACAGAATCGCCTCCTAAAAAAACTGTGGAAACATCAACAAAGGTTCAAAGATCCACACCCGGCTTTGAATTTTTGCTTGCGGTAGGTGGAATTGCATTGGCATATTTGATTTTAATAGATAGGGACCGTAAATGGAAAAGTTGACTCTCTCCTCGGCTAAAGCCGGGAGATTCTTGCTTCTAGGGCTCTCATCGGTCTGCTGTTCACAGCCCTTTTAGGCTCCCGAGTCACCCGTTCCACCTCAGAAGCAAGGGCTTCGTCCCCCCCGTTAACGCCATCCCCATGGAGGTAGCCTCTGCTCCGGAAACTTCCTTTCAAAGTTCAGCTCATTGTACAGCCTGGCACAGCTGTCCGCAAGCTCCCGCAGGGCAATCCTCTAGTATGAAAGTGTTCGTTCTCTTCACTTCAGACACCTTTCTGAACTTCAATGAATTTTTAATTTTTAAGGTCTATTATATATAAGTTATATATAAGCATATCGACAATCCCACGGTTAAAACTGTAGGCTTTCTTGTCGATTTTCATGTAATCAAAAATTTTTGTAATCTTGAAATCGTAAGCGTTAAATATCGCTAAACTTATTTTTTTCATGAAGTTTGTTAAAGTTCTTAAATTGCTATTAGTTGCAAGTATAGCAGTTTTTGTCATTCAATCTAGTAGTGCTGTGATTCCATCGCCATCTATTGAAATTTATCCCGTTAACGGTAGTGTTGGGAGTTCGGTAAGTATAAAAGGCAAGGATTTCTCCATTGAATCAGAAGTGAGAATATTTTGGGAGGGCAAAGATAAGATTATGGCAAGTACCAAAACCGATTCGAAAGGCAGTTTTTCGGCGTCAATAACAGTCCCACAGGTTCCCTGTGGTTATTATCGGATAAAGGCCATAGATGAAGTAGGATTCAACGCATACTCAACTTTTAGAGTTACTCCAAAAATTACGAAAATTTCTGCAACTAAGGGTTCTCCCGGGACGGTTATTACTATATCCGGAAACGGATTTTCGGCAGACTCTGATGTGGAGATAAGGTTTTTAGATCCATTCAATGAGACATGGATCATATCCCAGAAACTTATTAGGTCAAACGATACTGGTGTTATCCAAGCAAATTTTGAAATTCCACAGACCTCCGAGGGTGAATATAGAATATACGCAATAGATTCGAAAACAGGACTAAAAACCGAATACTTTAAGTTTACAGTAACGGTCCCAAAAACTACCCCAGTTCCAACTACAACCACGTCAAACGAGCAGAGCAACAAAGCTAATCAAACTACAAAACCAACAACCACAGCATCGAGAGTCACACCAAAAACACCTGTTACTTTTTCCCCAAAGTCAACTCCTGGCTTTGAATTCTTGCTTGGAGTAGGGGGAATTGCAGCAGCTTTTTTAATGTCAAGAAGACGCAGATAAGGCCGAACTTTGTTTTTTTCTTTTCTAATACCTCTCCCATTTGTTCGCAAAATATTTAAATATCGCCCTTAAACTCTTCTTCCATAGCGGTGATGGAATGTTCAAGCACATAGTTAGAATTGCAGACACCGATTTAGACGGAAACAGAAATGTAGTTCATGCCCTGACAGGGATACCAGGAATTGGCATCAGAATGGCAAGGAGCATAGTTAACGAGCTGGGATTAGATGGAAATAGAAAACTAGGTACTTTGGAAGACGAAGAGATCGAAAAACTCAGAAATTTAGTCGAAGAAGAGATAGACAAATTCCCTGGTTGGATGCTTAACAGACGTGCCGACATTTATAGCGGTAAAGATTTGCATTTGATTTCTAAAGATGTTAATTTCGCTAAAATGCTGGACATAGAAAGATTGATCAGAATGAAATGCTACCGTGGCGTTAGACATGCAAAGGGCAAGAAAGTAAGGGGACAGAGGACTAGATCAACCGGCAGGAAGGGCAGAACGGTTGGGGTTGTAAGGAAGAAGACCTGAAGGTGGTGATATGGGCGATCCTAAGAAGAGTAGAAAGTGCTATGTCTCTCCTGTCCGTCCTTGGGATAGGCACAGGCTTGAAAGGGACAACCAGCTCGTTATAGCCTATGGTTTGAGAAACAAGAGAGAGCTTTGGAGATTCCAGAACATTCTTAGAAAGTATAGAAGGGTTGCGAGAGACCTGCTAGGGAAAATAAACCTCCCCGGTAAGGAAGGGGAGATTGCGAAGGCTAAAGCTCAGGCTGTGATAAAGAAGCTGCAGAAATATGGTGTGCTTCAGGAGAATTCAACGCTTGATGACGTTCTGAGTCTAACTGTCGAGAATTTTCTTGAGAGAAGGCTCCAGACAGTCGTTTTCAGGCAGGGACTTGCAAAGACTATAAAACAAGCAAGACAGATGGTCGTTCACGGTCACATTGAGGTGGATGGCAGAAAGGTTACTTCTCCGAGTTTTATCGTGTTGAAAGATCTGGAAAAAAAGGTAGGAATTAGGGTGAAAGAGAATGCCTGAAAAGGAAAAAGTTAGGTGGGGTATAGCACACATTTTTTCATCTTATAACAACACGATCATAACAATCACCGATATCACCGGATCTGAGATCATAGCGAGGGTTAGCGGTGGAATGATCGTGAAGGCAGCAAGGGATGAAGGAAATCCGTATACTGCGATGCAGGGAGCTTTAAGAGCTGCAAGCATAGCAATGGAGAAAGGTATTAACGCAGTTCATGTAAAGGTACGTGCTCCTGGCGGGAACAAACCCAGAATTCCCGGACCTGGGGCACAGGCAGCGATAAGAGCTCTTGCGAGAGCTGGACTTAGAATAGGCAGAATTGAAGACGTAACGCCAATTCCGCATGACGGAACCCGGTTACCCGGTGGCAGAAGGGGTAGGAGGGTATAATGCCAAAAATTGAATTCGTCAGCGAGGGCGAGAATAAACTTATTTTTAAACTTACTGAAGCCCATCCCGCACTAGCTAACGCCATCCGAAGAGCAATGAAATCGCTTGTTCCAGTTTTGGCTGTGGATTTCGTTGATTTTTATGTGAACTCAAGCAACTTCTACGATGAAATGATTGCACACAGACTTGCAATGCTGCCGATCAAAACAGACTTGGAAAGGTTCAACATGCGTGAGAATTGTAGCTGTGGGGGTGTTGGCTGTCCTAATTGCCAGATCTCCTTCCGGCTGAATGTCGAGGGGCCTAAGGTCGTGTATGCGAGGGACTTCATAAGCGATGATCCGGCAATCCACTTTGCATATGGCGATATTCCGGTGCTCGAGCTTTTTAAAGGTCAGCAATTGATGATTGAAGCCGTAGCAAGACTGGGAATTGGAAAAGAGCACTCGAAGTTCCAGCCAGTTTCGGCTTGTTTTTACAGAATAATCCCTGGTATAGAAATAAATGATAAATGCGATTTGTGCAAGAATTGTGTTTCTGCGTGCCCGAGAGATATTTTGGAGGAGAGAGAGGGAAAGATCGTAGCCAAGAATCTGGAGAATTGTTCTTTGTGCAGAGAATGCGAAAAAGTATGTGAGCCAAAGGCAATTAAAGTCGTCGAAACTAATAACTTCTTCTTCGTTGTGGAGGGAACTGGAGCTTTACCTGTCAAAGAAGTCCTATCAAGGGCAATAATGATTTTGAAGGAAAAGGCAGAAAACTTCAACAAGCTTCTTTCTGAACTAGATGTTTAGAGTTATACCTGCTGTTGATTTAAAGGATGGAAAAGTAGTTCGACTGAGGCAAGGTAAGGAGAAAGAGATAACGTTCTCTGCAGAGGATCCTGTCGGTGTTGCTACAAACTGGATAAATAGAGGAGCTAGGGTTCTTCACGTGATAGATCTTGATGGAGCCTTTCAGGGGAAGTTGAAGCATGAGGGGATCATTTTAAAAATAGTCTCTTTAGGTGTGGAAGTTCAAGTGGGTGGTGGAATAAGAGACTTAAAAGTGGCAGAGAGATTGCTAGAGCTTGGAGCTACCAGAGTGATATTAGGCACACTCGCTGTTGAAAAAGTGGAAGAGGTTAGAAATTTTGCTAATAGATGGAAAGGAAAAGTTATGATTGCCGTGGACGTTAAAGGGGGTAAAGTGGTAGTAAAAGGCTGGAAAGAAAAGACTTCGCTAAAGCCCGAGGATCTCATCAAGTTATACGAGGATCTAGACGTTTCTTTCCTATACACCAATGTGGATGTTGAAGGTTTAGTCTCGGGCATAGACAGAGAAGTCATGGGATTTTTGAGGCGTTTAAATCGTCCCTTCTACGTTGCGGGCGGAATTTCATCGCTGGATGACATTTCCTTTGTCAAAAAATTGGGGGCAAGAGGGGTCGTACTCGGTTCAGCACTCTATACAGGAAAAATTAAATTAGAAGAGGCGCTCAAATTTGAGTCATGAAAAGGGTCAGTAGAAAAACTAGGGAGACTGAAGTTACAGCAGTTTTTGATTCAGAAAAGCTCGAGATTGAAACCGGAGTGAAATTCCTGGATCACATGCTTGAAACTATTTCTACGCATTCGGGCTTTAATATCGAGGTAAAAGCTACTGGAGACGACAAACACCATTTAATCGAGGATGTAGCAATATGCCTCGGAAAAAGCATTTCGGAGTTTGATAAAAAGGGAATAGAGAGGTTTGGGAGTGCTATTGTTCCAATGGATGAAGCCGTTGCAATATGCGGTATAGATTTCAGCGGTAGGGGGATTCTAGTTTTCGAAGGAGAAATTAAAGACGGTGAAATAAGGGCGGAAGATTTTCTGCATTTTTTCGACACCCTTTGTAGAAATTCCGGGCTAAACGTTTATCTAGCGGTTAGGGGGAGGAATTCTCACCACATGATGGAGAGCGCATTCAAGGCATTTGCAATAGCCCTGAAACAGGCCCTGAGCAAGACGGGAAGGGATTTCAAGAGTGCCAAAGGTGTCCTCGATTGATCGTCTGCCAGAAACTAAGCAAAAGATTCGGAGAAAATTTTGCCCTTCGGGAAATCTCCTTCAGCGCTGATGGAAAGATAGCTGTCTTCGGTCACAATGGGGCGGGTAAGTCCACACTTGTGAAAATACTCGCTGGAATACTGAAACCGAGCTCAGGCAGAGTTGAAATATTCGGGCTCGAACCAAGAAAAAGTTCCAATCTTAGAAGGCGTATTGGAGTCGTAACGCACAATCCAATGCTCTACAGAGAACTTACAGTTAGAGAAAACCTTGAATTTTACTCAAAAATATACCAGGCAGGAAATTGGGGCATCGTTTGCAGTTTGGGGTTAAAAGAAAAACTGAATTTTAGAATTTCAGAGCTTTCAGAGGGATTTGTGCAGCGTGTTGCGATTGCGAGGGCTCTTATGATAAATCCAAAGCTCCTGATTCTAGATGAGGCCCTTTCGGGACTTGATGCTGAGAGCAGGGAAGTTGTTCTTCGCATAATGCAAGAATTCGATGGCATTCTCGTTTTTTCAACTCACCAATTCGAGGATGCCGAATTCTGCGACAGTTTTATCGTTTTGGAACGTGGGAGGCTTGTATACTTTGGAGAAAGCTATGAAAAGGCCGTACGATCTCTTTCTGCTCGCTGAAATAATAAAGAAAGACATAAAGGTTGAAGCTAGGAGCAAGGCGAGCTCGAATCAGATGCTTATATTCGCGGTTACCACAGCATTTCTATTCAGTTTTTCAATTGACGTCGAGAGGTTCTTTTCCCAGATAATTCTTCTGATAATTCTTTTTACTTCAATAGCCGGCGGGTCAACTTCTTTTTTGAGAGAGTTTGACTTCGAAACAATCGAAGGTCTGAAAGCCTCACCGCTTAAGGCATCGCAGATAATGACCGCAAAGATGCTTTCAAATCTAATTCTGGTCTTGACAATTACAGCATTAATCTTCCCGATATGTTTTGCCTTATTCAATCTTGAAGGCAATTTTTTGCTAACCTTTTTGGTCTTGGTGTTCGCGGTCATTCCGATTTCTGGCTCAATAACGCTTCTCGCCCCCCTCGCGGCTAAATCAAGGGGTAGAGAAATGCTCCTCCTTGCGATGCTTTTCCCAGTAATCTTTCCAGTGCTTATGCCTGCCATGAAATCCATAAATCTTGCCTACTCAGGAGTCTTTGACCTAGTGGGTATTCTATTCATAACATCGTATTCTGGAATAATCTGGTCTCTTTCAATTCTGCTATCCGATCACGTACTCTAAAAGATTTTTATACTCTCTGCCGGAATTTGTACGATGGCACTTGATGCTCTTAAGGACATTGCAAGGAAGATAATGGGTTCTACGGCCATAGACAAGAAGTTCGTTGAGGAAATGGTCAGGGATATCCAGAGAGCTCTGATAAAGGCTGATGTAAATGTTCGGCAGGTTAAGGAGATAAGCGAGGCTATAAGGAAGAGAGCTCTTAGCGAGGAAGTCCCTGAATATTTCGATGCTCGAGAGCAAATTCTCAGAATTGTCTACGAAGAGCTGCTAAAAGGGGTAGGAGAAGGGCTCGAGATTCCGCTGAAGAAGTCAAAGATAATGCTTGTTGGTTTACAGGGGAGCGGAAAGACGACCACTGCAGTTAAGCTTGCTAAGTATTTCAAGGACAGAGGTCTGAAAGCTGCAGTTGTTGCTGGCGACACTTGGAGACCTGCAGCGTATGAGCAATTAAAACAACTTGCAGAGGCAAATTCGATAGCATTTTATGGTGAAAAGGGCAAAAATGCATTGGAGGTAGTCAAAAGAGCTTTGGAGAACTCTAAGGAGGACATAATTATAATAGATACTGCTGGGAGACATGCCCTCGAAAAAGAGCTTATAGATGAAATGATAACTATAGCAGAGCTTGCAAATCCTGAATATAAGTTCTTGGTCCTCGACGCAGCAATAGGACAGCTGGCGAGCAAGCAGGCGAAGGCCTTTCATGATGCGATTGGAATAAATGGGATAATTATAACAAAGTTCGATGGCACGGCCAAAGGCGGCGGAGCCCTTAGTGCTGCAAGGGAAATCGGAATTCCGATTGCTTTCATAGGAACCGGGGAGAAAGTAGAAGATTTCGAGAAATTCGATCCAGCAAGTTTTATTTCTAGGTTGCTGGGAATGGGCGATTTGAGGTCGCTCATCGAGAAAGTCGAAAAGATTGCAGAAGAGGAAGAAATCGATGCAGAAGCCTTTCTGAAGGGAAATTTTACATTGAAAGATATCTACAAACAAATCGAAGCTATGAACAAACTCGGTCCGCTAAGAAAAGTCTTGGATATGATCCCGGTATTTGGCTTAGGTATAGATGACAAAACAGCGGAGATGACGCAGGAGAAGATGAGAAAATTCAAGGTAATCATGGACTCGATGACTGAAGAGGAATTATTGAATCCGAGGATCATAGATAGCTCTAGGATCAGGAGAATTGCGATCGGTAGCGGAACCTCTCAGCAAGAAGTGAGGGAGTTGCTGAGATATTATGAAACTGTAAGGAACTTTATGAAAAAGATGAAAAAGAGGAAACTGCCCATTAAAGGACTAAAGCTTGGAATATGAAAGCCGGAATTGACGAAGCTGGCAAAGGCTGTGTTATCGGGCCGTTAGTAGTTGCAGGAGTTGCATGCGAGTCGGAAGACTACCTAAGGAGCATCGGAGTCAAGGATTCTAAAAAGCTGAGCCAGAAGAAGAGAGAGGAGCTAGCGGAGAAGATCAGGAGGGTCGCAAGGATTGAGATCATAAAAATTCCGGCGGATGAACTAGATGAGATGATGGAGTGCAGGACCATAAACGAGATCCTCAAGGAGAGCTACTCGGAGATAATAAAAAGGTTAAAACCTGAAATCGCTCTGGTTGACAGTCCAGATGTTAAGCCTGAAAGGCTCGCGTCTCAGCTCAGGGAGATGACTGGCGTAGAAGTTGTTGCCGAGCATAAAGCGGATGAAAAGTTCCCGATAGTCTCATCTGCTTCTATAATTGCCAAAGTCGAAAGAGATAAGGAAGTTGAGATTTTAAGACGGAAGTACGGAGATTTCGGAAGCGGATATGCAAGCGATCCTAAGACAATTGCTTATTTGAAACAGCTTAAAGAAATTCCTCCTTTTGTTAGGAGGAAATGGAAAACTGTTGAGAGGCTTTCACAGAAGTCGATTGAAGACTTCGAGTGAAATTCAAAATACTTGTTTTCAGGTAAAGTTAATTTTATATGCAAAATCCGTTTTTCAATGGCTTCAATTGCAACTTTGGCGTAATCTTTTTTTGGAAGAAGAAAACTAATTTCTGGTGATTTGATGATTATTGGTAAAACTGCTGAAACTGTGCTTAGGAAGAGATACCTGCTCAAAAATGAAAAAGGGGAGGTTATTGAGACTCCAGAACAGATGTGCTGGAGAGTAGCTAATGCAGTTGCAAGTGCTGAGGAGAACTATGGAGGGGATCCCGAGTTTTGGGCCAAGAAATTTTTCGATTTGATGTGGAATCAAGAATTTATGCCAAATTCTCCAACGCTGATGAATGCGGGTACGCCTCTAGGGCAGTTATCTGCATGCTTTGTTTTACCGATCGAAGACAGCATAGACGGAATTTTTAAAGCTCTCTGGGACATGGCAAAGGTTCAAAAAAGTGGCGGCGGAACTGGCTTCAGTTTTTCAAGGCTTAGACCAAAAGGAGATCTTGTAAAGAGCACTATGGGGGTTGCTAGTGGACCCGTGAGTTTCATGAAGATCTTCGACTCTGCTACCGAGCAGATCAAGCAGGGAGGGCGAAGGAGAGGGGCGAACATGGGAATTCTCCGCTGCGACCATCCGGACATAGAGGAATTCATAAAGGCAAAATGGGAGGAGGGAGTACTGAGAAACTTTAACATAAGCGTTGCCGTTACCGATAAATTCATGTCCGCTCTTAAGAAAGACGAGGACTATGAGCTCATTAATCCTAGGACAGGAGAGGTGGTGCGGAAAGTTTCAGCGCGTAAGATATTTAATCTGATAGTTGAGGGGGCTTGGAGAAATGGCGAGCCCGGGCTCGTTTTCATCGACGAAGTTAACCGTCACAACCCCACGCCACATGTAGGGATGATCGAGGCGACCAATCCCTGCGGCGAGCAGCCGCTGCTTCCCTACGAGTCGTGCAATCTCGGAAGCATAAACCTTGCAAAGTTCGTCAAAGGAGATGAATTTGACTGGGAAAGGCTGAAAGAGGCGGTCTGGACTTCTACGAGGTTCCTTGACAACGTGATCGACATAAACAGCTATCCGATCCCGGAGATAGAAAAAATGACCAAGGCCAATAGAAAGGTGGGCTTGGGCGTTATGGGATGGGCCGATGCTCTCTTCCTTCTTGGAATTCCTTACGACAGTGAGAAGGCGATAGCTCTTGCAGAGAAAGTTATGAAGTTCATTCAGGACGAATCTCATCGGGCTTCGCAGGCATTGGCGGAAGAGAGGGGAGTTTTTCCGAACTGGAAAGGAAGCGTTTGGGAGAAGAAAGGTTTAAAGATGAGAAACGCCACAACGACCACGATCGCTCCTACAGGCACAATCAGCATAATAGCTAACTGCAGCAGCGGCATAGAGCCCGTTTTTGCCTTGGCGTACAAGAGAGCAAACATTCTCGACGGAGAGGAGTTTTTCGAGGTTAACTGGATCTTTGAGAACGTCTTAAAGGAGAGGGGACTTTACAATGAGAAGCTGATCGAGAAAATTGCGGAAACGGGAAGCATTCAGAAGCTCGATCTGCCCGAAGACATGAAGAGAGTTTTCAAATGTGCACTTGAGATTGCTCCAGAGTGGCATGTCAGAATGCAGGCAGCATTCCAGAAGTTCACAGACAATGCGGTCAGCAAAACCATAAATCTGCCAAACTCTGCAACCCGACTCGACGTTGAGAAGGCCTTCCTTCTTGCCTATGAGCTCAAATGCAAGGGTATAACTGTCTATAGAGATGGGAGCAGAGAAGAACAGGTTTTGATGCTCAAGAAAGCTGAAAAGGAAAAGGAGAAGATAAGAAGGCCTTCCAAGTTCATCGAACCTCGCCCAAGGCCAAGAGTAACTGAGGGTAGAACAATAGAGACGAGAACGGGGTGCGGATCGCTTTATGTCACCATAAATGAGGACAGCGAGGGCATAGCAGAGGTATTTGTTCAGCTCGGAAAAAGCGGAGGATGTTCCGCATCGCAAACAGAAGCGATTGGCAGACTTTTAAGCATAGCTTTACGGAGCTGGATCAACCCCGAGGTTCTTATCAGGCAGTTGAAGGGGATCCGCTGCCCGTCCATAGGCTTCGATAATGGCGAGATCATAACAAGTTGTGCGGATGGTGTGGCTAAGGTGCTTGAAAAGTGGCTCAAGGGAGAGTACAAGAGAATAAAGTTTGAGGTGGAAGGTATAAAACCCTTGACTGAGTTTGCAGAGGAAATCGTTGAAGAGGAGGGAAAGACCAAGATGATTGGTGGAGTATGCCCTGAATGCGGTAATGTGCTTGAATACAGCGAGGGCTGTGCAACGTGCAAGTTCTGTGGTTTTACAAAATGCGGATGATGACAAATTTTATTTTTCATTTTAAATAAAAGTCAAAAAGTAAATTGTTTTAATTTTTGAATTTTAATTAGTTTAAAATGGCACAAAATGGGATTTGGATAACAGCAGATATTAAAATTTGTTTGAAAATTCATATTATCTTCTGTTATAAAAAATGCTGATATTAACTTTAAAAAAATTTATATGTGATCAGGGAAAAGATGAAGTGGTGGTAAGATGGTTCTCGAATTTAGAAAAGGGGCGATATTTGTAGATGAGCTCAGAAACGTCAGTATAAAGATCGGAGAAATCACGGAAGAAGAGGAAGAATGGGCTCCAATGGGTCCAACGCCTTTTCCGCAGATAGAAACGCTAAGGGACTGGGATTTCACTCTGCTTAAGCGCTACAAGCCATTCTATGCTCCTTATTGCGACATGTGTTGCCTCTGTACGATGGGGAAGTGCGATCTGACCGAGAACAAGCGCGGAGCCTGCGGAATCAGCCTTGAAGCGCAGACTGGAAGAATCGTCGATATTGCGGTAGCCATTGGCGCTGCATGCCACACAGGGCACGCGAGGCACATGCTCCACGATATAGAGCATGTCACAGGCAAAAAGCTTGACGAGATCCCCGTGGATCTTGGTCCTGAAATTGCCGAAGTTGCACCGCTTACCCAGCTGATCACGGGAATTAAGCCGAAGACACTTGCCGATTTAGAGAGAGCGCTTACATACGTTGAAGAACAGATAGTACAGGTAATGGATGCGATTCACACGGGACAGGAGGGCAGCTACTTGGACTTCGAATCAAAGGCATTACACCTTGGCATGATGGACTCTCTCGGCAAGGAGATAGCAGACCTTGCCCAGATAGTCGCTTTCAACCTCCCGAAGGGAGAGAGCAACCAGCCCTTGATCGAGCTGGGAATGGGAGTTCTGGATAGAAACAAGGCGATCGTGCTCGTCATAGGTCATCACGCTCCTCCAGCTATCAACATTGCTGACTATATCGAGAACAACAAACTTGGCGACGAAGTTGAGCTTGCAGGCATTTGCTGCACAGCTCATGACATGAGCAGATACTGGCCGAAGGCTAAAATAGCGGGATCTTT
>Ga0078972_1009078_pt1 | contig 20008 bp, 20 predicted proteins | sample YelNatPaOPGAMG01_FD_67568 | JGI IMG/M metagenome (GOLD analysis project Ga0078972, IMG submission 67568) | Hot spring thermophilic microbial communities from Obsidian Pool, Yellowstone National Park, USA - OP-RAMG-01 (SPADES assembly) (version 2) | ecosystem: Environmental > Aquatic > Thermal...
CCCCCCCCCCGGGGGACAGGGCCCGCCCCCCGTCCAAAAAGTTCCTCTAAATTGTTTGTTTTGTTTAAAGAGGCGGCGGCCCCCGGGCCCCCCCCCCGGCCCCCCCCCGACGCCCGGTTCTGCTAAACCCACTCCAAATCCCCTAATCGGAGGTGATAGCCCCCACAATGGCGGTGATCAACCCCTGCTCCTCCCAATTGGTCGGGCCCGAGCCGATGCGGGCGACGACCAGGTCCAGCGAGGGGATGATATAGCAGCGATTGGACCGGTAGCCCGCGAGGGCAAAGGCATCTTTAGGCAGTGAGGGCCAATGGGTGCCAGCGGTGTTGACCCACCAGGTGTAGCCATAATTGGGGTTCAGGGCCTGCGAAGAGCGCGTCGCCAGGTCCAGCCACCACTCCGGGATAAGCTGCTTCCCTGCCCAGGCGCCACGGCGCAGCATGAGGTAGCCAAAGCGCGCCAGCTCCCGGGCGGAAATATGCACGCCGGTGTGCGCATTGGTGTGCGGGCCCAGGAAGCCACTGCCGCCCTGCACATCCCAACTGAGATTCTCGATGCCGATAGGGCTCAGCGCCCGAGCGCATGCTCAAAGGGCCCACAGTCCGTGGCCGTGGGCATGCCCCGCACGCCCCGGTTCTCCCCGGGGATGCCCGAGGTCATCGTCAGCAGGTGGCGGATGAGGATGCGCTCCTTGCGCGAGTCGCTGAGGGGATAGCCCTCGGGGATGTACGGGTAGGCCGGGCTATCGAGGTCAACTTTTCTCCCCGCGGGGAGCTTGCCCCGGCGGCTGTCATCCAGCAGCAGCCCCCAGGCCGTGCCGGTGAAGGATTTGGTGCCCGACCAGATGTCAAAACGCGTGGGAATCAGCACGTTAAAGGTATAGTGCTCGCGCACCAGGTAGCCATGGCGGATGATAACGATGGACCAGGAATCGCCGCCATAGATCAGCTCCTGATCCTCCAGGATGAGGATGACATCGCCCTGCACGTCATAGGTTCGGCCCTCGCAGAGGCACGTGCCATACCCGAGACGACGTAGATCAGCTCCGGCCGGTCGTGGGCGTGATAGTCCGTCTGCCCACCCGGGTCGATGAGTGCAAAGCTAAAGGTCAGCTCGGGCACGTCGCCCTTGTCGGGCGCATAGAAGACCTTGATGGTGCGCGCATAGGGGGCGGGAATCTTGACCCCGGCTTCATCTTGCGCTCTGACGATCTCCATCGCTTCCTTCCTTTCGTCTGCTGGCTCGCTGTGGGCAAACCCGTTGCATGATCGAGAGTCATGCGGGGCTTGTCAGCCCTGTCCATGCCGATGATGTCTGTTCGTGCTGCAGACAGCGTCTCGGGGTCTGGAACTGTCGGGCCAGCTCACCCTCCGCGGGCAGGCGCATGCCCAGGTGTAGTTTGCCCCGCATCGCATCCTGACGAAACCCCTCGATGATCTCTTCGACCAGACTGAAGCGGCGGACGGGCCGGAAAGAAGCGCTATGCGGCTGCACCGGTCACCCTTTCATATGTGCAGGAGCCATGAACATCGGATATTTCGATTATAGCATGATTCACAGAGAGCGCCAACGGCCCTATCCGCCTTGCGGCGGGCTGCAACAGGCCCTATACTGCGGGCGGATGGCAGTTTGGCCCTTTCACAAGTCGTTCCATCCATGGAGGTGACGGCATATGAGGCCAGCGGCGGAAGGCGCCGCGCCCGGGTTCATCGCTGAGTGGCTCGCAGGGCTGCAATCCCTGCCCATAGCCAGCGCCCTGGCTGAGCCACAGCACGCGGCAGTGTTCAGCACCGACATGATCGAGTGCTTTACGCGGCGCGGCCCACTCGCCTCCGAGCGGGTCAAAGCCCTGATCCCGGCTATTGTGGATCTCTTCCAGCGCGCGCACGCGCTGGGGGTGCGCCACTTTGTCCTCCTGCAGGATGCACACCACCCGCAAGCGCCCGAGTTCGAGGCCTTTGGTCCACACTGCGTGGCCGGCTCGCCAGAAGCCGCCATGATCGCCGAGCTTGCGGCGCTCCCCTTTGCGCAAGAGTACGTGGTCATCGCCAAGAACTCGCTGAACCCGGCCATCCTGACCAGCCTGGACCCGTGGCTCGACGCGCACCCCAAGGTGCAGACCGCCATCGTGGTGGGCAACAGCACCGACCTCTGCGTCTACCAGTTGGCGACGCACCTGCGTGTGCGGGCGGATGCCCTGGATCTGCCGCAATACCGGGTCATCGTGCCCGTCAACGGCGTGGATTGCTACGATCTGCCGGCTGCAGAGGCAAAGCGCACCGGCGCCATGCCCCACCCGGCCGATTTCTTCCACCCGGTGTTCCTCTACCACCTGGCGCTGACGGGCGTGGAGGTAGTCAAAGAGTTGGGCTGGTGACAAAAGCCCTCGGTCCTTTCCATGCTGCAGTGGAAAGGGCCGAGGGCTGCATGTATCAGATACGGCGCGAGTACGCCCAGCCTCACGCTTTGGAGATTATCAGTACACGGCGATACTGGAGGCTTCGCCAAACTCTTTGACAAACGTTGCGCCGCTAACCACCTCGACGCCCGGGAGCAAGTCCTCTGCACCGATCTGGCGCGCTTTGACGCACGGCGCACAGAGAAGCAGCCGGCCCCCACCCTGGACATAGAGGTCAATGAGCTGCTTGAGCGGCGGAAACCCAGGGGCAAAGACGTGGTCGGCAATGCCCTTTTTCAGCAGCAGCCCGCCATTGGCCTGGAAGCCAATCACAGCCTCCATACCCGAAGCCTGCGCTGCTGTGGCCAGAGCAAAGGGAATGGTAGCCCGCTCCGGATCTTCCGGGCCATGGGTACACATGAAGACGATTTTCTTCCCGTCAGCCATTTTGGGTTCTCCTATCAACCGTTTCCACATCGTGCCATGCCCCGCACCCGCGCCGGCCCATGGCGCTCACCAGAGTGTCCTACGGCTTGCTTGCTACCTTGATTGCACCCATCGGGCAGGCCGGGATGCAGGCGCGACAGCCATAGCAGCGGCCCGGGTCCACGAAAGGCGGCTCATCGGGATCGATACGCACGAGCGCTTTGGAGCGGCACGCTTCCCGCGCGCGGCAGCGCCGACAGACAACGCAAAGGGCATCATCGACCGTAGGTATTGCCGTGGCTTGGGCCTTGGGCTCAGCGCCAGACATGGGGGCCTCCAATATACCTCATACCCGCTAGAGGTATATCAGGAATATAGCATTCTGTGCGGAGGCTGTCAAGAAAGGGGCGCGGGGTGGGGTCATAGTTCAATCAGGGGGGCAGATCGGAGGCTGCTGCTCAGCCGCGGCATGACGCCCATTCCCCCTACCCCCTTCTCGCCAGGGTGAGAGGGGGGGCCTGGGACATTGGGGGTGCTTGCGGACCGCCAGCACCCCCAATGTCCCAGCCCCCCCAGCTTGCATTGTGCCCACCCTTACGGGAGGTCAGGAGAACGGGTATGTCGCTCAACCGCTGACGTCTGAATCAGGGCTCGATTTTGACCGGCTGCCCCTCGGCCGCGCTCTTGTAGATGGCATCCAGAATCTCCATGACCAGGATGCCCTCTTCCCCGGTGGCGATGTGGGGCCGGTTGTTGACGATCGAGTCTACCAGGTGATACATGGCGCTGTGGGTGTATTGCCCCGCTGTGTGCAGCTTTTCATCGAACTGGGAGCCGTTGCGCTCGACATAGATCTCGGCTTCCCATTTGTAGGTCTCCTCGATATTGCGTTGCACCAGGCCGCCCTTGGTGCCCAGCAGCCGGGTCTCCATCAGCTCGGCCTCTTTGATATTGGCGCCCCAGGAAGCCTCGATCTCCACCGTGGCGCCGTTGGCGCATTTGATCAGTCCGACGGCCAGGTCCTCACAGTCGTAGCGGGCGCCCTGGGCTTTGGCCAGGCCGGAAGCAAGGTGATCATAGGTCGAGCCCATCACCCACACAGGCTTGGGATAATCCATGAGCCAGAGGGCCAGGTCGAGCCGGTGCACGCCCAGGTCAATGAGCGGGCCGCCGCCCGAAAGCTCCTTGATGCCAAACCAGCCGCCGAACTTGGGGAACCCGCGCCGGCGGTGCCAGATGGTGCGCGCAAAGTAGATATCGCCAACCACGCCGCTCTCAACCTCGCGCTTGAGGGCCATGCTCTGCTCAGTAAAGCGGTAGGAAAAATTGATCATGAGGCGCTTGCCCGCCTTTTCGGCGGCGGCCTGCATCTCGCGCGCCTCGCCGGCGTTCATGGCCATGGGCTTTTCGCAGAGCACGTGGCAACCCGCCTGTAGCGCTGCGATGGTGAGCGGCTTGTGGAACTTGTTGGGGGTAGCGATGCTGACGATGTCGAGTTTTTCCTCCTGCAGCATCTGCTCGCCCGAGGCATAGCGCTTGGGCACGCCGAACTTGTCGCCCATCTCTTGGCGCAGCCGCTCATCCAGGTCAGCGACGGCCACTACTTCTGCGTTGGGGTTGGACTGGTAACCCACAATATGGTGGCGGCCCATGCCGAGGCCAATAACGCCGATACGAAGCTTGGACATGCTCTTTACCTTCCTTGAGTAGACTGGGTTAGGATCTCACACGGAGAACGCGGAGCCGCGGAGGCAGACCGGACTGCCAAAGCCTTAGAGACTTCGGAACCTACCTGTGTCCGTCCTTCATGTGCTTCGCGCCCCTTCGCGCTCTTCGTGCTACTTTTCTGTCTTGCGCCACGGATCGTTATCGATCAGCACATGCCCTGCCCCCAGCACCTGGCGCGGGGCGCCGTCGCACTGCAGCTCGATGACGGTATCCAGCGGCTCGGGGGCCTGCGCAGGCAGGCCGTGCAACACCAGGCGGTCGCGCACCTGGGTGAACTGCACCTCCGGGCCGCCTACGATACGCGCCGAGAGCACCCTGGGTACCAGCCCACCGATAGCCAGCTCCTGGCCGGGCCAGCGGTTGCAGTGGAAGTAGGCCGTGTTGCCCTTGCAGGTAAAGGCGCCGGTGATGCCCCATTCCTGCTCCATCGGGTCCGAGGCGTCATAGATGGTGTGGCCGTACTTTTGCATCCACTCGCCGACCTCCAGCAGCGCCCGCTCGCACGGCTCGGGCACATCACCCTCAGGGGTGGGACCGATGTTGAGGAGCAAATTGCCGCCGCCGGCCGCGACCTGGCGCAGCATGGCGATCACATCCCAGGCGCTCTTCCACTTTTTGTCGATGGGCGTATAACCCCAGCTCTCGTTAAAGGTCATGCACGCTTCCCACATGCGGCCGCCCTTTTCTGCCCGAATCTCCTGCTCTGGCGTGCCGAAATCCTCGTCGAGGCCGGAGCGGTTGTTGATGATGATCTCGGGCTGGAGCTGGCGCACCATGGCATTCATCTTGGCCGCCTCCCACTCTTCCGCCGTGAGCGGCCAGTTCACATCGTACCAGAGGATATCGAGCTTGCCATAGTTGGTGCAGAGCTCGCGCACCACACCCTGGGTGAAATCAACAAAGCGCCGGCGGGCGGCCTCGTCGTGCTTGCAGCGCGCACCATCGGGGTGATGCCAGTCCATGAGCGAGTAGTAAAAGCCTACGCGCAGGCCCTCGGCGCGGGCCGCCTCGACGTATTCGGCCACCAGGTCGCGCCCGGGGCCCCGCCTGGCCGCATTATAGTCGGTATGCCGGGTATCAAAGAGGCAGAACCCCTCATGGTGCTTGGTGGTCATGACCATGTAACGCATGCCCGCGCGCCTGGCCAGCCTGGCCCAGGCGCGCGCCGCATTGGGCTTGGGGCGCCAGCTATCCGCCAGCGGCTCATACTCGGCCACGGGGATGCGCTCGCGGTTCATCACCCACTCGTGGCGGCCCAGTTGAGCATAGAGCCCCCAATGGATGAACATGCCGAAACGCGCGGCCCGGAACCACGCCAGGCGATCCTGAGCGGACGATGGGGTTACGGACATTGCTCTTGCTCCTTTCCTTTATCTACCTGACCTTGCGCAGGTCCTCAATCTGCGCAAAGCTTCGCTGCCGGGCCGCCCCGATCATCGCATCGACGGCCGCGGGCTCCACGTTGCATGGAAGAGGTCCGGAAGGCTTCCAAAGCTCAAGCCTGGGACATGAACGCCTCTCTCGCCCAGCGCGCCCAGGCCGGCCGGACGTTGATGGCATTCCACGACGGGTAATCTTTGGCGATGAAACCGCCGTTGAAACCGCCCAAAAGCTCCACCATCCGCCGCGCCTCGGCCTGGATCACCGCCTTGTCGCCGGTCTGCATGACCTTTTGGATATCAACCGGGCAGAAGAACGCGATACGGCCGCCAAACTCGCGCGCCAGCCGCTCGACGCCGATCAGCTCGGGTTGATCGAGCTGCAGCACATCGATGCCGACCTCGATCAAGTCCTCGATGATCTCATAGATATAGCCACAGGAGTGCATGATCACGTGCATCCCCAGCTCGTGGGCGCGCCCGACCAGCACCTCAAACGACGGCCTGAACAGGCGGCGCCAGACGGCGGGGCTCACCAGCAGGCGGTCCTGCGTGCCCCAGTCCTCGGCGAACATGACGCCATCGGCCCCGAGCGAGGCATAGATCTCGATACAGTCCAGGATCATCGCCACGACCTGCTCGTTGAGGCGCAGCACCTCGGGCTCGTGGAGCAGCACGTCCATCAGGAAATGGTCCAGGCGGCGCATGTAGCGCATGATGGCAAAGGGAAACCCCGGCAGCCCGGCCACCCGGTAACGGTCGGGGTGGGCAGCAAAGCGCTGGCGCACCCCCGCGTAGAGCGCGGGCGAGGTATGATCGGGCAGCCGGTAGCCGTCGAGGCGCTCCCAGCCCTCCTGCAACACCCCTTTGATCACCTCGCCCGAGTGCAGGTTGTTCAGCTGGCCCCAGATGCTGCCATAGGCATCGCGATAGAGACGGCCCGGAAAATCGGGCACTTGCGCACGGATCGAAGGGTCGTCCTCCTCGTAGACAATGCGATTCCCCCGCCCCCAACCGCCGGAAACGAAATCGGAGGGGTAGGGCCGGTTGAAATCATAGCCGATGCGCTCGGGCCCATCAAACTCGATGCAGCGTCGGATAATCTCTCGACTGTCCATACCCCTCCTTGACTCGTAATGCGGGATGCGTGATCCGTAAGGTCGCCGTGGCGAAAGGCTTGCTGCTCCATGTAAGGGCCAGGAACGGCCCATACTTTTCCCGCACCGCCATCGTCTGCCTGATCGCCAGCGCAGCGTGGTCGCCGTTGATGCTCCTGACCGGCATGAACTGCTCTCACCTCACCAAGGGGGCACGAAAGGGCAGAGCCCACCACGAGAAAGATAAAACCTGTTTCCCCCACTATGGCACGATCTCGGCTTCTGTGCAAGTTGGGCATTTCGGTTTGCGCCTTCCTTGACCGAACACACCAGTTCACATAGAATCACGGTACTGCACAGCCGTGCAGCAAGGGAGAAGAATAGTCATGACCGCCAATCAATCTGAGGCCGTCGAGTTTGAGAACGTCACGGTGGCCTATGGGCACACGGTGGCGCTGCAAGATATCAGTCTGCGCATCGCCCGGGGCGAGTTTGTCGGTGTGGTAGGGCCCAATGGCTCGGGCAAGACGACTCTACTGCGCACGGTGCTGGGGCTGACCAGGCCGACGCATGGCGAGGTCAAGGTTTCCGGCGTGCCGGTGAACCGCCTGGGGACCCGGCGCCGCAGGATCGGCTATGTGCCCCAACTCGCAGCGATCGATCCGCGCTTTCCGGTACACGTCTTGGATGTGGTCACGATGGGCCGCTACGGCGAGATAGGCCTGTTCCACCGCCCGTCGGCGGCAGACCGCACCGCGGCGTGCCGGGCCCTGGAGCGGGTGGGCATGCTGGACCTGGCGGACCGGCAGATCGGCCAGCTCTCGGGCGGGCAGCGCCAGCGCGTATTCGTGGCCCGGGCGCTGGCCGTCGAGCCCGAGCTTCTGCTGTTGGACGAGCCGACCACCGGCGTTGACCCGGCCACAACGGGCTCTTTCTACGAGCTCATGCATCAGTTGCATGGCGAGGGGATCACCATCCTGATGGTCTCGCACGATGTGGGCGTGGTTTCGCAATATGTCGACAAGATAGCCTGCCTCAACCGCCGCCTGGTCGTCCACGGGCGGCCCTCCGAAGTGCTCACTGCCGAGGCGGTAGAGGGCTGCTATGGATGTGGGGCCCTCTTCCTCACCCACGGGGCGGTTCCGCACATCGTGGTCGATGTACACCCCAAGGGCAAGCCGCCACACCGCAGCCCAGCAGCCCATCTGTTGGAGCACCGGGCGAAAGAATAAGCCATGTTACAGATTCTTAGCTATACCTTTATGCAGCGGGCGCTCGTAGCGTCCACGATCATCGGTATCGTCTGTGCCGTGATTGGGGTCTATGTGGTGCTCAAGGGGCTGGCCTTTATCGGCACCGGCATCGCCCACGCCTCCTTCGGCGGCGTGGCCCTGGGCTTTCTGTTCGGGTGGAACCTGATCCTGACGGCGGCCCTGTTCTCGATTTTCGGCGCCCTGGGCATCGGTGTGGTGAGTCGGCGCGGCGAGGTCAAGGAAGATACCGCCATCGGTATCTTTTTCTCCGCCAGCATGGCCTTTGGCGTCCTGATAATCGGCCTGCTGCAGGGCTACAATATCGATCTCTTCGGCTACCTGTTCGGCAGTGTGCTGGCCGTAACCCAGGAGGATATCCTGCTGAGCGGGGCCCTCGGGCTCGGCATCCTGATTATCATCGGCCTCTTTTTCAAAGAGTTCCTCTTCATCTCCTTCGATCAAGAGATGGCGCAGGTTGTGGGCGTGCCAGCCGCGTTGCTCTATTACCTGCTGCTGGCCCTCATGGCCCTGACGGTGGTCATCTCGATCAAAGTCGTGGGCATCATCCTGGTCGAGGCGCTGATCGTAACCCCTGCCGCAGCAGCCTATCAGTTGACCGATGATTTCAAGCGCATGATGACGATTGCTGTCGTCATTGGTGTTGTTTCCTCTATCGCAGGGCTCTTCTTCTCCTACTGGCTCAATATTGCCTCCGGCGCTACGATCGTGCTCACGAGCACGCTCATCTTTGGCGGGGCCGCGTTACTTTCGCCCCGGCGTCGGCAAAGGCCGGTTGAGGCGCCGGGCGCCGAGCCGGCGCTGGGCCTCGAGCCGGCAACTGACGGCGAAAAGGCGCCTTCCTCCTACACCGAGCTATGATCACATTGCTGACGGGCGAGATTGGCTGCGGCAAGACCACCCTCTGCCAGCGCTTGGCCGAGGCCGGCTGCGCCCAGGGATTGCGAGTGGCGGGCATCATCACCCTGCCGGGCGCAGGCGGCAAAGACGAGCTATGGGCGCTGGATCTGGCTGGCGGCGAGCGCCGCTTTCTGGCCCGCCGCACATTCCATCAGGATGGGCGCCTGGGGCGTTACTGCTTTGATGCCGATACCTTTGCCTGGGCGGCAGCCGCAGTGCGGAGGACGCTCGCTCGCGCAGAGCTGCTGATCATCGACGAGATTGGGCCGCTGGAGCTACGTCAAAGCCAGGGTTTTGCCCCTCTGTTGGACGATCTGGCCCGGGCATCGTGCCCGGTTGTCCTGACGGTGCGCCGCACTCAGTGCAAGGCCCTCGAACGCCGGCTGGGCCAGCCCGTCCGGGTAGTGCCCATCAGCAGCGGATTGCAGGCTTGCCCCCAGCTTGCAGGGGTCCATATGAACTCGCAGGCATTTGCCTTTTTCAACTTCCAGGGGTAACATAACGATTCATGAAGGCCTTGGTGACAGGGGGGGCTGGGTTCATCGGCTCTCACCTCGTAGATGGACTGCTTGCTGCCGGGTGGGATGTGACGGCGCTGGATAACCTGTCCACGGGCAGGCGGGCCAATATCGCCCACCTCGTGTCTGAGCCACACTTCACCTTCGTCGAAGGTGATATTGGTGATACGGCTCTCGTAGAATCGCTCGTGCGGGGCTGCACGGTGGTCTTTCACCTGGCTGCGTTGGTCGGGGTCAAGTACGTGGTCGATAACCCCCTGCTCGGCATCCGCACCAATGTCGCCGGCACCGAAAGCATCCTGGCTGCCTGCTACCGCCATGGCGTGCGCGTTTGCATAGCCTCCAGCTCAGAAGTCTATGGCGAGTCCGCCGCCATCCCGTTTGCCGAAGATGGCCCGCGCGTCCTGGGGCCCACCTGGCTGCCGCGCTGGTCCTATGCCACTTCCAAAGCGCTCGATGAGCACCTGGCCTTTGCCTATGCCGACCAGGGGCTGCCCGTCTCGGTAGTGCGCTATTTCAACGCCTACGGTCCCCGCCTCGACCCGGCCGGCTATGGCAGCGTAGTCGCCCGTTTCATCAGCCAGGCCCTGGCCGGGGAGCCCCTGACTGTGCACGGCGACGGCCAGCAGACCCGCTCCTTCACCTACGTGGCCGATACGGTGCGCGGCACAATCCTGGCCGGCACGCACCCGGCGGCGGTCGGCGACGTCTTTAACGTAGGAAACGCTGACGAGGTGACCATCGAGCAACTGGCGCGCGAAGTAATCCGAATCAGCGGATCAACCAGCCCTATTGTGCGGCAGCCCTATGCGGATGCCTACGGGCCTCGTTTTGTGGACCCGCGCCGTCGTGTCCCGGATACCCGTAAAGCGGACCGTGTGCTCGGTTTCAGCGCCCAGACGAGCCTGCGTGAGGGCCTGGCGCGCACTGTAGAGTGGTTTCGGAGTAGCCATCAGCCATCAGCTAACAACTATCACCTTTGATGGGCGCCGTTTCACCATGCTTGTGTTACAGGCCAGTCGCCAAAGGCTGATAGCTAATAGCTGATCGCTGATCGCTGATCGCTACAGGACTGCCATGAATACACGACTGGGACACTATTGCGAGCGCGTCATCGAGGCCGGCTGGCTGGCTGCGGTGATCCTGACCCCGCTCTATTTTGATGTCTACTCCAGCCGGGTCTTTGAGCCAGACAAACTGACCCTGCTGCGCTCGATTGCGCTGTTGATGGGGCTGGCATGGCTGGTGAGCCGCATCGAGCGGGCTGTGTTGAATGCGCAGGGGGGCGCCGCCGGCAAGCCCCTCTCGCTCCGCGTGTGGTGGCGTTCCCTCACCGCGACGCCGCTCATGCTCTCGGTCATGCTCCTGGTGCTGGTTTACATTGAGTCCACCCTCTTTTCCATCGCGCCGCGCACCAGTTTCTGGGGCTCCTATCAACGGCTGCAGGGCACCTACACCACCTTCTCTTATATCATCATCTTCTTTGTCACCTGGCAGACCCTGCGCACCAAAGCGCAGCTCGAGCGGCTGCTGAATGTCATCGTCCTCACCAGCGTGCCGATATCCCTCTATGGTGTGCTGCAGCACTACAGGCTCGACCCCTTGCCCTGGGGCGGCGATGTGGTGGATCGCGTCACCGCCAACCTGGGCAATGCCATTTTCATTGCCGCCTATCTGATCATGGCCTTTTTTATCACCCTGGAGCGCCTGGTGGCTCGCTTCCGCCGTCTGCTCGCGGAGGAGAACTCGAGCCTGGCCGATGCCTTTATGGGGGCGGCGTACCTCTTCGCACTGGCGCTACAACTGATGACCATCTACTTTAGCCAGAGCCGTGGCCCCTGGCTGGGGCTTATGGCCGGGTTCTACGTCTTTATGCTCATCGCCCTGGTGGCCCTGCGCCGCTCCGCGGCTGACGGGAAGAGGCTCAGGCCCATCGAGGCAGGAAAGGCTATTGTGCTGGCCCTGCTCAGCCCGGCGGTTGGCATCTTGCCCGCCTACCTGGGGCTCATCCTCGCCAAGAGGGGCCGGCGCTGGCTATGGCTCAGTTGGTGCATCCAATCGATATTGGTGCTCGCCTTCCTGGGCTTTCTCAACCTGCCCAACACCCCCCTGGCTCCACTGCGCCAGGTGCCCGATTTTGGGCGCCTGGGGCAGATCTTCGACACCGACTCGGGCACTGGCCGTGTGCGCGTGCTGATCTGGCAGGGCGCCGTCCAGCTCCTGGAGGCCAACCCCCTGCGCACCCTGATCGGCTATGGCCCCGAATCGATGTATGTGGCCTATAACCCCTACTACCCGCCTGACCTGGCTCATTATGAAGCGCGCAACGCCTCGCCCGACCGCTCGCACAACGAGACCTTTGATGCGCTGATCACGACGGGTATGATCGGCTTTCTCGTCTACTTTTCGCTCTTTGTCGGCATCTTTCTCAATGGCCTGCGCTGGCTGCACCTGATTCCACAGCGAAACGAGGAAAGAGAGCATGGCCGTTGGCAGCGCCCGCTTTTCCTGGCCCTGTCCATCGGCGGGTCGGCGCTGGGGGTACTCGTGCCGCTCCTGATCGACCATTCTCTGCGTTTCGCAGGCGTAGGCATCCCGGTCGGGCTGATCCTTGGCGTGGCCGTCTTTCTGATCGTGTCGGCTTTTGCCCGTACGCAAGGGGACCACGCTGCAGAGAGCTTTGGCTCGCGCGAGATGCTCCTGGTGGGGCTCCTGGCCATGATCGTGGCCCACTTTGTGGAGATCCATTTTGGCATCGCCATCGCCACCACCCGCGTCTACTTTTGGCTGGGGCTGGCCATGCTCATCTCGGTGGGCATGGGCGCCCTGCGCCCCGAGGCGGGGCCCGAGCCCGATTTCGCGCCGGCCACACGGCCCCAGGCCATTCCGGCCAGCCGCCACAAGCGCAAGGCGCAACACCGCACCGCCATCGAGCCCCTGGCCGCGCCCCCTGCCCCCTCCATGGCCGCGCCGATCGCCATCGGGCTGATTGGCGCCCTGATCCTGGGCACCATTTCCGTCGACCTGACGACCAATGCCACGGGCGACCCCAATCCCTTCCGGGTGCTGGGAAATGCCCTGGCGTTCATCCGGCCCGCCGGGCAGCCCGCTGCCTTCTCGCCGGGCATCCTGGCCATGGTGTTTCTGACCTGGATATTGGGCGCCATGCTGATCGTGGGCGAGGCCGAGAACCAACCCGAGCGCCCCAGCAGTGGCTGGTGGGCGCGAGCGCTGGGACTCTACCTGGGCATCTCCCTCCTGGGCGGCCTGATCTATGCTCTCTTCCACGCATCGCAGTTGCGAGGGTCTCGCGACCTGGGGCTCATCGTCTACTATTACTATGCCTTCGCCCTGGGGCTGGTGCTGCTCGCAGCCTTCTTCCTGCCCGGCAGGCGGACCCTGCACGCGCCCTCTTTTGGCCGGCATTGGGTGTGGGCTTACCCGGTGCTGGCTTTGGTCGTGGGCGTGCTCGTTTACAACAACGCCACGATCGTGCGCGCCGATATCTATTACAAGATCGCCTGGGATAGCTTCCACCTCCCTGCAACCAACGCCGCCAGCGCGCACAGCGCCGACCAGACCACCTTGCAACAACTCTACGACTCGGCGCTCTACTACTATGACCGCGCACTCAGCCTGGAGCCCCACGAGGACTATTACCGCCTCTTCTTCGGCAAGGCCTTCCTGGAGCGCGCCACCGTGACCACCAATGACCCGACGCTGCAGGAACGCTACCTGGAGCGCAGTGAGCAGGAGCTGCTGCAGGCGCGCGCCGAGAACCCACTCAATACCGATCATTCCGCCAACCTGGCGCGCCTGTATACGACTTGGGCCAGCGTGGCCACGGACCCGGCTACGCGCCAGGAAAAGCAGCAAAAAGCGCTAGAGTACTATGCTGCGGCTGCACGTCTGAGCCCGCACAATGCCGAGATCTTTGACGAGTGGGGGGAGGCCCTGTTGAATGCGGGTCAGCCGCAGGAAGCGCTGGCCAAATACCAGCAGTCCCTGGCCCTCGATAACCGCTACGACCAGACCTACCTGCAGTTGGGCGACTATTACCTGAGCCAGAAACAGGACGATCAGGCCCTGAGCGCCTATCAAAAGGCCGTCCAGATCACACCCGGCCTGGCGCAGGCGCACAACGCCATGGCCTATATCTACTCCAACCGCGGCCAGTATGCAGACGCCATCAAGGAGAAGCAGTTGATCCTCAAATTCTACCCGCAGGATTACCAGACCAACAAGGACCTGGCGCTGCTCTACCAGCAGACGGGCCAATACACCCAGGCGCTCAGCTCGGCGACCATCGCCCGCCAACTGGCGCCGCAGAGCGATCAAGCGTCTCTTGATGACCTGATCAAGCAGATCCAGGCCAGCCTGAGCCAGGGAAGCCAGAAATGAGCACCTACCTGCTCATCCTGTTCAGCGCCCTGCTCCTGGCGGCTGGAATCACCCCGCTGGCCAGAAACGTGGGCAGCCGCTGGGGCTTTATGGATCAGCCCAGCCAGCGCAAAATCCACAGCACCCCTATCCCGCGCGTGGGCGGGGTGGCCGTGTTCCTGGCTTTCATGGTTGCCCTGCTGCTTTTCGGCCGCCTGTTCTATATCCGCCAGGTCATCGGCATCTTCCTGGGGGCAACCGTCGTTTCCGGCGTCGGCCTGTGGGATGACCGATGGAGCCTGCGCCCTCTGTCCAAGCTGGTTGGGCAGGTTGTGGGCGCCGTGATCCTGATCATCTCGGGCGTGCAGGTGCAGGCGCTGCACCAGCCGGTGCTCAATATCGTCGTCACCCTGCTTTGGGTGGTGGGCATTACCAACGCTGTCAACTTTTTGGATAACATGGACGGCCTCTCGAGCGGCATTGCCGCCATCGCCGCTGCCTTTTTCCTGCTGTTGGCCGCCATGAGCGGGCAATATCTGGTGGGAATGCTGGCCGCGGGGCTCCTGGGGGCCTGCCTGGGCTTTTTGATCTACAATGCGAACCCGGCCAGCATCTTCATCGGCGACTCGGGGGCGCTCTTCCTGGGCTTTATGCTGGCAGCGGTGGGCATCAAGCTCCGCTTTCCCGATAACTGGGATTTCGTCACCTGGATGGCGCCCGTGCTCGTGCTGGCTCTGCCAATCTTCGATACCACCCTGGTCACGGTTTCCCGCCTGCGGCGCGGGCTCAACCCCCTCACGACCCCGGGCAAAGACCACACTTCCCATCGCCTGGTGGCCCTGGGCTACAGCCAACGCGAGGCTGTGCTCATCCTCTGCCTGGTGGCGGGCGCCTGCGGCATGGCGGCTACCCTTGTCACCGAGGCGAGCGTAATTGAAGGATATGTGGTTGGCGGCCTGGTCGCGTTGGCCGGCCTGGTGGCATTGATCTGGCTTGAGATCGATCCGCGGACAAGGCCCCAGACAGGCAAGACCAACCCGAAATGACCATGGCAGCGCTGCAGCGTCTGGAGCATCCAGGTTCGTGGGCAGGGTGAAATCTTGCTCTACACCCATTTCGTAGCAAGCGCCACAGCGTCTGCTGGCGGATCGCTTTTTTCGGGGGTTGTTCATGGTTTTGCAGGATAGAATCGACTCGAGCACCGCACACATCGCGGTCATCGGGCTGGGATACGTCGGCCTGCCATTGGCCCTGGCGCTGGCCGAGGTCGGTTTTCCGGTATTGGGGTTGGATGTGAATGAGGAGCGGGTGGCGGCGCTGCAACGGGGCGAAAGCTACCTGCAGGATGTGCCTTCAGCTCAGATCGCCGCCCAGCGCAGCGCCGGCCGTCTGGAGGCGAGCACCGATTATGACCGCCTGCGCACGGTCGATGTGATCTTTATCTGCGTGCCCACGCCCAACGACCGCCAACGCGCGCCGGACCTCTCCTATATCATCGCTGCTGCTGAGGGAATCGCGCCGCGCCTGCAGCCGGGGCAGCTCATTGTGTTACAGAGCACTACCTACCCTGGCACGACGGAAGAGGAGGTGCAGCCCATTCTGGAGCGCACGGGCCTGCACGCAGGCATCGATTTTTATCTGGCCTTTTCGCCAGAGCGCATTAACCCTGGCGACCGGATGCACACGGTGCACAATACGCCCAAGGTCGTGGGCGGGGTTGATCCCCAATCCGCCGCCCTCACTGCGCGGCTCCTGGCCCGGCTGACGCCGGAGGTGCATATCGTCTCAAGCCCCCGTGCAGCCGAGATGACCAAGCTATTGGAGAACATCTTCCGCAGTGTGAATATTGCCCTGGTCAACGAGTTGGCCATCCTCGCCGAGCGCATGGGCATCGACATCTGGGAGGTCATTGCCGCCGCCGCGAGCAAACCCTTTGGCTATATGCCCTTCACCCCCGGGCCGGGCGTAGGTGGGCACTGCATCCCCGTAGACCCCTACTACCTCTCCTGGAAGGCGCGCGAGTACGACTTTTGGACCAAGTTCGTGGAGCTGGCTGCCGAGGTCAATCAAGGCATGCCCTACCACGTGGTAGGGCTCATCACCGAAGCCCTCGGCGCGTACGGGCTGCCGCTGCGCGGCGCCGAGGTGCTGCTTCTGGGGGTGACCTTTAAGCGCGACGTGGATGACGCGCGCAACTCACCGGCCGAACGCATCATCGAGCTCCTGTTAGGCGCGGGGGCCAAGGTCAGCTATAATGATCCCTACGTATCACACTTTCACGTCGGCGGCGACGTGTTCTGCCGGCAGTCGCTGGCGCTGGAGAGTGTGCCCCTGACGGCCGAACGGCTGCGCGCTGCCGATTGCGCCGTGATCGTGGCCGGCCATTCCTGCTACGATTATGCCTGGCTCGTGCGAGAGTCCCGGCTGCTCGTGGATACGGTCAATGCCACCTGCGGCCTGCAGGGCGAGCACATCGTCCGCCTGGGAGCGCCCTGGAAGAGGGGGAAGAACTGCTGAACCGCAAAGGGCAGGGCCGCAGAGAGGCCCATACGTAGCAAGGGCCAATAATCTCGTACCCCGGCTTTCCTTTGCGCTTGCAGCGCCCTTTGCGGTGCAATACCTGGGATGATGATATGGGGAGGGGATCTTGAGCAAGAAGGGAAAAAAGCGGGCCAAGGGGCAGTCCAGTCGTCCTGTCGCGAAAAAGCCGGCCCCCCTGACCCCATGGCAACGCCTGCGGACCAACCCTGTACACCGGCTGGGCCTCATCGCTCTGGTCGTTGTCGCCCTGGGCGCCCTGACCTGGGGAGCGATCGGCCTGAGTGCGGCCCGCCGGGGGAGCACCTCCACCGCTAAAGCTACAGCGACGGCCACGGTCCAGGCCGACGTTCGCACTTGGTCAGCACCGCCGGCCATGACCATCGACCCCAGCAAGCACTATACTGCCACCATCGTGACCGAAAAGGGTGATATCGTTATCGAGCTCTACCCGGCCGAGGCGCCGGTCACCGTGAACAGCTTTGTTTTCCTGGCGCGCCAGGGCTTTTATGACGGCGTCACCTGGCACCGCGTGCTGCCCGGCTTTGTCGCGCAGACAGGCGACCCGACCGGCACCGGCAGCGGCGGCCCCGGCTATACCTTCAAAGATGAGATCAGCCCCAAGCTCAACCTTGACGCGCCCGGCATCGTCGCCATGGCCAACAGCGGGCCCAATAGCAACGGCAGCCAATTCTTTATCACCTACACGCCACAGCCCGGCCTCGACGGCAGTTACACCGTGTTCGGCAAGGTCATTGCGGGCATGGATGTGGTCAACAAGCTCACCCCCCGCAACCCGGAAAAGAACCCCAACGCGCCGCCCGGAGATAGGATCCTCACCATCCGTATCGCGGAGGGCTAATGGACGACATCGATCAACCCGAAGGCACGATGGAGTTGCCGGCCCCAGCAGAGGCTCGCAGCCAGGTTTTCCCCTGGCTGCGGGTGTTCTCGCTTTTGCTGGCGGTCGCCATCACCGCAGCCATCATCGCCTTCCGTGACGATCTGGCCCGCTTTGCCGCCTATGGGTACATCGGGGTTTTCATCGTCAGCCTGGTCGGGAACGCCACCGTCATCCTGCCGGTGCCGAGCCTGCTTGCCGTCTTTGCCGGAGGTACAGCCTTTAACCCGGTGATCACTGGCCTGGTGGCTGGCGTCGCCGAGCCCCTGGGCGAGCTGACCGGGTACCTCGCCGGCTATGGCGGCGGCGCAGTCATCGAGCACAGGCGCTATTACGACCGGCTGCATCAATGGATGGAGCGGCGGGGCTTTATCACCATCCTGGTGCTCTCCACCATCCCCAACCCCCTCTTCGACGTCGCCGGCATCACCGCGGGCGCCTTGCGCATGCCCGTCTGGCAGTTCCTGCTCGCCTGCTGGCTGGGCAAGACGATCAAAGCCCTCGCTATCGCCTGGCTGGGCTCGCAGAGCGTCCAGTGGGCCGCGCCGTTGTTGAGGATGCTGCGCATCGGCTAGTATCTGCAGAGGAGTAGGCATAACCCCTTGTGGGCGGCGCCTCTAGCGTAGCGGCACCGCATGCCGGGCCAAATAATCATCGATCGGAGTATAGTGAGCGAATATGATGCAGAGTCACGATAGGGGACAGATATGGAGACGGCAACAGTATTCCCCAGGTATCAGATCGTGATCCCCCAGAGGATCTGCAAATCGCTCGGCCTCCGGCCAGGGCAAGAGGTTCAGATCATCCTCTACGAGGGCCGCATCGAATTGATCCCAGTCAAGCCTATCCGAGAAGCTCGCGGACTCCTCAAGGGCATTGACACCGAGGTAGTGCGAGAGGCAGACCGGGCGCTTTTCTAAGGAGGGAAGCTATGTCCTTCAACATCAAGAAACGCGGCAAGGTGACCTACTATTACACCGGCGACCGCCCCACCCTTTCCTGCCTGGTCACCGAGGAACTTCCCGACGGCGACCTCAAGCTCTATTTCGCCGGCTGGACGGGGGGCTATTCCGCCAAGGGCGCCCTGGGGCGCGAGGAACTGGTCAGCATGGACCCCGACAGAGAGATCCCACTCGTATTCGAGACGTGGGAATCGTGGCTCATCGAGGCGGGCATCTGCCAATCGCTGCGCGACGTGGATTTCCTCGAGGTCCACGCTTTCGGCTGCCAGCCCAAGGCGCCCAACCCCCTGGTGGACCCCACCGGTTACGCCGCCGAGCAGGATCGCCTGCACAAAGCCTACGCCAGGGCCTACAGCAGCTATTTCGCCACCCACATGCCCGAGAACGGCGTGCCGGCCCGCTTTACTGTGCATGTGGTCGATGTGCCCGATACGGCGGCCTCGTACGAGTTCTATGCCACGGCCCTCTATCAAAGGGGTCTGACAGAGAAAAGGGACTGATCGCGCAGCGTAGGAAAACCGGGTAATCTGCTTCGCCGCATCCGGCAGCCTCAAGGTGTGGGGCAGGCGCCAACACCCACCACACACCCCCAAAAGGCCTAGCCGGGCGGGCGCGGAGCTCACAACCCGCCAAGCCGTCTGGAGGAAAAGGATAATCCATGCCTCCCAGCACCAGCACTCAAGCCAGCACACCCGTGCCCACGTTCGCAGACCTGGGTGTCCGCACCCTGATCAATTGCCGGGGCACCTACACAATCCTCAGTGGGTCGCGGGCGCTCCCCCAGGCGGCCGCGGCCGCGCTGGAGGCGACGAATCATTATGTCCATATGGATGAGCTGATGGCGCACGTGGGCGAGCGATTGGCCGAGCTCACGGGCGCCGAATGGGGCTATGTCACCTCCGGCTGCGCCGCCGCCCTCACCGAGATCACCGCGGCCGCTATCGCCGGGGCGGACCCCGAGCTGATGGCCCGCCTGCCCGACACCACGGGCATGAAGGACCAGGTCATCATGCAGAGTGGCCACCGCTGCGCCTATGATCGGGCCATCGAGCTGGCGGGCGCGCGGATCGTGGAGGTCGTCACGCGCGCCGACCTGGAGGCGGCCATCAACGAGCGCACGGCCCTCATCTCCATCACCGGTGATCAGGCGCACCTGGGGCAGATCCCCGTGGCCGAGATGATCGCCGTCGCCCGCGCCCACGGCGTTCCCTGCCTGGTGGACGCCGCCGCCGAGCGCCCCGACATCCCCAACCGTTATCTGCAGATGGGCGCCGATGCCGTGGCCTATAGCGGGGGCAAGTGCCTGCGCGGGCCCCAGGCCTCGGGGCTGGTGCTGGGCAGAAAGAGCCTGCTCTGGGCCGCCTACCTGAACGCCGCCCCCCACCACGCCGTGGGCCGCCCCATGAAGGCCGGCAAAGAAGAGATCATGGGCCTGCTGGCCGCCGTGGAGGCCTGGGTGCGCGGGCGCAACCACGAGGCGGAATGGCGGATGTGGGAGGGCTTTTTGGAG
>Ga0078972_1009079_pt1 | contig 20008 bp, 22 predicted proteins | sample YelNatPaOPGAMG01_FD_67568 | JGI IMG/M metagenome (GOLD analysis project Ga0078972, IMG submission 67568) | Hot spring thermophilic microbial communities from Obsidian Pool, Yellowstone National Park, USA - OP-RAMG-01 (SPADES assembly) (version 2) | ecosystem: Environmental > Aquatic > Thermal...
AAAATGTCAGATCTTTGATCCCAAAATAGCTAATTTTCAACCCTTTATCTTAGATGAAATGAAAACCTTATGGTTTCATTACCTACAAAAAAGCGTCCCCTATGTTACCGACGAGCTCATTGTACCAAATGAATCCATTTTTAACAGGTGAAGGTTCTGAAGACAAAATCAATGAATGTTTTGTAGCAATGCCTCTTATTCAAAAGGATAGTGATAAAATAAAATAGAGTTTTCAATATTTCTTTTTTAATTTTTTGAAAATTTAAAAAAATCTCGCTTAAAATTTATTTTGAAAAAGACTGCCCCAGGTTCTAGTAGACGATCTTTGGTGGACGATGCAGGATTTGAACCTGCGACCCCTACAATGTGAGTGTAGTGCTCTGCCGCTGAGCTAATCGTCCAAATAATGCAATGATTTTCCTTTCTCTATTTATTTTTAGCAAAAATTTATTTTAAAAACAAGCCCGCGGCGCCAAGGCGCCGCGGACGTTAAAAAACTACTCTAGAAGTCAAACCTCTCTATTTTCTTTTCACTTTAATTAAACTTCTTTCATCCTAATTTTTTTAATCTTTGAATTCAAAACCTTTTCTGATTTATATTTCTCATAATCTCTTTTCTTTTCATCTAACCACTCTTCCCACTTAATAATCCTGGCTTTAAAAATCCAAATAATCAAACCAGCAATCAATAAAGGAATTAAAAAGGAATCTAAAAAAATATTATTGGTCAAGCCGGTTTTAATAGTGGTAGCACCAGCCACTGCTTTTTTGGTTACAATAACTTTGACGCTGTCTGAACCAGAACTATCTCCAGCATAAACCATCACAGAATTAACCAAAGATGTTTCGCCAAAATCAAATTTGTCACTACCAGCCACATCAGCCTCAAAGGTAATGGTTTTCTTTTGATTAGCAAACAAAGATCCAATATTTAATCCGGAAATAATGTCGCCGCTAATCAAAACGCCATCTACCTTTAAAGTGTTTTGGCGAAAAATTAATTTCTCTGGTAAAGTGTCTTTTACAGTTAGATTATTAATTGCTGAATTACCGGCTGTTATTTCAATGGAAAACGAAACTACTTCTCCCGGATCAGCATAAACGCTATTGCTATAATTAGTTCCATCCGAAAGATTGCGAACAGATTTTTTAACCGCTATATTTGTTGGCGCTGGTTGAGTGCCAACATTAACAGTTACTGAATCAGAAGCCGAGCCCGAAGGACCGCTACAGGAAAGAGTAAAAGTTTTAGAAGAGATTAAATTGCTAATAAATTCAGAGCCAGAAACAGCCTTTGAACCAGACCAATCGCCAGAAGCCGAACAATAATTAGCATTAGAAGAGTTCCAGGTTAAAGTAACAGAACTGTTATAAGCCACACTAATAGGGCCATCATAACCGTTGGCTTTTATATCAACAGTCAAGCCACAACTGGTAGTAAAACTTTTATCCTCGCCATAACCGGTACCGGCAGAATTTCTGGCAGCTGCCCGATAATGATAAGTAGTGCAAGGCTCCAAATTATCAACACTAATGCAATAAATACCCTGTTGGGTTAAGGTTTTTTCCGGTGTTTTTTGTCCGTAAGAAGTAGTTTTTCCATAATCAAACCAAACATAATTAATAACATCTCCGCCAGTATCTGCTAATTCTCCAACAAATATAACACTAGTTCCGCTAACTGTTGTTCTGTCGGGACAAGATTGAGCAAAAACCAATGCTGGAAATACTAAAAGACTAACGAAAAAACCAAAAATAAACACCATCAAGAAAAAGATATTTTCTTTTCTAATAAGTTTTTCCATAAAGCAAAATTAAATTAATAAGTAACAACTGCTGGTTTTGTGATTACGACCGGCAATTTAGATTTCACAATTACCTGCACTGAATCGCTGGCTGTTTGGTCGTTGTTGTTTTTGCAGTTTAAAGTTAAGGTATAGGTCTTTACCGAATTGAATCTAATTGATTCTGATCCAGAAGTGTATTTGAATCCTGACCAGTCGCCGCTAGCCCAGCAAGAGTTGGCATTAGAAGAATTCCAAGAAACAGTGACATAATCTTGATAATTTACAGTAATCGGACCATCAGAACTGTTGACCTTTAAGTCAACTGTTGGAAGAGCTGGCGCTTTGGTGGTAAATGTCTGATCTTGACCATAAGAAGTGCCAGCCGAATTTTTTGCCACTGCTCTATAGTGATAAGTGGTATTAGGGCTAAGACCATAAATATTGGTGCAAAAAAGCCCTGTTCCATTTTTTGATTGACGAATGGTTTCGTATCCATAATTAGTAGTAAGGCCATATTGGAACCAAACTTCCAAATTTGGATCGCCACCGTCGTCAGTTACCTCGCCAACTAAAGTAGCGGTAGTTTCGCCTACTTCAGTGTTGGAAGGGCAAGTTTGAGCAATAGCAAAATTAAAAACCAGAAAACCAGCAACTATAAGGACAATTAAAGAAATTATCCCAAAAACTATTGCTTTTTTTGTCATATTAGTTTAATAATTAATTATTTATTTTTGACGACCTTTACTTCCCCTCCATTTTTTTAACCATAATTTATACAGTTAAAAAAATGGAGAGGAAGAGAGAATATTACAATCTCTCTCTTCCTTTTTATCTAGTACGAGTTTATCTAGTACGAGTCGTAACCCCTGGGGGTTTGGTAGATACAGTTGGCGGCTTTACTGCCGGTGGAGAAGGTGGAGTGGGACGATGATAATGGTAATGAGGTCTGTGGTAATGGGGTCTATAGTAATGTGGTCTGTGGCTATCGTAAATTGTCAGAGAATAGCTAGAGCTAGAACCACAACAAGAAGTGTAGGGCGTGTAAAAATACCAAGGGGAATAACTATGCAAAACTGGTGGCGGTGGAGGCGGAGGCGAATAATATTCTGTTGGTGGAGACTGAGGAGTAGGTACAGATGCAGATGGCGGAGGTGGAACTAATTCTGCTTGTGGTGGCGGAGGGGTTAATTCTGCTTGTGGTGGCGGAGGCGGAACTAATTCTGCTTTTAGAGGTGAAATTTTTCTTACTTCTCGAAGACATAGATTCCCGCAAGGCTGGAGCACTACGTATTCCACCTTCACTTCTTTTCCAGGGATATCTATTTTTATAGAATATCCCTCAATACTCCTGCCAAGGGCCAGTTTTGGCTGCTCGGTTCTCATAACTTTTCCTGTTTTCCGGGATTTCCATCCCATGGAAAGAAACACCGTTCCATCAGGAATAGAAATTTTTTCCCATTTTCCGCTTCCGCTTTCCATTTCGCCTACAAATTCCTTGGCTTCAGCTAGGGTCAGTTTGATCCCCGTTTTTGAAAGATCATAGAGAACAAAATCTACGATCTTTTTATGTTCTCTCTTTATCTTCTCTCTCAGGTCGTATTCCGACCTGATCTCCCCCAACAACGGCGCAACATTGAGCCGAGTGATAAGCACCGGCTCTTTTGCTTCCGCGCCTCCAACAAAAATTCCAACAAAAAAACAAAAAAATACTGTAAAAAAAATTTTTCTCGTTTCCATCTCTATCTCCTCCTTTCAAAAGGTTTTTCTTTCCTTATTAATTTTTAAAAAGATCACCTTGATGGCCGATTATTCAGCCAGCACAGCGATCCTTTTAAAATCTTTTCCTGGTGGCCAGCAACTAATTAATATTATCATATTTTTAGAACTTGTCAAGTCCTGAGGCAATTCCTCTCCCCTATCCAAAAAAATTTTATTTTTTACCAAATAAGTGAATTTTTTATTGCCGATATAAAGAAAAATTTCATCTCCTTTATTTAATTGACCAAGACCGCTAAAAACCCAATCGTATTTTATTTTTGGCCAGCCCAAAGGAGCCGAATGACCCAAAATTATTGTTTGCCCTTGTTTCCCTGGCAAAGCTGAATTAGGAAATAAAACCACTCCCCTATCCAGGGCTTTTTGAACTTCACTTGCTTTTTCCACCAATATCAATGGCGCTAAGATTTCCAGTTTTGGAATTTCTATACCGTCTTCTTTTTCTACTTTTTCAAAATTTTTTTCCCAATCTTCTTTTTTTACTTCTTCTTTTTGAAGTTCTGAATTAGTTTGAGCAACTGAATTTGATTTAAAAATATCAGATAAAAAACCAAAAACTGCCCGATAATTAAAAATCCAGGAAATCTCATTCCAATTAATGGTAAAAAAAGCCAGTAAAAACACAAAAACAAAATATTTAATTAAAAACCTATCCCCTTTTTTCATATTTTTTCATACTTCACATTTTTCATTGAATAAAACCCCTCCACTTACTCACTTATTTCGCCATGGCGAAATAAGTGAGTAAGTGTTTTTTAATGTTTTAGTTAATATCAAATTATTTTTATTTTTTATTTTTTATTTTTTTATTTAATGTTTAGTTTTTAGTTAATGTCAAATTGGTTGATGTCAAAATTGTGAGGGATTAATTTAATGGTTGTTTCTTTATCAAGTAAAATAAAAGTGCCTAAAATAAAAATTAAAATCAATGCTTTTAAAATTAAATCTCTATGTTGAATATCAAAACGAACAAAAATGTTAACCATCAAAGCAAGAATCATTAAAATCAAAACTCCATAGATAATTATTTGTAAAATTTTGTAATATTTAAAACTGAAAAAATAAAGAAAATTAAACTCGGCTTTTTGATTATTTTGTTTGTTCTCTTTCTCTAAAGAAGCGATTTCAATTGGCAAAGAGGTTGTTTGAGAAGAACTTGCTTTTTTTTCTTCAATTGAAAAAGTGTCATTTTTTGCTGATATTTCTTTTTTTATCTCTTTTGTTTCAACTTTTAATTTTTGAGAAACTGGTTGAGGCGCACCAAAATACTGAACAACTAATGTTGTTTTATTATTCTTAAAATCACCTTGCACAACAGCAATGCCAATTTCTTGATAATGCGGATTTAAAATGTTGGCTTTATGCGATGGTGAATTTAACCAGGCCTGATAAACTTCTTCTGAATCTAAAAAGCCAATGGCTAAATTTTCGCCTGCCAATTGATAATTATAGCCCACTGCCTTTAACCAATACCAAGGCGTTAATCCTTGCGGATTTTGATGGGAAAAATAATCATTTAATAACATATCCTGGGCTTTTAAATTGGCTGCTTTGTTTAAAATATCGCTTTCTTTTAAAGGAGCAAGACCTAAGGCTTTTCTGTCTTTATTAATTAACTCTAACAAAATTGTTTTGCTAATTTCGCTAAAAAAAGAAATTTTAGGAAAACAAATCAAAAACGGAATGGTTATTAATTTTAATAAAAATAAAAAAACAACAATCCAAATTAAAACCTTACTTTCCAAAAATTTTGGCCGGAAGTTATTATCTTTGCTGGGAATAAAAATTATTTTTAATTTAGAAATTGCCAATTTTCGCATCTAATTTATATTTTCCATATTTTTTTTAAAATGTCAAGAGGGTAGTGCACTAATAATCTGGGGATCCAAGACTTTTTGTTAAATATTGACAGAAAAAAACAGGCGCTATTGAGCACCTGTTTAGGAAAAAATATTTTTAGTGAAGGATAATTTTTTTTCAAAAAATTAAAAACTATTGGATCATCCTCAATAAAAATATTAATTTCTTCCCTCTTTATAATCCCTAATTTTTGTTCTTCTTTTTTCTTACTTCCATCATTTAAAAAAATCTGATCGTATGAAACTCCATATCTTCTCAACCACCATTTTGTTATTTGAATTAATTTTTTTGGCCGTTCCGAAATTATTATAATCTTGTGATTATCTTTTTTCCATTTTTTTAAAACCCGCAACATTTTCTTATTTGCCGGCACAAACGCCAGCCATATTCCAAACCACCAAGGCAACCTAAAGTTAATTCTCAAAGGCAATAAAGTCAACACTCCATCTATATCTATGCCAATCTTCACTTCAACCACCTCCTTCCTAAAAAATTTTTAAAATTGCAATTAAAAAAATAAAATAAGTTAATTTAAGAAAATTAATGATATTTCTTCTTTAATTTTTCCATAAATTCTTTGAGATAATCGGGATCTTTTAATTTGGGGCAATTATAAGAACGATGCTCATTGCTGCCGCAATGAATACAGGACTTTTCTTTTTCTGAATCTTTATTCTTTTCGTGTTCTTTTATCTTTTCTTCAACAAATTCTGTTCTCTGTTTTTTTAATCTTTCAACATTTTTTCTCCATTCTTCAGGCCTTCCTTTAAAAATTTTTTCTATATTCTCTCTTCTTATTTCTTCAAAACTTTTTTCTGGCTTTTCTTTCTCTGGTTCTTTTTTTGGAAAATTGGGTGTTTTTTCAAAATCCATAAATTTTATCTTATGCCATTATAAAACAAAATTAAAAAAAATTCAAGCCTTTGTATTTTTTTAAAAAAAGTTTTAAAATAATTAAAGAATGAAGATTTTTGAACTCCACTTTAATCCAATAGCCAAAGAACGCCTTTTAAAAAAAGGGCAATTGGCTGATTTAATTTTTGATAGTTTTTGCTATGAACCCCAAAATATTTATGAAAAAAGATTGGGGTATTTATTTTTAACTGGTGAATTGAAAAATCCCCTACCCCAAAATTTTAATTTTTTAGAAAACTTAGCCAATTTTTTAAAAAAAGAATATTATACTTCGCCAATAAAATTATCGCCAGAAAATGCTTTCAAAGAAGTTCTCAAAAAAGCCAATAATTATTTAGAAAAAATTGTTAAAGAAGGAGATGTAAGTTGGCTAGGAAACTTTAATTCCGCCATTTTATCATTTAAAAATTTTGACTTAAATTTCAGCAAAATTGGAAACATTAAAATTTTACTTTTAAGACAAGGGCAATTAATGGATATTGGAAAAAATTTAGAATTGGAAGAATTAGAACCTTATCCGCTTAAAGTTTTTGGCAAAATTGTCTCTGGCAGGCTGGCAGAAAACGATATTGTTTTAGTTTTATCAAAAGAAGTGTTTGAATTTTTTCAAGTTAAAAATTTATTTAAAAAATTAAGCCAAACCTTTCCTCTAAATCAAAAAGATCTTCACAAAGTAGCAGAAAAAAAATTGAAAGAATTCTTAAAAATTAACGAAAAAGATTTTTCAAAAATTTCTGGTTTTTGTCTTATTTGTCTCCTAACTAAAGAGGAGGCATTCAAAGAAAAAAGTAAATCTTTTGCTTTTAGAAAAAAACCAGAAAGATTTTCCTTTAAAAAAGCCCTTTTGCCTTTTTTTGACAGTTTAAAAAAACTTGGCTATTTCTTATTTAAACTTTTATTAAAAATAAAAGAATTCTTCCAAAAGGTAATAAAAAAGTTGTCAATACTTTTTTGGTTTATTGCCAAAAAATCAGAGAAAAAGGAAAATTTAGAAAAAGTAGAGAAAAAAGTTATCAAAATTCCAGTCAAAGAAAAAAAGCCAGAAAAGAAAACGATTAGCATTTTTAAAATTAAACAGAAAATCACTTTCCCCAAAATTGTTTTTAACGAAATTTTCAAAAAAAATTTTATTTTGATTTTAATTTTTGTTTTTCTTCTTCTTTTTGGGTTTTTTATATTCAAAAAACAGGAAAAAGAAAAAATAAAAGAAAGTCAATTAATTATTAATAGTGTTAAACAGGAAATTTTATCAGTAGATAACTTTTTGGCTTTAGGAGATGAAAAAAAGGCTTTTGAAATTTTAGAAAACGCCAGAGAAAAAGTTATTGTTCTCATTAATCAGAAAGACAAAAACCAAAAGGAAGCAAGTCAATTAAAAGATTCTATTGAAGAAAAATTAAAGACAATAAGCAAATTAGAAGAGATTGCTGAACCAGAATTATTTTTGGAAATTGAGAAAAACGATTTTATTCCTCAAAAAATTATTGCTTTTAAAAATAATCTTTATTTGTTTAACCAGTTTTCTGAAAATGTCTTAAAAATTAACGATAAAAAGGAAAAAAATATCTTAACCATTAATCAACAATTTAACGACGCTATCTTATTTAACGATTATCTTTTGTTTTTCAAAAAACCAAATCAAATATTCTTTTTAAAAAACGATCAATTTGAGAAAGATATTTTTCTTGAGCAACCTTTTCCTGATTTTGATTTTAAAAATTTTTCTTCTTTTAAATCAAATATTTATTTTTTAGACAAAAGCGGAGAGATTGTTAAATATTCCAATTTTTCTAATCCTCAAAAATGGCTTTTACCTCAAACAAAAAAAGAAAGCGAGGCAAAATTTTTAACTGTAGATGGCAATATCTGGATTTTAAATAACGATAATTCAATTTCGCGCTATTTTGGCGGAGAATTAAAAGAAACAATTAATTTAAATTTGTTTCCCTCTCCAAAAAATTTTAAAAAAATTTTGGCGATTGGAGGTTATCTTTATATTTTGGAACCGGCTGAAAAACGCATAATTTTGATTAACCAAAACGGAAAATTAATAAAACAAATTTTTAGTCAAAAATTTAATAATCTCTTAGATTTTGCTATTTCTGAAAACGGGAAAATTTTCTGGCTACTAAACGGCAACATAATTTATCAAATCTCTCGCTAATCTCCCAATCCTTTTTCTAAAAAATAAAAGAAACATTTCCTATTGTCCATTAATTATTTTTCATTATTTTTCATTATTTTTCATTATTCTCTATTATTCTCTATTATTCCGTATTATTCTGTATTATTCTTTATTATTCTTTATTATTCTTTATATCTTTTCTTTTTTTCCAAACTTCTAAAAACGTACATTTTAGCCATGGCTAAAATGTGCGTTTTGGTTTAATTTATTAATTTATTAATTTATTCAATTATTATTTATCTTACTTAATTATCTTATCTTTTTACTTAATTATCTTATCTTTTTTAATTATTTTGGTTATTTATTTTGCCTGTTTATCTAGTTTATTGAGAATTATTTTCTTGTTTATTTAGCTGGTCATCTCCAGACAGAATGCTATCATTATTGGATTTATCGTCTGATAAGATTAATGTTTCCTGTTCAATGGCTGGTTCTTGTTCACTAATAATTGTTTCTTCATTCCCCTTTTCTATTTCCACTGTTGTCTCTTTTATTTCCAATGTTGTTTCCTCTAATGGTTCAAAATTATTTTGATTTTCCTCAGAAATACCTTCAGTGGTAGTGGTAACTTCATTGGTGCTTGTTGAAATAATTTCTTCAGTGGTTGAACTAATTTCTGTGGTAGTTGTGGTTTCTTGATTATTAATTTCAGCTGGTTCCCCTTCAATTGGTTCTTCAACAAATCCACTGCCTAAATCTTCTTGCCACAGTCCCATTTCTTTTAAAATTTCTATTTCTTCTGGCGTTAATAAACTATAATCAATGGGCGGGCAAAAATCATTGTCAGACATATCCCAATCTTGAACCATAAAGTTTTCCGGACCAAAAGCCATAACTTTTATTCTAGCATTATGAGAAGGCGTATAATAACAGCCACCTTTGCCATCATCTAAACACAAAGGAATACGCCAATCAAAGCTGCCGTCATTTTCTGTTCCGTTAACAATACTTGCCCAAGTATTTCCTGAATCTTTGGAATACCAAATATCTATTTTCAAATCGTTATCTAAACCATTGGGATTGGTGGCTGTCCATTTTAAGGTGTAGGTTCTGCCTACATACAAAATTTCCTTGCCATTGGGCCAAATTACTTGAACCTCTGGGAATGCTAAATTATGCCAATCAGAAGGTTGATCAGTATCATAACCAGTAGGAACCCTGCTTAAAATATGACCTTCTGGCACATCAGGCACACCCGGATTCCAAACACTTTCATTGTAATTTTGCCAGCCAGAATTGGGTGTTCCCCAATTCATTTGATCTAAAATATTGCCATCAGCGTCTTTTAAAATCAACATATCGGAATTATTTCCTAAACCATCGCCAATTTTGCTATTTAAAGCAATTTTTACTACATTGTCTGGAATCTGCCAAAAATCCCAAGTAGTGTCTTTAAAACTAATTAAGGCAAAGCCCAAAGCCGGAACAGAGCTTGAATTGGAAATAGTGTCGCAAACATTATTGTCGCAGATTTGAAAACCAGAAATATCAACACTAAAATCGTTGGGATTATAAAGCTCAACCCACTCATTGTCAGGCTCTAAACCATGCTCTGAATCAACATCATAATAAACCTTGTTAATCAAGATATTTTTTTGCTCAAGACAAGAACAAATTCTCATTTGGTAATCAGAATTCAAATTGTCTAAAAGATTTTTCATTTCTTCTAAAACTGAATCTGGGGGCGCGGGATTTTCTCTTAATAAAGTATCAGCTGCAGCCACAATTTCATTTAAAGTTTTGTTTTCGCTTTCAACAAAATAATCGCCAATGCCAAAGTGAGCAATATTAAACTTCATTGCCAATAACTGACCTTTTAATTTCGCCCGCATCGTTTTATCGCAACCACAACCGCAATTTCCGCAGGCAGATTTTAAAATTGAATCTGCTTTGGCAACTGTATCTACTATTTCGTCTTGAGGATAATCTCCTAAAACTTGAGGCAAATAATTTTGATAAACGCTGGAATGATTTTTCCAATAACCGCAAGAGCGAGTGGTTATTTGCCGACAAACAGGAGCAGTTATATTATTTGTCATTTCTTCAATATCGCTAAATCCTTGACCAAAAGGCAAATTATTTCTTGTTTGAGAACCGTCAAAAATAAATTTGAAAGTACAGGTTTTTCCTTCCAGATTTTTTGGCAAATCAGAATTAATGCTTAACTTAAACTGCCACTCGTCAGGATCAGAAAATTCTAAAATGCCATAATTAAAGCCATTTAAAGGTCCCAAATATTCTGCTTGACCGCCGTCAACATTGGCTTCCAAAGTTAAATAATCGCAAAGAGGACTGGAAAAATCAGTGCTAGAAGCTAAATACTTAAAGACATTGCCGTAATTTATAATTTTAATAGTTCTTTCTGATTTGCCATCAGGCGAACAAGTGGGCAAAAAGTCAAAAGAAGATTCCAAAGCAAAATCCAAAGTGCCGGCAGTAAAAGAATTTTCCAAAGATGATTCAGTATCGTTAAAAGAGGCAAAGGTTGAAATAATGGCTGAAAGACCGCTCCAATTTAAACCCAAAATCAAAATTATGGCAGTAATTTTTATTAAACTTTTTTTAATCAGAGAAAAGGAAGAAATCGGATTTCTTAAAGAAATTTTAACAGGGATTTTAACCGGGCTAATATAATTTTCAGACAACGCTGAAATTACTTCTAATTTAATTTTTTTATTTTTCCTCATAAACTTTGGCAACTGATTCTTTTTTCTTTTTAACTTCCTTAATGATGTTTTGCACCTCATCAATAATAATTAATAAAGATGGCACAATAATAATTAAGGCAAAACCCAATGGTTTTTTGGCAAAGTCAACCGTATATCCCAAATAAGGCAGAGAAAATAAAACCTTGCCCAAAACATCTCTTTTTTTAACTTCACCATTATCTGGCGCATTATTGGCATCGCCTTTGGTAATGTAAACTGGCTGACCATCAACAATTTTAATATCGTAAATTCTATGGGTCACTGGCGATTTTGTTTTGCTGTAAGGACCAAAAGTGATAATATCGCCAATTTTATAATCGGCTGCTGGTTTCACTACCACTATTCCGCCTTGTTTAATCTCTGGCTCCATAGAACCAGATTTAACCACCATTACTTTATAATTTCCGCTAATGGGCAAAACCGAAAAAATCAGCAAAAGAGCAATCACCACAATAAACGCCAAAAAAATGTAATATATGATTTTAAATAATTTTGCAATCTTTAACATATTTTTTTCTATAACTCCTTTATAATCTCGGCAAAAATTTTGCCGAGACAAAAAAGAGTTAGAAACCAGATTGATAATGCTCAAGAATCTCTGACGCACTTAAAGCTCTATTGTAAATTCTCACTTCGTCAATAATGCCGTTAAACCAACTGTTTTGATAAGCATAATTTCCTCCTTGACCAATTCTTACTGGATGATTAGTAACACCAGGTTTTTGGTATTCTGTAAATTCTTTATCTAATACTCCGTTTATATATATTTTCACTTTGTCAGCGCTGTCATCAAAGGTTGCCGCTATGTGATACCAAGTATTTGGCAAAAGCCAACTACTGCTCCAGTGATCTATGGCATTACCACCAGCTGGCGCAAAAGCAAAACTAATTCTACCATCTGAACTTCTAATCGCAATCCAATATTCGCCGTCCCAATCGCCGCTTGAATAATTCGCCTTGCTCACTGGCGTTGGATATTGTTTATTCCAATAAGAAGGTGTTTTAATCCAGGCTTCCAGAGTGATGGCAGAAGTAATTTGCAAATTTGAATTATTTCCAATATTTACATAATCATCTATTCCATCAAAACTCAAAGCCGGACTCGCCCAATTGGCGCCATAAATTGTGCCATGATTTCCATAACCGCTGGAATCATGAGCAATATTTCCTTCTCCTTCATTAAATTTCCAATAGCCAATCAAATTTTTGTCTTGACAGGTAAAACCAGTATTGTTTCTTGCCTGAACAGCGTAAAATTCAATATTGCCTTTCAAAGTATCGGTCTGAGCAGCATTATTAACTAACTTGCCATCACACGAAATTTGCGGATCAGTTGTCAATTTGCCAAAACACCAAGCCTTGCCAATATAATAGGTTTTGCCGCCGGTTAAAGGTTTTCCATTTCCCTCGCCCACATTGTTTATTTTGCTGTCAGCAAGAGCAAAAGTTGCTCCGCCAAGAATGTTGCTGGCAGGACCTTGCATTAAAATTTCATCGCAATTTTTCGTGTAGACATTGTCTCCGGGATAAGCTTGGTTGGGTATATTGCAAATATCTGCCCAGAAAACAAAATTAAGATTTTGGGCTAATTCGCCATCCCACAAAAAATTATTGGGTTCGCTGCAATTTTGATCATTTTGTTTTTCTGGCTCAGTGCAATCAACATCATCATTGGCAGTTGGTTTAATTTTAACACAAGCGAAAGCATCATTGTTTTCAACATGGACGCTAATAGTATCTTCTCCCTGATCGCCCGGCTTTAAATCAGTAAAGTTGAAAAAAACTTTTCCGTCTAAATCAGCCGGTCCCCAAGTACAAGTACAAGATTGTCCCTGATTAGGACCAGTCAGCCAGGTACAGGTTTGAGGATTTTGCATATCAGAGCAATAACAATTATCGCCATTGTAAAAACAATGATTATCAATTTTCAAATCCAAAACTCCGGCTGTAAAAGTGTTGCCAGTTGAAGTTTCGGTATCTGAAAAGTAAGCAATGGTTCCGCCAACAGCAAGAGCGGCAACCGCGATAATAATTGCCAAACTGACTAAAATCTTTTTGTTCATACTGTCTATGGTTTTAAATCTTAATTTTATTATTTTAAATTATTTTGCCGACCTTTTTGATTTTTTATCCCCACACCAAATAAGTCCAATTTAAAATTTTTGCTAAACTTATTTGGCGCGGGGATAAATCCCCCTTCGCCACCCCATCACCAAATTTTCTCGTGTGGGGGTTTATGATTGCCCCAGTTATGCTACAAGGAAAGCCGCTGAGGCAAGTAAAAAAACTTTACTCTTATGGCGTCCAAGGATTGGGATTGTTTCTGCTTTGGACAACTTCCATAATGATTTTAGCGTCAAGTCCGTCAGTCTGAATAATGTTTCCAGTATTAGCTGGCACTTCCCATTTCATTCCCAAATAATAAGTAGTAGAAGCTTTTAATTTATAAGGAAGCGGAACTCCAGCTACTAATTGACTGGCGGTCTTTTTAGCTAAAATACTTTCAATTCCATCTAAGATGTTATTCCCCTCATTTGGATCAGCCTCGCAAGGACCATTATTGTTATCAGGACATTGCCAGCCAGAAACAGCTCCTTCATCCATCCAAAGAGTAAAAATTAAATTATCATCTAATTCACCTTCACCCAATCCAGGATCTCCACAATTTGAATCGCCATCTTTTATTTCCGGATTATTACAACCGTTTTCATAATCTTTCACATTAGCTAACCTTATTCTTGCCCAAGCATCATTATCATAAACATGCCAGCTAATTGTAACTTCATTAGAATCGCCTGGTTTAACATCGCATTCGTTAAAAAATGCTCGTCCATCATCTCCTAAATCTCTTAAGCTAAAATTACAACCTGATGGTTTTTCACATTGTAAATCAATCTTTAAATCTAAGTTACCAGCAGTCATTGTGTTGCCAGTACTGGTTTCAGTGTCGTCAAAATAAGCCATTGTCGCGCCAATTGCCATTGCTGCAACCACTCCAATAATGCTTAAACTAACAAGTATCTTTTTCATAGTATTTTACTCCCTCCTTTTGCGCAAGCGCGAAAAGAAAGGGGTTATAATCAGCGAGAGGTTATCTTGGTTATTGTCCACAAACAAAATTAGGATTGTTTCTTGCCTGAACTGCGTAGAACTCAATACTGCCAGTTAAGCTGTCGCTCTGGGATGCGTTGTTAACAGGTTGACCATTGCAAGTAATTGTTCCATCGGTTCCGATTGTCATCGTACCAAAACACCATGCTTTGCCGATGTAGTAGTCATGGCTTCCAGTAAGTGGTGTGCCTGGACTGCCAGCAATACTGAAAGTTTTATCAGCAATTGGATAAATCTTTGGTCCGGGAAGGAGATCGCTGGCTTTACCCTGCATTAAAATAACTTCTGTGGGTGGTTCATAAACATTGTCTCCATCGTCTGCCCAGAAAACAAAGTAGAGATTCTGAGCTAATTCACCAGCCGGTTCACCCGGGTTAGTTATACCACAATTACCATCTTGATGTGGGTCATCTGCTTTCTCTGGTTCAGTACAAGTATTGTCTTTGTTCAATAAATTCTTAAATGTCACGCAAGCCCAGGCATCGTTGTTGTAAACATGCAAACTGACAGTGTCTTCTCCATTGTCACCGGGTTTCAGGTCAGAAAAGTTGAAGAATAAGTCATTATCGGTTAAATCTTTCAAACCCCAAGTACAAGAACAATCACCATCGTATTGCTGTGTTTGAGGGTTGTACCACTGATATTTTTCATTTCCTGGATTCAATTTACACTCCAATCCATTGTAATAACAGTGGTCATCGATCTTCAAATCAATACTTCCAGCAGTGAAAGTATTGCCAGTTGAGGTTTCGGTGTCGCTGAAATAGGCAATGGTTCCGCCAATTGCCAAGGCCGCGACCGCGCCTATAACTGATAAGCTAATTAAGATTTTTTTAGACATTTTTATTTTTAACAGTTTCAGAAATTAATGAAGATTTTCTCATTATTTCCTTGACTGTTAAATTGTTAATTTTTTATTATTGCCGTAATTTTATAATTTATACGGCTTTGCGACCTTATTTTCTGCCTTTTTTGCCGGTCAATGTTTTACGCATAAAAATTTTTTAAAATTTGTGCGTAAATTCTTGGCCGGAATTATATTTTTCATTGTCCCTAACCTCCAAAAGGCAGAAAAATGGGACAATGCCGACCTTTAAGGGTTTTTAGTAGGACAAAATTTAATTTTTGTCCTATCCCCTTTTAAAAAAATAAAAAGCGAAGTCAAAGCTTCGCTAATTATTTTCCAATACTAAAAATTTATTCCAGCAAATCCAAACAATAATTCCCTTTAATAATTTTGTAAATTGAATATTTTTCACTTATCATTATCCCGTTCCTCCGCGAGATGAAAATTTATATTTTGAGCAACAAGTTAATGTTATCAATAATCAAGATGGTTTGTCAAATTTTTTTATCCAGAGTTTTTCCAGAAGTTTTCCACAGGCAATATTTTCTTCAAAAATTTTAAAAGGGGAACTTTGTCCGAACACTCAAGTTGGGGAGGAATATCTGCCAACTGAGTGTCCGGATAAAATTTCTCTTTTATTTTTAAAAATAAAAAAACGCAAAATTTTTATCTTGCGTTTTTTTTAAAATTAATCAACAAAAAACTGCCCTCCTTCTTTCTATTATTGATTTTTTGGTCAGAAATTTTTTTCTTTCTCATTCTGATTTTGTCTTTCCCCTCTTTTTGTTTTTTGCCTTTCCCCTCCTTTCTGACCTTTTTGGCAGTATATTTTTTATTAGCAAAAACAAAAAACCTTGTCAATAATTTTTTATTGAAAAAAACATAACTAAATTTTCCCCATTATTTAATTTTTAGTCATAAAAAACCCCACTTTTTGGCAAAGCCAAAAAGTGGGGAAAAACTTTTTCAAAAGTTTTTATTGGCTGGTAGTTGAAATTCCTCTTAACAAAGCAAGAGCTTTGTTAATTTCAGCCAAAAGGTTTTGCAAAATTTTAATCACTTCAGAATAATCTTTGCCATCTTTGGGACAAGGCGGACATTCCGGACAGGTAATGGCAGTGCCAGAAATTTGGAAAACATTGTCGCTTTCGTCCCACACTAATCCTCGCATTTGGGGAACTGGCCAAACATCATTGGGATTAATTTCCACTTCTTCACCTTTTTTCTCTTTTTCTTTTGCCCAAAGAGGAACAATCGTTTTGCCCAAAGTAATTCTAATTACATAACTTTCGCCATTAGGAATTTTGTTGGAAATCCGCCAAGAATAACTTTGGTTAAATAAATCAACCGTGGCAATGTGTTTGACAAAAACCGATTTTGTAACAGTACTCGTGGTGCTAGTAGAAGCAGAAACCGGAGTAATGGAAACCCTTTTGAACAAATCAATGGAGGCTTTTTGCCAAAAAGGATAGCGCAAAATAGTAGTGGTTGGCGCTACCACCTCCCACTTGATTGTCTGAATTTGATTGCGGTCCCAATTCTCTCCGCCATTAGGACTAACCACTTTTATTTGATAATCAATGGGATAAATGCATTTTTCCGTGGCTTCGTCCAATTGACCGGTTTCTGGCAATCCGCATCTGGCTTGAATCTTTTTAATTGCCTTTTCGGTTAAGGAACCGAAATAGCCCGTTACCTGACCTTCAGGATAAATATTTGGGTCTTCTCTTAAAATTTCTTGTAAATTTTTTATTTCATCGCCTTTTTGACCACGTGACCAAACAATGGCAACAATTGCTTTGGCTGAAAAAAGAGGAATTAAAAGCAGAGATAGTAAAGCCAGTAGGGCGATTATTTTTTTCATATTTTTGGAATAAATTTTTAATTGGCTCGACCTTTAATGAAGGGGGAAATTTTAAAAAATTTTAGTTTTCCCCCTTCTAAATTAGAAATAGCAAAAATTTTAAAAAAAAAGCAAGTCCCCCCACTTTTTGGCAAAGCCAAAAAATGGGGGCAGAAAACTCAAATCTAAAAATTATTTTAATTCCACTTTTGCGCCCGCTGCCTCAAATTTCTTTTTCAGGTCTTCGGCTTCCTCTTTCTTGACATTTTCTTTAACTACCTGAGGCTCATTGGCTGATGCATCAACCAAATCTTTGGCTTCTTTCAAGCCCTTTTGAGTGGCGTCTCGCACGATTTTAATGACATCAATTTTCTTTTCGCCAGCATTCACCAAAACAACAGTGAAAAAGGCTTTTTCTTCTGTCGGGGCTGCTCCCGTTCCAGCGTTTGCTCCGGCTCCGACTGCTGGCGCTGCCACTGCTACTGGAGCCATTGCCGAAACGCCAAATTTCTTTTCTAAAATTTTCACCAATTCTGCCAAATCCAAAACAGTCATTTTCTCAATCTCTTGTACCAATTTTTGAAACTTTTCTGGCACTTTTATTTCTTCCTCAACCATATTTTTAATTTCCAATTCTCAATAATCAATTTACAATTATTAATTGAATAATTGAAAATTGATTGAAAATTGAAAATTGTAAATTGGAAATTGGAAATTTATGTTTTGGCTTTTGCCAAAACATTGATTAGACCTTTAATATTTGCTTGTAAAACATTGACAAAATTTGCCATTGGCGCTGAAATACTGCCAACTAATTTTGCCAACAATTCTTCTCTTGGAGGCAATTGAGCCAATTCAATAACTTCTTCTTTATTCCAAAATTTATTATTAAAAAATCCGCCCAATATCTTTAATTTTTCGTTCTCTTTTGAAAATTGATAAATGGTTTTTGCTGGCGAAATCTCGTCAGTAAACGAAAAAATCAAAGCAAGCTCGCCAGCCATCTTTCTCGCTTCTAAATTAAAATTCATTTTTTTGAAAGCAACATCCATTAAGGTTTTTCTTGCCACTTTTATATCATTTCCCGTTTCTTTCAGTTTTCTTCTTAAGGCAAAAAAATCTTTGACTTTCATTCCAGTAAAATCGCAAAAAAATATCGCTTTTTGCTCTTTTAATTTTTCTACTAAATCTTCTACAATTTTTTCTTTTTTTGCTTTTGTTAAAGCCATAAGATTAAAAAATCTGCGGTTTTATCCACAGACAAAAAGGACTTTTCGTTTATTTTTATCCTCGGCAGGATTTATGGCTTTTTAACCACCTGCTGTCTGCGGATACTATTAGTATAAATCATTAAAAAATCTTGTCAAGTTTTACGATAAAAAATCATTTGGAGCAGTATTAATTTTAAAAATCTATTGACTCTCTTTTGCTTTAGCAAATAAACCACACAGACACTTACCAAATTTTTCTATTTCTTCTAAATGATAAAAACAGGGGCAGATAATTTTTATATCTTCTTCTTTATTTCCAGTTACTCTGCGACAAGGACAATACCGAAAACCGTATTTCTTTTCATTTTCCATTAAACCCTGAGCAATCTTTTCCACTGTTTTTCTGTTGGGATTTAATTTTATCCCCTTTTTTATTGCGTAATTTTCTGAATCTTTAATAATTTTTTCTATTTCTTCCATTTTATTTTAAATTTTCGTTTAACCAATTTTTAATATCTCCTTCTGATCTTGCGCCTAAGAATCCACTTTTTGGTTGACCGTCTTTAAAAAAAATCACTGTAGGAATAGAATTAATGCCAAATCTTTGTGAAATTAAGGGAGCCAAATCTACATTCACTTTAGCAAAAATAATTTTTTCTTCATATTCTTTTTCTATCCTGTCTAATATCGGAGAAAGAATTTGACAGGGGGGACACCAAACCGCGTAAAAATCAACCAAAATCGGTTTTTGGCTTTTTTGAATTTCAATATCAAAATTTTCATCAGTCAATTCTTTCATTTTTTTAAAAACATAAAAATTTTTAATCTTCAATAGCGCCAACCGGACAACTTTCTTTGGCTTCTTTGACGCAATTTTTGTTTGCCTCTAAATCAGCATCATTTTTGACATGAGATTTTCCGTCATCTTCTAATTCAAAAACATCAGGACACAAACTGGCGCAAAGACCGCAACCAATACATTTTTCTTTATTTACTTTTGCCATATTTTTTTAAAAATTGAATTAGAAAAAAATTGACCTTTGCTATTGGCTAATTTTATATTATAACAAATATAAAAGCAAAAATAAATAATAAATCATGATTATTAAAAAAGTTTATCATTTTTAAATGACTGGAAAAATAAAATAATTTTCTTTTTTTTTCAAGGAGGGAAATAACAAAATTTTTTCAAAAAAGAAAAATTAAAAAATAAGTCAAATTAGTAGGCGGGGCTTCGCCTCGCCTGCTAATAAATGATGTTGGCTGGCAAAAAATTTTATACTTTAATTGGTCTAAAATTAATCCTTTTTGCAAATTTTTCCTAAAACAACAATAAGATAAATAGCGCTTAAACCAACAAGCACATAGACCAAGCGAGACAATAAAGACATATTGCCGAAAATTGTTGCTACTAAATCAAAATTTAACAAACCTACTAATCCCCAATTTAATCCGCCTATAACAACAAGTATTAAAGCCAGCCAGTCAAGCGCATTTAAATTTTTCATATTTTTTACTAAATTTATTGATTTTTTAATTTATTAGGCTTTTGTCGACCAAAAAGCCTTATTTTTTTATTATATCATATTTTTTTTATTATATCATACATTTTTAAATTTTATAGCAAGATAACTGCCCGAAAAAATTTAGCAAAAATCTTGCAGGCAAGCAAGCAGGCAGGGCGGGAGGAGGCCCCCCTCCCTCCCTGTTTAATTTTAATCCCCCGCTCCAACTCTTCGTTGGGGGGGCTCTCTTCATTTTTGGA
>Ga0078972_1009082_pt1 | contig 19998 bp, 18 predicted proteins | sample YelNatPaOPGAMG01_FD_67568 | JGI IMG/M metagenome (GOLD analysis project Ga0078972, IMG submission 67568) | Hot spring thermophilic microbial communities from Obsidian Pool, Yellowstone National Park, USA - OP-RAMG-01 (SPADES assembly) (version 2) | ecosystem: Environmental > Aquatic > Thermal...
TCCTCGGGTGAAAAGCGGGGCAAAAGAGAGGTAACCGCCCGGAACAGAGGGAAACGGCCCTCCCTACCTAAGCTTTTTCAAAGCCCCTTTCCTATGTTCGGGCAATACACTCCCAACCTTGGCCGCGCCGACAAAAACACCGCCCTTTATACAAAAGCCCGGAAAACCTCGTTGGCCAGCGGCAGTCCCCTTTTGGTCAAACGTAAGCGCCCGGCGACGATTTCGGCCAGCCCCTGCCGTTGTATCCGTTCCAGTTCCCCGGGATACACCGATGCCAGCGGCACCCCGAAGCGTCGCGCGAAGGCTTCCAGGTCGAGACCCGCGATCAGGCGCAGCCCCATGATCACGGTGTCGGTCATTTCCCGGGCCGGATCCTCTCCCTCCCCGGTCCCGCCCTCCCCCCGCAGGTACTCCTCCAGGCCGCCGGCGTTGGACCGGCGGGTTCCCCGCCAATGAGAGGCGGCCGAGGGTCCGAAACCGAGGTAGTCCCCGTTCTCCCAGTAGAGAAGGTTGTGCCGGCACTCCCGCCCCGGCAGGGCGAAGTTGGATATCTCGTAATGGCGGTAACCGGCGCGGGTCAGGGTATCGATGACCTCCTGGTACATTTCCAGGGCTTCTTCCTCCGGGCAGGGAGCGAGTGTTCCCTCTCGAACCGCGCGGGCCAGGGGTGTCCCCGGCACCAGTTCCAGGTCGTAGGCGGAAACATGCTCCGGAGCTAAGGCCAGGGCCTGTTCGACGGTTTGGCGCCACGCGGCCGGAGTCTGTCCCGGCAGGCCGAAGATGAGGTCCAGGTTGAGATTGGTGAAACCGGCGGACCGGGCCGACCGGACCGCTTCCCGGACCGCGCCGGGACCCCCCGGCCGGCCGAGCAGGCGCAGCGATCCTTCGTCGAAGGTTTGGGCCCCCAGGCTGAGGCGGTTGACGCCGCTTGCGCGCAGGGCCGCCAAATAACGGACGTCCACGGTGTCCGGGTTGGCCTCCACGGTCACCTCCGCGCCCGTCTCCACCGCGAACAGGCGGTCTACACGGTCCAGGAGGTGCACCAGGTCCTCCCGGGGCAGGCAGGTGGGCGTGCCGCCCCCGACGTAGACGCTGGCGAAGGAATCCCGCCGGCAGCCTGCCGCCGCGGTCGCCATCTCCCGTTCCACGGCTTCCCGGTAGGCCGCGGCCGCCTTTTCCCGGTACGGGAAGGACACGAAACCGCAATAACGGCACTTGGAGCGGCAAAAGGGGACGTGGAGGTAGATACCGGGCACGGCTATTTCTTCTTGATGTCCAGGACGGCCATGAACGCCTCCTGGGGAATCTCCACGTTGCCCACCTGCTTCATCCGCTTCTTGCCTTCCTTCTGTTTCTCCAGCAGTTTCCGCTTGCGGGTGACGTCGCCGCCGTAGCACTTGGCCAAGACGTCCTTGCGGCGGGCCTTGATGGATTCCCGGGCGATCACCCGGTTGCCCACCGCCGCCTGGATCGGAATTTCAAACAACTGGCGGGGAATCAGGCCGCGCAGCCTTTCCACCAGGTCCCGGCCCCGCTGGTAGGCCCGGTCCTGGTGCACGATGGACGACAGGGCGTCCACCTCCTCGCCGCCGACCAGGATGTCCAGCTTGACCAGGTCGGAGGCCCGGTACCCGGCCAGTTCGTAGTCCAGCGAGGCGTAGCCGCGGGTGCGGGTCTTCAACTGGTCGTAAAAGTCGTAGATGATCTCGGCCAGCGGCAGATCGTAGGTCAGCAGCACCCGCCCCGGACCGACGTACTCCATGTTCCTGAACATGCCGCGCTTGTCCTGGCACAGTTCCATGACCGGGCCCACGTACTCCCTGGGCACCAGGACGGAGGCGGCCACGTAGGGCTCGGCCAGTTCCTGGATCTTGCCCAGGGCGTCCAGTTTGGCCGGGTTGTCGATATCCACCACCCGGCCGTCGAGGGTGGTCACCCGGTAGACGACGCTGGGCGCCGTGGTGATCAGGTTGAGGGCGTACTCCCGCTCCAGTCGCTCCTGCACGATCTCCATGTGCAGCAGGCCCAGGAAACCGAGGCGGAAGCCGAAACCGAGGGCTCCCGACGTCTCCGGTTCGTAGACCAGGGCGGCGTCGTTTAAGCTCAGCTTTTCCAGGGCGTCGCGCAGCAGGCCGAAATCGCTGGCCTCGACCGGGTAGAGACCGCAGTAGACCATGGGGGTGACCTTCTTGTAGCCGGGCAGCGGCGCCGCCGCCGGGTGGCGGGCGTCGGTGACCGTGTCTCCCACCCGGGTGTCGCGCACGTTCTTGATGCCGGCGGCGACGAAGCCCACCTCGCCGGTGCCGAGCCGCCGGACGGCGGTCATGGCCGGCCGGAACACTCCCACCTCGGCGACTTCGAAATCCTTGCCGCTGGCCATCATCCTGATCTTCTGCCCGGTTTCGACGCTCCCGTCCATCACCCGGACGTAGGCGATGACTCCTTTGTAGGGGTCGTAGTGGGAGTCGAACACCAGCGCCGCGGCCGGCGCGCCGGCCCGGCCCTTGGGCGGCGGTATTCTCGCCACGATGGCTTCGAGGATCGCCTCCACGCCGGTGCCCAACTTGGCCGAAGCCAGGATGGCCTCGCGCGCGTCCAGGCCGATGACGTCCTCGATCTCCCTTTTGACCCTTTCCGGATCGGCGTTGGGCAGATCGATCTTGTTGATCACCGTGATGATCTCGAGGTTGTGTTCCAGGGCCAGATAGACGTTGGCCAGGGTCTGGGCCTCGATGCCCTGCACCGCGTCCACCACCAGGAGGGCGCCCTCGCAGGCCGCCAGGCTGCGCGACACCTCGTACGAAAAGTCCACGTGGCCCGGCGTGTCGATCAGGTTGAGCTGATAGGTCCGGCCATCGGCGGCCCGGTATTGCAACCGCACCGCCTGCGCCTTGATGGTGATGCCCCGCTCCCGCTCCAGGTCCATCTGGTCCAGCACCTGATCGGTCATCTCCCGCTCGGAGAGGGCCCCGGTATATTCCAGGAGCCGGTCGGCCAGGGTGGACTTGCCGTGGTCGATGTGGGCGATAATGCAAAAGTTGCGGATATTGTCGGTCGGCACATGATCTTCTGACATCTGTATCCTGCCTCTTAGAACGTGATCGCTGCGAAAAAGTCTCCCCGCCGGCGCTTGGCGATACGGTAGCCCAAAGTGATATTATACAGTTCTTCCCCCGGGGTGGTCAATCCTTTGACGCGGCCCGTCCAGCGGGAACCCGGTAAAAAACCCCGGATCACCTGGGATCCGGGGTGAATCGGCCAAGCCTTCTCAATGACGGCGGCGAAAGGCCACCCATATGGCGGAAGGAAAATCCCCGCCCCGCCTGAACAGGGTGACGCCGTCCTTGGTGATCGTGATCAGCGACGATCCTTCGGTTTCCGCGACCTCCCCGGCGACATCCCCGGGCGGAATTTCCTCCCCGGCCCCGGCATCGCCCTCCGAAGCGTCGTTTTGACCCTCCCCCGGCTCTTCCGGAATTTCGCCGGCAACATCCGGGACACCGGCCTCATCCGCGGCGATTTCCCCGGGCGGGGTCCCCTCGGTGGAAGCATCCCCGGCCGGAGCATCCTCGGGCACAATCTCTTCCCACACCGCCCCGGCGGTCACGGGGCCCGAAAAGTCTTCCTCCCCCGGCCCGGCCTCGTCCTCCCCCGGGAGTACCAGCGGCGCGTACCCGTCCGCCATGATGCGTATCCCCGTTTTGTCGGGCGGCACCGCCACCACTTCCGGACCGGCGCCCTCCTGCACCAGGATGGTGTCACCCCCCCGCACCAGGGGTGAGGCCAGGGCCAGTGAGATCAAAGGAAAATCATCCGGTATGCGATAAACGGTCATCCGTTTGTCCCCCCGTTCCAAGAATCAGGTGCGTCTCGTAATATGGCGACGAATGATCATCCAGTACGGGGTGAACGAGCCCTGCCGCACCTTGATCGTTCTCGACACGTTCGCCGGGGGCGGCGCCACCCCCTGTCCCGCGGTCTTTTCAGGGACCGGCCGTGTTGCCGCGTCGGGGGCCGGCGGTTCACCAACCTCCCGGACTGGTTCCAACGCTTCATGTTGCAACGGCCGGTCATCGACGCGGCCCAAGGAGTGACTCTCACCCGGTTCTTCCACCGGCGAAAGAGCGGGTGCGGACTCGATCCCCGCCACGGGGACCGGCCCGGCTCCGGTCCGGCCGGAGGCCGACCCGTCAACCGCCGCCGGCGCGGGCTCCTCACGGTGCTCCCCTTGATCGCTCCGGGCGCGCACCCTGCGAAAAGGTACGACCACGACCTTGTTGTACATCCCCTCCCGCGCCAGGATGGTGTCGCCCCTGGCTACCAGGGGGGACGCCAGGGCCGCCTCGATGCTGGCGAAATCGCCCGGAACACGAAATACGCTCATGTGGTTCTCCTCCCGTCCAGAAAGAAAATGGTCGTTCGGGTCAGCGAAACCCTTGTCACTGGGTGGAACGGTTTCAAAAGATTGTCCTCAAAAACCATCAAAAAGCACCGATCGGCTCCGTTTCAAGCATGGCCTTGCCTGTCAATCCTTTATCTGGTATCATATGCGGCATGATACCGACAGGTTCTGCCGGCAACCATCCTTTCGATACTTCCATGGCATGGGAACACATTGATATATTACCAAATACCTTGCGAAATGGGTGGACTATGGATACCTCGTTCTCCGGGAAACCTTCCGCGGACTGGCCCGCGTCCCGTTTCCTGGCCCTGCTCGGCATCTGGACCGGTTTCGATCCGGAGCGGCCCATTTCCCTATCCGACGTCGCGCCCCACGTGGAAGCGGTGAACACGCTCCTGAACCTCTCCCCGGCCAGCCCGGCCCGGTTCGTGCGCGCGCTGGGCGATGTCCCGGCGACACCGGTACCCTTTGCCTTTCAAGGCCCTCCGGGCCGGGTCAGGGCGGCCGTCCTCGGCCTCAACCCGGGCGGCGCGGCTTCCCGCATACTGAAGGAGAAGAACGCCACCAGGGACCTGCCGCCGCCGGCTTACGCCCGCTTCTACACCACCGCCCGCTATCTGCCCCACGCCCTGTCCGGCCCCTACTACCGCAACCTCGGCACCCTTTTGCTGTCCATGGACCGCGGCCGCCTGGTCAAATTCAGCGAGTGGTGCCGGTCCCAACACCATCCGGACCGGGCCGCGGCCTTTGCCGCCCTGGCCGCCGCGGGCGGCGTCCTGGAGATGCGCCTCGTCCCCTTCTACTCGCGGACCTGGCAGCCGGCGGGCCTGTCCCGGCTGCTGGTTCATCCCCGCTACGGCCGGTATTATATCGAAATGGTGGACATGGTGGACGACGTCCTGGAGCGCGACGGGTGGCTGATCGCCAACGGGCGCGATCCCGCCGCCGTCCTGCCGCGACTGCTGGCACCGCGCGCCCCCCTCGTCCCCGCCGGCGAAAACGACCCGGGGGCGCCGTTCGCTTTCTACCGCTGGAAAGACCGGCGCGTCGTCCTGCTCCGGCAATTCCTGCGCAGCCGGGGCGGGCGGTTGAACAGCGACCGGGACCTCGGGGAACTCTTTGCCGGCGTGGAAGCCGCGTTCCGTGCATAGACGCTCTTCCAAAACAGTTAACTCTCTCTTAACCTTGCCGTAAGGCCGGGTACATACCGGCTTAACACCGGCCCGCTACAATGGGGGCAAACGAGCAAGGAGGGAAACAAATGCACCTGGAAGCAGATCTGCACACCCACACCGTGGCCAGCGGCCATGCCTTCGGCACCGTCCGGGAAACGGCCCTGCTCGCCGCCCAAAAGCGCCTGAAGATGATCGCCGTGACCGACCACGGCCCCGCCTTCCCGGGCGGACCCGGCCTCCCCTATTTCCATCATCTGCGCGGGGTGCCCGGGCGCATCTGCGGCGTGGAAGTACTCAAAGGAGTGGAAGCGAACATCATCGATGCCGACGGCCGTCTGGACCTGCCCCCCGACCTTCTGGCCACCCTCGACCTGGTCGTGGCCGGTTTCCACGAAGGCACCGGCTACCAGGGCGGTTCCGTGGAGCAAAACACCAGGGCCATGATCGCGGCCATCCACAATCCCCTTGTGCACGTCATCGCCCACCCCGGCAATCCCCTCTATCCGGTGGAAACGGAAAAGGTCGTGCTGGCCGCCCGGGCCTTGGGGTGCGCCCTCGAAATCAACAACGCTTCCCTGACCCTGTCCCGCCCCGGCAGCGGCCCCCGTTGCGAATACCTGGCCAGGCTGGCTGCCCGGACCGGTACCCTGGTGAGCATCGCCAGCGACACCCACAACGGCTTCTCCGTGGGCGACTGCGAACAGGCCGTGCTGATGGCCGAACGGGCCGGCATCCGTCCGGAAAACGTAATCAACAGTTCCGCCGCCACGGTACGGGAATTCTTGCAGCGCGCCCGGCAAAGGATCAGGAAGATATCGTAGCGGCCCGCCGCCTTGCCTTCCATAATGAGCCATTGACATCGACCGTCCCGGCGTGTATAGCATGGAGACGGGCCTGCCCGCACCCGGGCGGCAGGCACCGAATACACGGCGGGGTGAGTGCTGGTGGCAAACCTGGCGGACCAGGTGCGAAACTTGCGGGAACTGTTGGATGTGGCCGCGGGCCGGTCGGAGGCCGACCTCTACCTGGAAGGCGGCTCCCTGGTGAACGTTCTGTCCGGCGAGATCTACCCGGCCAACGTGGCCGTCTGGCGCGACAGGATCGCTTACGTGGGCGACAGCCGCCGGATGGTGGGAGACGGCACCCGGGTGATCGACGCCGCGGGATACTACCTGTCGCCCGCTCTGATCGAGCCCCACTACCACCCGTGGATGATCTGGGACCCGGTCAAGGCGGCCGAAGCCGCCTTGTGCCGCGGGATCACCACCTTGGTCTGCGACACGCTCTTTTTCTTCGTCCACCTGGGACCCGACGGCCTGTTGCGGCTCATCGAGGCTTTGGACCGGCTGCCGGTCCGGTTCCTGTGGCTGGCCCGCGTCGCCCACCAGACGCCCGATCCGCGGGAAGAAGAAATGTTTTCCCTGGATAACCTGCAAAAGCTTTTTAAAGACCCGCGAGTGATAAAACTGGCGGAAATTACCCGTTGGCCTTCCGTGGTGGAAGGAGACGAAGCCCTGCTGGCCAGGATCCTCCTGGCCCGGGAACACGGCCTGGAGATGGAGGGACATACGGCCGGCTGTTCCTATGACCGTCTGAACGTGATGGCCGCGGCCGGGACCCGGTCGTGCCACGAAGCCATCACCGCCCGGGAAGCGGCCGAGCGCGTCCGCCTGGGTTTTTGGACCATGCTCCGCCACAGTTCCCTGCGGCCGGACCTGCCCGAGTTGTTGCGCGCCGTCACGGAGATGAACCTGCACACCGGCCGGATGCTTCTTACCAGCGACGGTTGCGGTCCCGGCTTCATCGCCCGGGAAGGCCTCCTGGACGGCATGCTGCGCCAGGCCGTGGCGGCGGGAGTGAACCCGGTCACGGCGCTGGCCATGGCCACCATCAACCCGGCCGTCTACCTCGGGCTGGAACAGGAACGGGGCTCGATCGCCCCCGGCCGCCGGGCCGACATCCTGCTATGGCCCGACCTGACGGATTTCACCCCGCACCTCGTCCTGGCCGGCGGACGGGTGGCGGCGCAAGACGGCCGGCCGGTTGAACCGCTGCCGTCCCCGGGGTGGGCCGGCCTGGGCCTGGCCACCCGGGTGCCCGATCCGGCCTCGCTGAACGATCCCTCGCTCTTCGGCGTACCCGCCAGCCAAGGGGCCGTTTTCCCGGTGATCGACCTGGTCTCCGCCGCCATCACCCGGCGGGAGGACCGCTTCCTTCCGGTCCGCGACGGCTTCCTGGAACGGGAGGACGACCTGCTCCACTGCACCCTCCTCGACCGTTTCGGCCAGTGGCTGACGGGCGGTTTCATCCGCGGCCTGGGACAGGTGGAAGCGCTGGCCTCAACCTTCACCACCTCGTACGACCTCCTGGTGGTAGGCCGGGACCGCGCCGCCATGGCCCGCGCCGCCCGCGAAGCGGCGTCGGGGCCCGGCGGCATAGTCGTGATCGAGGATGGCCGGGTGGCCTTCCGCCTGCCCCTCCCCCTGGGCGGCCTGATGAGCGACGCCCCCGTGGCCGTCCTGAACGAAAGGGTGCGGGAACTGGAGGAACTGGCCGGGGCCTTCGGCTACCCTTACCACGATCTCCTGTACACCACGCTGTTCCTGGTCGGCGACTTCCTGCCCGGTCTACGGATCACTCCGGCGGGCATCATGGACGTCAAGACGCGCCGGGTCATCGTCCCGTCCCGGCCGTGGCCGCGCTGACCGGCAACCGGTCCTAGCATTTGGAATAACCGCACTCCCGGCAGACGTAGCAGCCCTCGGCCCGGGCCATGACGTGACCGCACATGTCGCACTTGACCCCGCCGGCGGCCTCGTTCCCCTTGGCGCCGCCGTTCAACTGATCCTTGATCTCCTGCAGCTTCTTGGCGATGGCCGAAGCGCAGGACTTGCCCTCGGAGACCTGCTTGCCGCGGCCCCGCGCCAGTTGGTAGGAGGGGCAGGAGTGGGTGCTCTGCAACTGCCCCACCACTTCCTCCACGGGAATGCCGCCCCGGATGGCCAGGCTGATGAGGCGGGACGCGGCTTCCGTATATACCAGGCAGCCCCCGTCCGACCCGGTGGTGATGAAGGTTTCCAGAATCTCGCCGGTGTCCGGCCGGTAATTCACCGTGAGATAGATCTTGCCGCAGCCCGTGTCCAACCGGTGGGTTACGCCCTGCGCCGCCACCGGCCGCGGCAGGATCTCGCCCCGCCGCAATTCCCTGCTTTCGGAGGTCCGGCCCACGCTGACCGTCCCCTTCTTGCAGCCGTCGCGGAAGATGGTTATGCCCTTGATCTTCAACTGGTGCGCCAGGCGGTACGTGTCGCTGATATCCTCCACCGTGGCCGTGGCCGGCAGGTTGCACGTCTTGGAAATGGCGTTGTCCACGTACTTTTGCAATTCGGCCTGCATCAGCAGGTGATCCACGGGATCGATTTCCTGGGCCCCCTTGAACAGCCGCTGAAGGTCCGCGGGGATACCGTCGACCCCCTGGCAGGAACCCTTTTTCGCCACTTCCGACAACACGCTGTCCGCCACGTGGCGTTCCCGGCAGGCATCGATAAACAGGGGAGAAAAAATATCGAACGTTCCCGCCGCTATGGTTTCTTTCCGATACGCCACGGCAAACAGGGGCTCGATGCCGTAACCTTCGCAGCCGGCCATCATAGTCACGGAGCCGGTGGGAGCCAGACCAATCAGGGTGGCGTTGCGGTGGGGCGTGTGGGGGTGATAGATGCTGTCCTCCCACGCCGGGAAGTTTCCCTTCTCCTCGCCCAGACGGGTCGAAGCGTCGTGCGCGGCCGACTGGACGAAGGCGGCTATTTTTCCGGCCAGATGCCGCCCCTCCTCGGAATCGTAAGGCACCCCGCAAAGGATTAGGGCATCGGCCAAACCGGTGTAGCCCAGGCCCAGTTTCCTGGTGCGCCGGGTGTTCTGCGTGATGATGTCCAAAGGATACTGGGCGACATCAATCATGTTGTCCAAAAAACGGACGCCGACGGTGACCACTTCCTTGAGCAGTTCCCAGTTGATTCTCTTGTCTTTGACCATTTTGGCAAGGTTTATACTGCTCAGGAGGCAGGACTCGCCCGGCGCCAGAACGATTTCACCGCAGGGATTGACCGCATTTACGAAAATACCAGGCACCGGATTGGTGTCCTGCAGGCGGTCCAGGAAGACCAGCCCCGGGTCACCGCAGGCGTAGGCAGATTCACAAATCAGATCCCACAAGTGCTTGGCCGGCAGGGTCCGGTACACTCGGTCCCTGAAAACGAGATCCCAATCGCCGCCGACGGCCAGGGCTTCCATGTATTGGTCGGTGATGCCGACCGACAGGTTAAAATTCGTTATTTCCCCGTTTAACTTCGATTGTATGAACTCAACGATCTCCGGGTGGTTGATGTTGAGAATGCCGATGGAGGCGCCGCGTCTTGTCCCCCCCTGAACCACCATGTTGCTGCTGGCGTTGTAAAGCTTGATCAACTCGACAACTCCCGACGCCTGTCCCTTGGTACTCCTGACCAGATCGCCCCGGGGGCGTATCCAGGAAAAGTTGTAGCCGATCCCTCCGCCGAATTTAAAAATCAAGGCAGTTTGTTTTAGAGTCTCATACATTCCTTCCAAGGAGTCCTCGACGTCCAGCACGAAACAGGCTCCGGGCTGCCAGGGCCGATCCGGCTTGCCCATGTTGGCCCATATGGGCGTGGAGGGAATCAACAACAGATCCCCAATAACCTGGGCGAATCGCTCTTCCCACTGAACCTGTTCCTCCAGCTCGGCTAGGGTCGCCGTGCGGGTCAAACGCCAAACGGCCTGCGGAAAGGTCTCGATTATCCGGCCGGAATCGTTCCGCTGGGCATAACGGGCATCGAAAACTTTTTGTCCAGCTTCGGTCAACTTCTGCATATAGTATCCCCCTTTTGGAATTGAATTCGAGAGGCCGGTAAGTAAACCAGCCTCTCGAATTTCCTACTCATCACGTAAGCCGAAACATTGTTTACCTCCCGAATAGGCTTCTTTGGACCACGGTATTTACGCAGATTTTCGGTGTTGAGCTTTGTATCATGGGTCCGTCTGCCGAAGTTGAGGTTCTGAGCCGCAATGATTTCTCCCGTGCGCTCATCCACTACTCGGGAACAATCACCTCGCATTGCTCATAGTATACATCCATCGGATAACCGTTTAGCGCAAATAGCTTAAAGATGGTTTCTTTCTGCGCGGTGGTGAGCAACCCCTTTTCCAGTCTTGGCGGTGTGATGTAGATGTAACCGCCACAATTAAACGCACATGACGCCCACCTTTCAACATTAACTAGATGATCCTCGGCAGTAAGGATTTCGTTTTTTTGACCAAACTGATCAATCCAGAAGCTGCCCCTGAAGCTGTCCGGATCAACACCCTTCACCATGTAATAAATGTCAGCCCAGTCAGTATGGCAATTACAGCTGCCGTTCCAATATATCGTATCGGAAGGCTTTGTGCGATAGAATTGACCACGAGGGTCAACATAGCCGTCCCAACCTTTAGCCTTTTCAATTAGCATTGGCGTTAACCTGAACCCGCTGACTAATTGCATCCAGTTATTCAGCGATACCGGTTTCTCCCCATCCCAAACGGTGATGTCGATACTTCTGGATCTCAGGAACTTAATCATACGTCGAAAAGCGGGTGTTTCCGGGTTGGGTGGGCAAGGATGATCCAATGATGAACCGCCACAGATACTATCAACTCCTAGGGTGTCGCTCGCTCCGTTGTCGCGGGTGACCCAAAAGCAAGGCCAGTTACTGTGTCTTTGAACGTTGTTGCTGATAATCGCGAAAACCAGGTCTCGGTCGCAGAGACCATAAATCATCCCAATGGGATATTCGCGGCCCGGTCCCCTGGCTTCACATCTTTCGGCCATTTCTCGTGTTGGATAGCGCTGCCGACAAATCTCACAGACATACAAGGTTTCGGTTATCATTGCGATACCTCCTTAATGGTCGCAATTGCCGCTTCTATGACGGAAAGGAAATGCCTTATAATGTCCGCCCTATTTCCATGATCGGACCCGAGAGCCGAACCGTAGAAATTGTTTGTGCAGTAGGGCCTTTCGTCTATAGAAGAATAAAGCTCCGGCAAGGGGCACCGGTCACAATCTGGGTCAGTAAGGTTACCATCTTCCTTAAAATACTCACACAACGCGCATGGCTCCCAATAAAGGCGAGGGTCGACAAGAGGATCTACGTTAGCCCATTTCAACCGAATCTCTTTTAGTACTTCCAAAGGAATCTTTTGCAAGGTTAGTCTGGACAAGGTTATACCTCCTTTATTGAGAACGAATTTTCCAAGCGGATATTTGCGTTTTTGGTAATCTACGTAAACATTTTGAGAGACTGACAATTAAGCCAGCCTCTCAGGTGCGAACTTATGCCAGTTAATATGACTGATCGATATCCAAATCTGGATATGACTGATCAACATCTTCTTCTATCGTCGAAAGATCGGTATCGGGTGGACGCGAAACGAAGCCAGAAATAAAAGCGTCTACACAAATGTCTACCAGCGTTTTAGCCGGCATGTGTATGACAGTTCCCTTGCAAATTTCGGTACGAAGCGCTTGGCCCACAGCATAAGCCCGCCGAGAAAAATTGAACACTTGGAGCTCTTCCTGTGTCAGTTTTTCAAGGTTGCCGTCTTGGGACTTTAGCACCGTCAACTCAACAGTTTTCTGCGAATAAGGCGCAAACTCGTAGGAATCTCTCATAATCATGATATTCCCTCCTTGAAAGCTTTGAAAAAGAAGTTCGGAGTTGTTTTAGAGTGATGACACGGTTGTTTTCACCTCCCGCCGAAGCTCAAAAAGTTTTCCACCGATCTTGAACCGTACAACCGTTATCTCTTCCTTGGCAAGCTTTAGCATTACATCATCAATGCCTTTGCCGTAAATATCGGGCCAAGTGCAGTTCATCGGCTTGAACCCGTTGGCCTCCAGGTTCTGAATGAAAGCGCAAAGCGCTTTCTGAACCTCCTTGTTCGTTTTCTGGTCGGCGTCAAACGCCACCACGATTTCCTTGGACCGTAAAGAATTCAAAAGATCCGTGGCCTCGCGCCACGCGCCCACACCGGGAATCCCCACAAAGGGCGTGAGCATAAGCGCACTCGCCACGTCCGCCTTCAAGGGTCCCTCCGTCACCCACACGGTTCCCTCGCCGCCGGTGTAGTGAGCCGGAGCGTTGGAACTCGTGCCGTTGGGCAAACCGTAGGAGGAAAACCAGCGGTACTTGCCTTCGTCCAACCGCACCTGCATGGCCTGAATGAGTTGATTCTGGTTCCTGACAGGGATCAGATACCCCGCCGGACTCACAAAGTCCCAGAAGACCCCAAAGCGGCCGTTGCGGGTGAAAAACCCTGGTACACCTTCCAACGAAAAACCTTTCTCCGTAAGATACCGGGTGATCTTCCACCTGCTTTTAGGGTCCTGCGGAATACTCCGGTATCCTTTCCGGACTATCTCCGATTCGGAAAGACCCCTTCGGAGCAGGTCGGCTTTATGCATATGCTCAAGGCTGAGAACCTTGAGCATATGTGAGTAAACCGCGTGCCGCGTGCTCAGCTCCGCTGACGACTGATCATCCATGATCTTGGGAGCCGGCGGGGGGCCAGCCTTGATTTTTTCGCACAGCTGCCTGTAGGCCGTCTTGGTGTCTATTCCGTGATATTTTGCCCACAGGCTTATCGCGTTGCCCTCTTCATAGCACTTGTGACACCGAAATTGCCCCGAGGAAGTGTTAATGTATAGGTGACCTTTGTTTGGATGCTTTACAGAGTCACCGCAAAACGGGCACCTATAAATCGATTCGTCTGCCGGTCCAGGGCCAACGTACTTCAAACCTAAAATCGTGGCGACTTCCGTGATGTTGAATTCCTTGAATTCTCTTGACATAAACATCCTCCCGCATTAAATAGTAACTCCTCCTTTCTTTTTTGTATTTTGAAGCTGGTTAGAAGGTTGACAGGCGTTCTTTGAGGACCTCATACTCGTGAAGTATCCCCATAGCCTCCTCTGGAGTGATCTTCCCGGACAAGACCTTAGACATGGCGTCTATCACACGTTGATGCCCATCTGTGACCACAAACCTAAACGTCTTGACAGATTTGCGGTTCTTTAGCCATGCACGCTGCTGTTTTGCATAATTGTTTAAACCTATTCGCTCGGCCGCCTTTTGCAGAGCATTGTAAGTCTGTTCCTGCTGATCGCTGATTTCGATTTTTTGGTCACCATGTATACAATAAGGCAAAGCACTCATCACTCCTTATAATTAATACCGTGTCTAGAAAGTCGAATAATGTCTTCGATGGAAGCACCGGCATTAATTTGGTCCTGTACCCATAAAGCCTTCGGACCAGGGTAATACTCTTTCCCTGTACCCTTGCAGGCCCAGCAAGGCGGGCTGCCCGTGCTGTCATACCGACCTGATCCGGCACAGGCTGTACACTTACGAATCTTCCATCCGTAAGTGTACAGCCAAAAATGTTCCGTACGTTGCCTTTTCACAAATTACACCTCTTTGAGAGATGTATCCCCAAACCGCCAACTCACCTGTTGAACCGCTCCCAAAGCCTTAATCTCAGCATCGGTCCAACCGAGACGCTTCAGGTGATAGGCACTCAAGCTCAGATAGTCGTTAGGGTCCAGATTCATCGACTGGATCTTGTCTATCGCGGAACTGACGGCCTGCCGGTTCCATTTCCACCACGTCGATTGGGACATGGTGAACTGCCGCTTATCGACAACCACCGGGCCGCAGTTCTTCACGTAGGTTTTCAGGCTGTCCTTCATTTGGGTGAGAGCCGATTCCAGCCTGAAAATCTCACGGGCCAGAAATTCGGCCTCCTGCGGGGTCCTGACCTCGCCGGGAACAGGATACAAGCGGCCGTCAATGCACTCGGAGGCGAAGCCGCAGTACCGGCAGGCATCGCCGGGCGTGGAGGGGAACAAATCCCCGTGATCCTCTCCCCGGCTCACCCGGTAAAGTTTTTCCTGAATGTCCTGGGCAACGGTCAAGGCCCACTGACGGGCTTCGTCCGTTTCGACGGAGGTGTAGTCGTGGGAGAATTCCTCACCGGTCCTCAGAAAAACCAGGGTCCCCTTGACCCGTTTGCCAGTAGCCTGGTTCAATTGCCAGGCATACAAGCCAAGCTGCTTCGTGTCCAGCGGCCTGTACGGAATCCGGTTGGTTTTCCAGTCAGACAGATCCACGAACTCGCCGGCATCGCGCCAGAGGTCAATGTATCCTTGTAGCTGCGGCACGAACGGGTTGTCGTCCAAGTACCGACAGAAATAGTCCTCAACCTTGATCCCAGGCTGAAAACGTTTAAACACCGCCTCCTGAAAGGTCATCTTGAACAACTCGTCGGAATTCACCCCAAGGGAACCGGCGATGATTCCAGACATGACTTTAAAAAACCATTCGTCTTGACGGTCCATGACGATAGCCGCCTGGATCACGCTATGGGAGGCGCTACCCAGTAATAATGGCTCCGTATGCGGTTCCTGAACGCTTTGTACATATCGACGATAAAACGCGCCAGGGCAGTCTTGGTATTTTGAGAGACGTGAATACGAGAAAATTTCCATGTTTACAACCTCCTTAATAAGAGGAGTGGATCAGATTGATCCACTCCCATGCTTGTTTGTTTGTTTCGAGGTAGCCTTACCAATAGGCGACGAATTCGCCTTTTTCGTTTAGGATTTCAATGACACAGTCGTCGCCTTTCTCAACCACCTCAACCACCAAATACTTCCACTCAGGGTCACCCACCTGAAGAGAATCGGCTATCCTTATCGCCTCAGCAAAGGTCATGTCACTGTCCTCCCTTACTGGTATTGCTTGAGCAATTAGTTAACCAATACCCTATATTCCGGTGATTACTTTCTTGAGCACCCTACCGATTAATCTTGGTAAAGTGGAAACTTCTCGAACAAATATCAGGTTGTTGTATATCTTCTGAGCCTGGTCAATGTGCCACTCATCCCCAAAAAACAATCCGATCACCCTAATACCTTGCTTTTCGGCTTCCCGGACGGCCTTGGCGGTGTCGATCACCGCCGGCTTTCCCTCGTATCGGCGGTATGGCATCTCAGGTAACCCGTCCGAAAGTACGATTAGTACCTTATGCCTTTCCGCTCTAAGTGTCAACTCTTCAACAGCTACCCGGATTGAGTAGCCGTCACGGTTCTGGCGCATAGCTTGCAAATTGGCTATGGCGTATTTTGCTTTCGTGGTAGAAGAATCAAATTTGACCGCCCTTAAATGTGTAACGTCGCAGGAGCTTTTCATCTCACCTGTAAACCCTGTGACATTGACGGGTATTTTCAACGCCGCGCAGACTTCGTAGAGCAGTATCGCTGCTAGCCTGGAATTGTGCATCCTGCCGCTTACCGCCATACTGCCGGAACAGTCAACCAGGAGATAAACCGCTAGGGTCGGGACATCCCCTGGCTCATTGGTTCTGCAAAAAAGGCGATTGTCGCTTGCTGCGACCTTCCACAGGGCACCGCTGTCCAGTCGCCCCTTCCGCAGATTACGCTGCGTGAAGGCACTCTTGAATTCCAAGGCTTCTTTAATTTCTTCGATCGCCTTGAAAACAAGAAACTTTATCTCCTGATAATGTTTCTCGTATTTTGAGCGATCAGGTAACACCTCGTTTAGCCTGAAGATCACTCCGTCGTGCAGGCCGGTGTCGAGCTTCGCCGTGATCTCCTCATCAGTGATATCTGGAGACTCCGGGGGGCGGGTTTTCTCGGCGCGTGCGTCGGACTCCCTGATCGATTCCAATTCCTTGTCCGCATCGGTAATCAGTTCACTGTAGTCGGACAGGTCAATGTCCGAGGTGCTGGATTCCCCGGATTTTTCTGATTCATCATCCTCTCCGGGCTCCTCGTCCTCTTCGGAATCTTCTTCCGAATCTTCTTCCGAATCTTCTTCCGAATCTTCTTCCGAATCTTCTTCCGAATCTTCTTCCGAATCTTCTTCCGAATCTTCTTCCGAATCTTCTTCCGAATCTTCTTCCGAATCTTCTTCCGAATCTTCTTCCGAATCTTCTTCCGAATCTTCTTCCGAATCTTCTTCCGAATCTTCTTCCGAATCTTCTTCCGAATCTTCTTCCGAATCCTCCGACTTGCCTGGAGAGCCGTCCACTGAATCGCCTTCATCTTCGGAACCGTCATGACCTGGGCTCGTGCCAGGATCGTCTAATTCGGATTCATCATCGGACTTTTTCGAGAGATTCTCAAACGGAACCATCGGCTCGCGCCTGGGGTCAATCCCACCCTTCGGCGCTTTTCTGGGCCTCTCAGTGCCCGTCGCTTTAACCGGTGGCGGGGTGAACGATTCCATAAATTCCTTGATTATTTCCCATATCTTGAGGGCCATTTGATAGGCCCCCTCAGTATCGTCAGAAAGACGCCCCTGGTCGATGAACGGAGCACAGGCCCTTATAAGGTCCATGACCTTCTCCTGCTCCTGTATCACAGTGGGGATTCTCCCTACCACGGCGTAGGCCACAAGTCCATTTATCAGAGCGTTGGGACCGCTGCCCCAGTCTTTCCGATTCACGAAAATGTAATCATTCGTGAATCGAAACCAAAGCATGGTCCCCTCAAAAGCGTTGGACATACACCTCTCAATTCTGGCGTCCTCAACAATGTTCAACAGCAGGGACATACAAGACCCATCCGACAGGGACCGCTCCCAGACCGCTTTGCTCGTAAACAGAATATGTCCCGACTCGTGCGCACACGCCGCTTTCATGGCGAGCAGGCACTCCGCTTGCGTCGCGGGCACGCCGGGCTCGATTTTCTCGGAAATGTACCGAAGATAGATCGTTCTGAAATCCGTCACGGACCGGCTGTCGAACTGGACCGTGACTTTTCTGTCGCAGAAAGCGCGGGCCAGAGTTTGCAACCTGACCCGCACAACCTCTTGAATAATGTCGAACACCCCCTATTTTATACAGGCGTCCACGACATCCTTAACCTGGTCTCTCTCGAATTGGTCAAAGAGACCCTCAGTCAAAACCGACATGGCCACACCTTTCAGGTTACTGTAGCCGTATTGATCTTCGCGGGCAATCCGAAGAAACGACCGAACCGAAAGCACTTTCTCGGATATGTCGCCGTTGGCGACCCCATCCGAGAGCTTTTTGAAAACTTCGGCCAGCTTTGCGCCGGTCGAAGCGTTGCACCTGGTCTGGTCAGTGATCAATGCGGCCAAAGCGTTTGTCGGCAGATGCGGCACCTGGACCGACCGGAACCGGTCCTGGAAAGCCTCATTCAACGGCTTCGTACCAGCATAGCCGTAGTTCATGCACCCGACCAGCCTGAAGCTTTCCGGCGCCTTCACATGACCGTACCCTGGCACGGAGAGGGTCTTCTGCCAGTCCAAAAGACCGTGCAACAATGACGTGACTTCGGGGACGAGCATGTTCACCTCATCTATGATCAGCATCTCTCCGCGCTCTACGGCGCTGAGTAGAATGCCCGGCTCGAACCCCACCCGCATCTGCGACCCCCGAAGCCTTTGAATCAAAGGTTCCGGGTCAATTCCGGCGGCGGACGTACACGCCGCCCGTAACTTCATCTCAGTGACCAGATCCACGTCGTCCGCAGGAACCAGTGTTCTGGCACCGAGAAGGGACTCCAGGTTCAGGTCAATTCCGCCAAAAATCTTGTTCACCGGCAGCATCAAAATCGCTGCCAGAGTCTCGGCCAATGTGGACTTCCCTGAACCTTTCCGGCCTATCAGAAGGGGCGCCTCCCAGGAATCATACAAAAGAGCGGCCACGGCCTTTAAGACCTCCTGGCCGCTCGGAATGTAGCGGGCTCCAGGCACTCTTGCCCGCTGCTCGGCGGTCAGCACTTTTTCCTGACGGTCCCGGAATTCCTTGATCCTCTTCCTCAACCGCCAGGGAAAACCGAATCGTTCCATCCAGGGGGGCAGTGGGACCGCCTCGAAAAATTCGACGCTTTCAGCGCTCTCAATATCTTCCTCGATAAACTCAAGTTTTTGAAAATCGCCTTGTCTTCCCAAAATATCCATAGTCATGTCGTTCACTACGGTATGAGATTCTAAGGCGGTGTTTATCTCAACGTCAAAAGGAGGATTAATTTTAATCACTATAGCGATCATTCCCAGGTGCCAACAGGGGATTTCATTCTCAATCGCTTTGCAGGTATGGTTAACCTGTAAAGGATCAGTGCCCGGCTGAATGATCAATATGTTGCGTTTAAAGTCTCGGGTCTTTCCAATCTCATACTCAATGAGAATCCGACCGGTACGGTCCCGGCCGATCCCATATATGAACTCCTGACCGTCACGGGCCTTTTGTAAGTTTCCAGGCTGGACTGTGATAATCAAATTTTGGCCCTCCTTCTTAAAGCATTTTGACAAAACAAAGGGGAAAGAGAGTAAATATCCCCTTCCCCTTCTGAGTAACTATGCCGCGCTGGAAGTTGATTCTACGCCTTTGAGGTGGAGGAACGTCTCTTTGCCGGATTCGATCTCGCCAGTGACGATAACTGTTTGCCCTTTCTGAAGCGGCTTCAGCAACGACTGAAACTCGCCCCTGGCGCATAGATAGACCGGCTTGCCGCCAAGGTCGGCCCTGGCCCATGTGATCGGCTCGTTGGGAGGACCGTCGCTGAAAGTCCTGTTACCCGAACGAACGATATCCGTAATGGTAACAGTGTACCGATCAGGAGTCTCAACGGGCGCTTCGCCGGGAGATGCTTCGGCGGGCGCTTCACCAACAGGCGCTTTCGCAGAGGCCGCCGGCTCACCAAGTTTGAGTACTTGGGTCGGCTTGATCACTTTCTCACCACCGATCTCCTTGATGGGGCCTTCGACGGCGATCAGGTCCTTTGCCTTGACGTCTTCGGGGATTTTCTTGCCCCGGAGCAGGTACTGGACATTCATTAACGGGTCAAAAGCATGAAGTTCAAAATAGCTCTTGACCCGCCGGGTGTCCTCCATGGCGATCATCTCTCCATGGAATTCCTCCTCCGCCGAGGTATTATCCGTTTCGGGGACCCTGGGGGGTTCCGCAGACGGCTCTTCAGATTCCCCTTTCGGGGGCTCGGGAGGTGCCATCGGAGGTTCGGGAACCGACAATTTTGACGGAGTTCCGCACCCGGCTTTAAGTTCCCCGGTCACGGGAACCTTGCTGCTGGGCAACTCATTGTCGGCTTGCATCATCTCTTCCGGGGAATAGATCCCCGCAAAGAGCGCAGGATTGGCCATGCGGTGGGCGCCGGCCTCGGCGCACTTCATGCACATGGCGGCCGGCATTGTGGCCCACAGCCCGGTCGGTTTGCCGTCTTTTATCTGAGCGTACTCCCGAAGGAGCACCTCATTTCTAGCCGGCTTCTCCCAATCGGGCCGGTAAATCTCA
>Ga0078972_1009083_pt1 | contig 19998 bp, 17 predicted proteins | sample YelNatPaOPGAMG01_FD_67568 | JGI IMG/M metagenome (GOLD analysis project Ga0078972, IMG submission 67568) | Hot spring thermophilic microbial communities from Obsidian Pool, Yellowstone National Park, USA - OP-RAMG-01 (SPADES assembly) (version 2) | ecosystem: Environmental > Aquatic > Thermal...
ATGCGCGTGAAACGCTTTTTTTGAAAGAAAAAACGGAAAAACGACCTAAAAAAGCCTTGGCAGCGCTGTTCTTTCTTGACACGTTCAGTATTGATCTGTAAAAGTGGGCGCGGGGGGCTCATGTAATCACTCGTGTTCCCAAAAGGGATTGGGGAAAGGAGGCGTGGAGATGACAAAGGCTGACTTGGTTGCCCGCATCGCCGAGGATACAGCTATATCCAAAAAATCAGCGGCCCTGGCGCTGGACGCTCTGGTTAAGGTTATCCACGACGTGCTGAAGGCCGGAGACAAGATCCGCATCAGCGACCTTGGCACCTTTAGCGTCGTGAAGAGAAAGGCGCGAAAAGGCGTGAATCCGAGAACAGGCAAGCCGCTCAAGATTCCGGCGACCACCGCTCCTAAATTTTCGGCTGCAAAGGCGTTGAAGGATTCTGTGAAGAAGAAATAGGTTGCGCCTCCCCGTCGCTGCGGTTGCCGAAACAATTGAAGTGACATTGACGCGCGTATCTCAGTAGGTATGGCCGGGACAGACTGCCTAAAACGCAGTCATCCCGGTCTCACATTGAAGAATGTCCTTTTTAACGAAGTTAATCCTCATCATAGCCCTCTTCACTACCGCATCGTGCGCGGCGCTCACTGACGCCAGATTCGTAACGCCCGAGGGAAAACCTAGTCCCTTTCAACCCCAAGGCCGGGATGCGTACGAGCCGCCGAGGGAACCGCAATTGCGTTAGGCCACCGATCCTGAGTCCCAGGCATGGAGGCTCTTGTACGACGCACATTGGTGGGCTCAGGCAGCCAATTTGGACTTCAAATAGTTGCCTTTTAACTTCTTTAATGCGGCCCTCTCGATCTGCCTTGCCCGTTCTCGCGTGATGCCGAATCGTTTACCCAGCTCTTTGAGCGTCAGAGGCGAATCGCTGAGAAGTCTCTGTTCAACGATGTATTGTTCACGTGCATTCAGGGTCTTGATGGCGTTTTCGGCCCAAATCTTGAGGTCCATCTTCTCCTGCAATTCCCCGAGAGTGGTCTCTTGATCAGGCGATTCGTCTCGCAAGGTGTCGGCAAAAGACTCTCGAGACGTGTCGCTGATCAAATCATCCAGAGAAAAATCGTGCGCCTTAAGACGAGCCGCCATATCGATGACCTCATCCTGGGTCACGTTGATCTTCTCGGCCAACTTCGAGACATTCTCATAGTGGTCATCAACATTCTTGAACTCAGGGAGGTCTGAAATGCGGTAAAAAAGCTTGCGCTGCGCCTGCGTAGTTCCCATTTTCACGAGGGACCATGACCGGATGATATAATTCTGAATGTAGGCTTTTATCCACCAAATGGCGTAGGATATGAGTCGATACCCCTTGTCAGGATCGAACCTTTCGACCGCCTTTATCAAACCGATGTTGCCCTCTTGTATAAGATCCATCAGCCTGATCCCGTAATTACGATAGCCAAGGGCAACTTTAATCACGAACCTCAAATTAGCGGTAACAAGTACATCGCCCGCCTCTTTATCCCCCTGTTCACGATAGCGTTTGGCCAATTCATTTTCTTCCTCCCTGCTCAGCACAGGGTAGCACTCAATTTGCGACATATATATTTTGAGACCGTCCGTCTCGATTGCCTCGCTCATCAAGCACCTCCGCTCAACACGTAAAAGTTCTCACTCTTTTTGATGCCTGTCGCGGTAAAAGGTTTCGCGCTTAATGAGAATAATTATCAAAAAATTGTGGATCGAGAAGACAGCGTTTGCGGTTGCGGTTCTCCAAAGTAAGACGAGACTTCGAGAAGGGCTTGACTGATTGCTTCATACTGGCTGCTATTGCCATGTCGCCCGCGGCTCCTCGCAATGACGCAGCAAGGCTTTCTTGTCATTGCGAGGGGCTGCAGCGATAAAGCAATGCCAGCTTGCATGAATCAGGCAGAGAGGCTTCTTTCAAATTCCCGGCCGCCCCCACGAGCTGCTAAAAGTGACTGGCGTCATAAGACAACCAAGCTCGCAACGATAAAGAGAGAGATCCCATCGTTATGGGACCGGTTCAGCGCCCCCTCCTTGCTCTTCTTCCTTCTTGCCTTCTTCCTCGTCGCGGCCTTCAGCCGATTCGTATTCCTTCATGCCGCGGGATAGCTCCTCTAGGCGCAAGTTGACCAAATAATTTATGGTGCCTTCAGGATATTCTCCATTTTCATCCGGTTCGCCTGCGGGCACGCCCGTAAGCAGCTCGATGCCTTGATCAACGTGGTCAATTGCCCAAATATGGAATTCTCCTCGTTTTACTGCTTCGACCACCTCTTGGTCGAGCATCAAGTCGTCAACGTTTCTTCGGGGAATGATGACCCCCTGGGAGCCAGTCAGTCCCTTTGCCTTGCACACCTTGAAGAATCCCTCTATCTTCTGGTTCACGCCGCCAATAGGTTGAATCTCTCCGTGTTGATTCACGCTCCCTGTGACCGCTATCCCCTGGTCAATGGGAGTCCCGGAGAGAGAACTCATGAGTCCGTACAGCTCGGTGGATGACGCCGAATCTCCATCGACTCCCGAATAAGACTGCTCGAATGTGATGCTCGCCGTGAGATTGAGCGGCTTGTCCTGGGCGAAACGGTCCCGGAGGAAACCCGCAAGGATGAGCACCCCTTTGTCGTAGGTATGACCGGAGAGTTCGGCCTCTTTTTCTATGCTGATGATGCCGGACTTGCCCATGCTGGTTTTCACAGTGATGCGAGAAGGCCGCCCAAAAGAGAACTCTGGAAACGCATAGACGCTCAGCCCGTTGATCTGACCGACGCGAAACCCCTGCGTGTCGATCATGAGAGTGCCCTCTTCTATGAGTTCCTGAATCTTGTCCTCGATCATGTTGACGCGCTCGATGCGGTTTCGATTTGCTTGCTCGACATGCTGAGACGAGATCACAGACGCTCCAGCGCTACGCGCCTCGAGATCAGATTCACGCGTCAAGTCTGCCAGCCTTTCAAATTGGGCCGAAATCTTGTTTTTACGGCCTCCCCAGCGGATTGCCAATTTGGCTATGGCGCGCACGCCCGAATCGTCGCACGGCAGAAGGTTTTCCTCGCTGCAGACTCGTGACACAAACCCCAAGAGTTTTTGCAAGTTTCCTTCGGTGTTGGGCAACTGATAATCAAAATCTGCCTTGACCTTGAATATCTTTCGGAAATCTTCGTCATACCAGTGGAGGAGATCATAGAGGTCGGGATCGCCGATCATGATGACTCGAAGGTTTATCGGTATTTTTTCGGGCTTCAGCGCGGAGGCAAAGAAAAAGCCGAAAGGATCGGATTGAATGTCCATGACGCCGTTTCTCAGACTCCGCTTGAGCCCCTGCCACACGCCCGGCTCCGTCAACACGTCGTAGGCGTTCAAGATGAGAAATCCACCGTTTGCCTTCAACAAGCTCCCGCCTCTGATATGACGATAATCGGAAAACCATATCCCATGACGATCCATTACCCTCTCGATGGTTCCGAAAAGGTTTCTGAACGTGGGTGCGGTCTCGACCACGACTGGCGGGCTTTTTGTGTCGGAGTTGTCAATGAGCACATTGACTTCATAATCTGTGAATTGGCTGGGATCAGGGGGGAGTAATACGGGCGGCCCAGGCGCTTCTCCTGCACCTGGCGACGGCACAATGCGCGGCTTAAACCTGTCAAGATGATTTACGATATCTGCTTCCAGTTCATCGAGATAGGTATTCACTGCGTCGCTTTTGTGTTGTTCTCGAATGGCGTCCGTGAGGTCTCGTAAAAGCGGCTGAACCCATTCCCGAGACAGTTTCTCCAGGTCTTCCTGGATAGTCTTGTCTATGTCTCGCGCTTCCTTGAAAATCTTCTCCATTTCCATGGAGAGCTCTTTGTATTTTGACTTGAGCCTCTCCAGCTCCTCGGCAGAGAATTTTCCCTCTTCGACAAGGGCCTCGAGCTGTTCGATCTTCATAGGATTGCCAACGATGACGGGGGCAAGGTCAGGTCTTGTAAACGGCCCTACTTGAACCTGCACCATCATGAAATTTTCTGAGCTTACTTTGTTCTCAAAATTCTTGAACAGGGCCTTTTGCGCGCCCATGTGGCGGCTCACTATCTCGTTTCGGGCAGACTGAAACTCCTCGCTCTCGAAGATTGCAGGGATCTTTTTTTGAAGAGACCCTATCAAATCGGTTACCTGCTGTTTGAAAGCCGCGCCTCTGCCGGCTTCGAGTATCAGGAGCCTTGGCTGATCAGGATTCTTGAAATTGTTCACATAGCAGAGATCGTTGGGTATTGGCCCTTCCGAGTGCAGCTCTTCCAAGAGCTTCTTGACGGTGGCAGTTCGACCGGTTCCATTGATCCCCGCCACATAGATGTTGTACCATTTACTTTTGATGACGAGTCCGAGCTTAATCGCCTTGACCGCTCGTTCCTGCCCGATGATTTCGTGCTGCGGCTGGATCTCCGCTGTTGTCGTTTCCACGAGTCCCTGTGGCGGGCCAAGCCAGCACAGGTCTTCCCAACTAAGTCTGAGTTCTTCCTTCAAGTTCCTCATGGTCAAGCTTCCCACCTCATATAATCAGATTCTCGTTCACTCCTGTTGCAGACGCAGACCGCAACGCGGTTTGCATATGTCGATGGCCGGAAAACGGCGGCTCGCCGCTCCTAAAGCGTTGGCGGCGCCCCGAACAAGATGCGATCTACCATCTCGACTATGCAGTGATATACCACCAGATGAGTCTCTTGGATCCGCGGCGTCGCGCCTCCCTCGGTCGTCAAGTAAAAGCGACTGTGCTCCTTCATCGGGCTGTCCGCAGGGCCTCCGAGCCCTATGGTCGTCAATCCCAAGGATTGCGCGGCCTTCAAGCCTTTTATGACGTTCAACGATCGCCCCGATGTGCTGATGCCAAAAGCGACGTCGCCCTTTTTCCCTAGGGCCTTGATTTGTTTCTCGAAGACGTCATGGAACTGATAGTCGTTTCCGATGGCCGTCAATATAGAGGTATCGGTAGTCAAGGCCAGCGCCGGCAGCGGCGGGCGTTCAACAAGATAACGATTGACGAATTCAGCCGCCAAATGCTGTGAATCTGCAGCAGAGCCGCCGTTGCCAAATATGAGGAGTTTGTTGCCTCGACCCATTGCCGTTGCAATGGTCTTGATTGCCTCTAGAAGTATGTCCGCATTCTTCGCAAGAAACGCATCGCGCACTTGGCTGCTCTGGCGAAATATATCCCACAAAGCCTCTTTCACGACCGAACCTTTCTCCATGGCGGTCCTCCCCCTATTTCGTCACAATCTATCATAACCACCTCGTTTATTGCATACCTAAAAAGTATTTGCCAAACCAAAGTTCGCCAATCGTATCTGTACATGCTATGATGCGTCGTAATTCTCGTGCATGCGAAACGGAAAGCCCCCTCACATGATTGTTCAGCCACATGATGTCATTGATTATTACGACAATAAGAAAATTACGTGCGCCTACGTCCTAGAAGTGGAAGATCGAAAACTCAAGATCATAAATGAGAATGGTAAAGAGATAAGAATTTCCCACGCCCGGGTATTGACGTCTGGACAGGACCCAGCTTTGCACACCTTGCGCTCCCGAGACGATCAGACGCGTCGCCTCAAGGAATTGTCCCACATAAGGGAAGAGAAAAAGAAAGAAATAGACATACGCGAACTGTGGGACATTGTCCACACAGAGACGTCAGAAATCGAAGTCGCTGACCTGTCAGAATTGTGCTTTGGTAAAGAAGCGAGCTTGGACAGAACCGCGGCGCTGTTGCGAGCGATAAGCGAGGACAAGACATTTTTCAAGTTGACCAACGGCAAGATTGACGTCGCGACGCCGGAGCAAGTGGATCGCGTCCTTTCGCAAAAGAAAAAAGAAGAAGAGCGCGCCGCTTTTCAGACGGCGTGCGCTCGGTTCTTGGGGCTCCTGAAAGAGGGCCAGATGCCTCAGCCCCCTTCTCCGCCGCCTGGTTTGATACCACTTCTCGAGGAAGCAGCCCTTAAGGGCCCGGATTGGACCGAAGTCAAGGAGGTCAAGGAGCTGTTCTCCAAAGCAGGGCTCTCAGGCAACTGGGATCCTTTTGTCGTTCTCGTCAAACTTGGAGTTTGGGACGAGGACGAAAACGTACCGTTGCGCTCTCAAGAGATACCATTGGACTTCCCTCCTGAAATCATTGCAGACGCGGTCCGGTGCGCAAACAAACCGTTTCTGGAACGCCGCGCCGACCTTACCCATCTCCACGCCGTCACCATTGATTCGGCCACGACTTTGGATATTGACGACGCCTTGTCCTTGAGCGTGGAGGGAGACGAAATTACGCTAGGCGTGCACATCACGGACGCAGCGCACTTTGTCGAGTATGATTCTGTACTTGACCAAGAGGTTCGCCGACGAGCTATTTCTCTCTACTTCCCGGACCTCACCATCCCCATGATACCGCCGATCTTGTCGGAAAACGCAGCAAGTCTTGTCGCGGGTGAGGATCGACCCGTAATTAGTATTATAGCCGCCTTCAACCCGCAGGGGCAGCTCCAGCAGTACAAGGTCTCCGCTGGTATCATAAGGGTCAAGGAAAGACTCACGTACGAAGAGGTGGATGAGCGTATTCGGGATCAGCGCTCCATGGAAAACCGCATGTTTCAACTGGCGTCGCGTCTGAGAAACCAAAGGCTTGACAACGGCGCGCTCATCTTCAGGGACCCGGAAATCAATATCCGTGTGGCTCCAGACAAGACCATCGAGGTCAACTTGAGGGATCGAGAGGCGTGTTCGGAAATACTCGTCTCCGAATTCATGATCCTCGCCAACAGCCTCTTTGCGAAGTTTTTGCAGGAACAAGGACTGCCCGCCATTTTCAGAACTCAGGGACCGCCGTCAGAGAAGATAGAGATCAAGGACGATTACGATCCTGTTGAATCATATCGCTCCAAAAAAATCCTGGCGAGGGGGGATTTTGTGACCAAACCGGCGCCTCACACCACCCTCGGGCTGCCTGCTTACACCACTGCAACGTCGCCTTTGAGAAGATACACGGACCTCGTGGTCCAAAGACAGATACGAGGCGCTTTGGGGCTCTCCCAACAGATATTGACCGAGGATGAAATCCAGAAGATACTCGCCGAAATAAACTTTCGTATCGATCGAGCAGCTATTCTTGAGAGACAGCGTCAGAGGTATTTTCTCCTCAAGTACCTGTCTCAGAGGAAAGAATCGACATTCGAAGCCATCGTCCTTCAACGTTTTCCCCGATTCTACCTGGTGTATCTCCGTGATTTTGCCTTTAACGCGGCCTTGAAGGTTCCGGTCGGCATCGAGCTGAATCCCTACGATCGCGTCTCCGTGACCATTGAGAAAATCATCCCCCGTGAAGAAAAGCTGGTCCTCGTCCTTCCGCAGACAATGTGATATACAGTTTCTTGAGATTTCCGGCTAAACAACGGCCGCGTCGCATTCGTGAGTTATTCCGAGAAGCGCCTTACGCTCCGTAGCTGACGTGCGCGGAGAGATGGGGCCGTACATTTTTTGTAAAAGCTTATCCAGAGACTGCTGGGCTTCCCGTGAGATGGCGTATGAATGGCCTTCTCGTTGCTGCCAGGAGTCCAAGGGGACGAAGGAATTTGGGCGCACATCAATCGGGCCAAAGGCTGCCGGCGAATGCGTGGGGCTGTTTGAGAACCACTCAGGCGGCGCCGATGTTTTTCACGCGCCGCGTCATTTTACTGCTGGATGTTGCGAAGAAGACAGCATGGGCCATGCAAGCTTGCGGCATGACGGTCCTGTTGACCATGGGTTCGTTGCGGTACATGTTAAGAAGGATGATGCTCAGTTTATTGAACGCTTATTACTATAATCGAGAGAACGCGCCATGAATGCCGCTTTCAAACACGAAAAAGATTGGGAGTTCGCTGACCGACTGCAAAGGGCTTTGCAGATGAGGTCGAAGAAAAGACTTTCCCCCAATGGGGTGGTCCAGGCGGCAGTACTTGTGCCCCTGTTCAGACAAGACGAACACGTGAAGGTGCTGTTGACGAAACGGTCTGAACTTGTGGAACACCACAAAGGGGAGATTTCTTTCCCTGGAGGAAAATTAGATGACTCGGACCCCGATTTTTTGTCCTGTGCTCTGAGAGAAACATGGGAGGAAATTGGGGTGTCCCCCCAGGATGTCAGCATCCTCGGAGAGTTGGACGACTTTTACACTGTGGCGACGGGATTCCTGGTGGTCCCTTTCGTGGGGTTTATCCCCTATCCCTACCGTTTTCAAGCGAGTCCTCGAGAGATCGATGAACTGCTCGGGGTTCCGCTGGAAGTCTTTCTTGATCCCGGACGGCGAGAGGAATCCACCATTGTGCTGGACAGTCGCCCTGTGCCAATTATATCCTACCACTGGGAAGGCCATACCATTTGGGGCGCGACGGCGCGCATTCTCCAGCATTTTTCGGAAATAATATCGAACATAAGGAGACAGAGATGACAAGCCACATATCAGACCTGCCGCAAGACTTTGAAGAATGTGTGCGCTTTCATGGCCACTCCTGCCCTGGATTGGCCCTTGGGTACCTCGCCGCCAAGGCCGGGCTAGACGAGTTCAAGACGGGACCAGCCGAGGATGAAGAACTGGTCTGCATCGTAGAAAACGATTCGTGCGCGGTTGACGCCATCCAGGTCATGCTCGGCTGCACCTTCGGCAAAGGAAACCTCATTTTTAGAGACTGGGGCAAGCAAGTATATACCTTTATGGATAGGAGATCCGGCCGCAGCCTGCGAGTTGCGCTTCGCGGGGAACTGCCCGGCAGAAAAGAACGCCAGGCGCTGAGAGAGAAAATTGAAGCCGGCCTTGCCACAGACGAAGAAAGAGCGCAGTGGGAAGCTCATAAAGAGCGCGTAATCAGGGAGCTTGTGACGGCAAACCCTGCGGATTTTTTCAGCATCCAGCGCGGAGCTGACGCCCTGCCGCCCATGGCGCAAATAGTGGAGACGCGCACGTGCCCAGTTTGTGGTGAAGAGGTCATGGAGTCAAGGATGGTCGAGCAAGACGGGGTAAAGGTCTGCCAGGGATGCGTCAAAAGGTAGGGTGCACGTATGCGAATAGGCGACCAACTCTATCTCTATCTCTGGAACAACGCCCAGGACATGAACTGCAACTCCGTCGTCGTGGATGGCAAGGTCCCGTTGCTTATCGACCCAGGATGGCCGCACCATGTGGAGTCCTTGTTCGCGCGTATGCGGGAAGATGGCCTTGACCCCGCAAAGATCAAGGTCGTCCTCTGTACACACGGCCATCCCGATCATTTCGGCGGCGCGCTCGCGTTCAAAAACTCCTCCGTCAGAATCGCTCTGTCTCGCCCCGAAGAAAAGTTTATCGAGGAGACCGGCCGCGAGGCATACAAAAGCCAGGGGCTGCCCTTCCCCGAATATCGAGTGGATTTCCACGTGAAAGGCGGCGATCTTGTTCTCGGAAAACATGAGTTGAAGATCTTTCTTACTCCCGGCCATAGTCCGGGGAGTATCTGCATCTATTGGCCCCGTCATAAGGTACTCATCAGCGGAGATCTCGTATTCCTGAACTCAGTAGGGCGAACAGACCTGCCTGGCGGAAATGCAAAACAACTCCTGTCGAGCATCGAGGAGGTAAGCGGGCTGCCAATTGAACTGCTGATACCTGGACACGGCCCCGTCATCCAAGGGCAACACAATGTGCGAAGGAACTTTGAGTTGATTAAGAAAGCTTTTTTCGGGCTGGCATAAGCGTGTTCAAAAATTCGGCGCGCGCCGACAGAAAATTGAACGGGGAAAGGCTACGTGATATCAATAGGTTCTAAGATGTCGAGGCTGTTGTTCAAATTTTTTGACGCCCAGGGAGAAAAAATATCGCACCTTCGTCTATGGCAGCGTGATCATGCAGCTCGTAACCTGTTGATATCAAACTGGAAATATTTTCTGGCCTTAAGGGCTTGTCTTGGCATAGTAGTTGCTTGTAGCTATGGCAACAAAAGAATATATTCCTCCTACGCCAACTGCAAAAGACAGTTGGTTTTTTTTTGAGATAGCCCCAACAGTATCAAGTCGCGATGGGTTTCCACGCAAAAAACAACAAACCTCTGTGCGCCGTCCTCGGCTTTCTGGCGGCGCTGCTGGGCGTCTGGTTCCTTGCTGCTCAATCTCAAACCGGCGATCGAGAGACGATTGTTCTGCTGCCGTTTCGCTTGACGACCGAAACCGACGACGCTGGCCTTCAGTCCTTCGTGGACCATATCAACGATGAACTTCGTTCCGCCATTCGGGCAATGGGAGGGAAATACCAGGTGTTGGAATGGGAGGGCGATCGTGAGACCTACGGCGCCGAACAGATCTTGGACAACGAGCACGCCCTGAAAAAAGTCGCCGAAGACGCAGGGGCTGACTTTGTGATTTGCGGCGCCCTTGGAACGTCGGACTCTCTGTACCACATGAGAGGCTTCGTGTGGGATGCGAAGAAAGAACGCATGGCGGTGAGGGTCGATCTCAAGGTGCCAAACGTGCACGCCTTGCCGAGTGTGCTGCAGTTTTTAATCACCGGAATTACTAAGCGTTTGCAGGGCGCGCCCAACATCCCCTTTTACAAAGCGGGGGAACCTGGAAGCATGCCCCCCATGCACCAACCGCGCTTTCGAACCGTCATCGGCGTTGCCGAAACAGAAGGGCCTTGGCGCAGTCCCGAACTCCCCGGGAGTGTGACGGGGCTGGCGATTGGCGACTTGGACGGCGACAAACACAACGAACTGGTCTTGGTAGGCGACAGCGGTATAACCATTGCACGCTTCGAGAAAAATGCCCTCAGACCGCTCACTCAATTTTCCAGGTCGCCGGCTGTTTTTTTGAGCGCCCAGGCGCAGGATCTCGATGGAGATGGCGTTTCAGAGCTCATTGTCTGTTCGCAGCTTCCCGACGGCGTTGAATCCGAAGTGCTTCGCTATTTCAACCGAAACCTCACCGTCATTGAAACGTTCCCGAACATGATCCTCTCCTGCGTACCGGACCCAGAAAATCCCAAAGTCATGAACCTGTTGGGCCAGCGAACCGATGCAAAGGACATGTTTTCAGGCGAGATGATTTCTTTTTCTTTGCGCGATGGCTCCTTAAAGCGGCAGGGGAAAGTCACGCTGCCACGTGGAACTCTCTTGCTGAGCTACGCGGCCGGAGACATCCAGGGCCATGGCCGCGTACGCGTACTCATCGATCAACGCCTCAAGCTCCGCGTGTTTGACCAACACAACCAGCTTCTGTCTGTCCAAGACGGCCATGAGTACGGCCCTCATCGCAAGATAACAGTGAAGACCGCTGACGGGTCCAAAGAGATAATATGGCCCGGAAGGATTATCATATCGGATAGCTCGCCGAGCGGTCAGGGAGAACTTATGCTTGCGAAGACGGCCGGAGGAAAGAGTGAAATTCAGGGGTTTCACTGGGGAGGAGCTTGCTTGGAAAAGAAGTGGAACACCCCTCCTATGGAAGGGGCTATCTCCGATTTCAACATCGGCGATTTCAAAAACAGCGGCGCCCGATCTCTGGTGCTGCTCCTGGCGCGACCCGACCAGTTGCTCGGTATGTCCGGACCACGGAGCATTCTCTTCGCATATGATTTTCTTCCTTAGTCAAGTACTATTGAGACGGTCGGTGGGCGGGAGACGCCCTTTTTCGGTTGATGGTTGGATTGCTGCGGCGTATTTCTTTTTCCGACAAGGGTTCCTTGTTGTCGGCCTCAGTCGCAGCGCGCCAATTTCAGGGCCGAATATCCTGGCCGTTCCGAAAGGCTTTCACACGGCGTTATGAACATTGCGGAATCCTCGGTTCGATACCCTATCACCGTCATCGTGCGCGTGCTCCTGGTGATTGTGTTTGGGTACATCTGCCTGAATTTCTTGAGCATCGAACTGAAGCCCGAGACAGAGCAACCAGTACTGGTCATATTTACCAGGTTTTCGGGGGCTGCCCCAGAGGACGTTGAGGGAGAAGTCACGACACGTTTCGAGGAGGCGATTAGCGGCGTCTCCAACATGCTCTACACCCAAAGCTACTCGATGATTGGGCAGTCCATCATCGTCGTCTTTTACAAACCGGGCGTGAACCTGGACCTGGCCGCCGCCGAAATCCAGAGAAATCTCGATCGGGTGAAGGATCTGCCCAGGGAAGTGGACAAACCGCAAATCTTCAAAGCGAGCGATCGAGTCAGCTTGCCTGTGTATCAGTTTTCGCTCACCGGCAAACCGGATATCGTGACCATGACCACATGGGCGGAAAAAGACATCGCTCCCAGGATCAGGCGAATACAGGGCGTGGGCGACTGTCAGTATGACGGCGGCCGAAATCGCGAAATGGTGATCACGTTCGACGCGGAAAGGATGAAGGCGCGGGGGCTGACGGTATCAGACCTCAAAAGGTTTATTGATCGAACCAACCTGAACCAGAGCGCGAGCTATTTTGTTGAAGGGACGCGAGAATGGTCTGTGCGCACAGTCGGAGAGCTGCTCAGCGCAGAGGCGTTTCGAAAAGTCAGAATATCCAAACCAGGCGATCCCATTGTCTATCTGTCCGATGTGGCTCGGGTAGAAGACAAATACGAGAGGCCAGACTCATACTGCCGCATCAACGGCACAGAGGGTCTCATCTTCAACGTATTCAACCAGGTGGGCTCAAATCTTGTCCAAACAGTCGATCAAATAGATTTGGAGCTCAAAAAGCTCCAGAAAGAATACGGCCCCCTCGGCGCTTCTTTTCGTAAGACCTACGACCAAAGCACATATATTCGCGACTCTGTGAGAATTGTGCGGGATGCGCTCATCGAAGCCATTGTCCTCGTCCTGCTCGTTCTGTTTCTCTTTCTCAAGAACTGGCGAAGCATTTTTATCGTGGCCACCTCTATCCCTGTGTCAATTATCGGCACATTCATCGGGATGTATTTGCTGGGCTATTCCATCAATGTACTCTCTCTGGCGGGGCTCGCGTTGTCCATCGGCATGATTGTCGATGATGCGATTGTGGTATTGGAGAATATCTATCGCCATCGTTTCGAGGAAGGAAAGACCATTGTGCGGGCATGCGTGGAAGGTACCCGAGAAGTCGGAATGGCTGCCTTCATGTGCACCCTGACCACTGCGGCAGTGTTCATGCCTATCCTTATGCTCAGGGGAGAGATTGGCACCCTTTTTGGACCCGTCGCATTTATCATCTCTTGCGCCATCTTCCTCTCTCTTTTCGATGCCTTCACGGTCGTGCCAATGCTGGCGTCCCGATGGATGACGAAGCCAACGGAGCCGTCTCCACTGTGGAGAAAGGTCCTTGCGCCCTTGAACCTGCTCGACAAAATAGGCAGCAAAGTGTCGCAAGGGTTGATGACGCTCTTGCATTATTTTCTGGGTGGACTCCGACGGAAGCTGGCGCTCATCGCAGTGGTGCTGGTTTTATTCCTTGTCTCTTACAAGATTCTGCCGGGTATGGGATATCTCCCCACAGGAGGCACCAACCTGCTGCGAATCAACATCGAGACCTACGAAGGCCTTAGCTTGGACGAAAATAGCCGCCTCATGGCAATCCTCGAGGACCGATGGAAAAATATCAAAGGGGTGCGTCATGTCGTCTCCACCCCCAATCGTATGGTTTTTCGCAATCTTATCTATTTGGTATGCGATCCTGAAGAAGAAAGCGGCGTGTCCGTCCAACAGATCGCGCAAGAGGCGTTCCGGTCCTCCAGAGATTTGCCCCTCAAGTCAGTAAATCCTGTTCGCTTTCCGCTCTTCGGCAATATATATTCTCGTTCCAATGTGGTTGACGTTCGGATCATGGGAAAAAGCTACGATCTCATTGATGGAATTGTCAAACAGATCATGCAGATCGGGGCTGAAACCCGAGGGGTGGTATTTCGGTACACAGACCTCTACCTCAGGAAACCCCAAGTGGAAATTCGGGTAGATCAGGAGCGGGCGGCCCACTATGGCTTTGACGTCAAAGACGTCGCGGATGCGGTGGAAGCAGCCATCGGCGGACAAAGAACCATATCTCAATACGACGTTGAAGGTAGATTTTTCTATATTAGAGTGAAGGAGGACGAAAACCTCTTTCGATCCGTGGCCGATGTCGCCAATATCATCCTCACGTCGCCGCAAGACAGCAAGGTACATGTGCCCCTTGACAGTCTCGCCACCATCGTGACGACGTTTGGCCCTCTCCAGATCAATCATTACAATGCCAAACGCAATGCACGTGTGCAATTGACGATACAGGATCGGCCGCTCTCCGAAGTTTTCGAAGAGGTCGTCTCGCGCATCCGGAGAGAGGTGCCCTTTCCATTGGGGTACGACATGGTTCCTTTTGGAGCGGTAAACGAACTATACAAGCTCGTGGAAGCCATACGGTTCGTGTTCCCTGTATCGGTGCTGGTCGTCTATCTTCTTCTTGTCATGCAATTTCAATCGTTTCTCAGGCCTCTTTCCATACTCCTCAGCGTCCCCCTGTCCATCATCGGCGCCAACTTTTTGGTGAAGGCAACGAATATCCCTTTGGATTCGTTTACCATGCTGGGATACATCATGATGGTAGGGCTGGTCGTGAAAAATGCTATCTTGCTCATTACCTATGCAGTTCAACTCATCGAACAGCACGGTGTGTCGCGGGATCAAGCCCTTGTCTTAGCGGCACAAAGGAGGATGAGGCCCATCTTCATGACGGCTATCGCCATGGTTCTGGGCATGCTGCCGTTGGCTCTCAAGAGAGGCGCCGGCGCAGAAATATACAACGGGCTCGCCACTGCCGTTGTCGGAGGTCTCTCCGTAGCAACTCTTTTTACCCTTATATTCATTCCGGTTGTATATACGATTCTCGACGATCTGAAGAATCGATGGTGGAAGGTAAAACCACTGACGCTGGATGAGATTGATAGGACAACATGATCCTCAGGATTAGCTCAGTATTCTTGGTCATTTTGCTTCTCGTGGGATGCGGGTCGAAAAAAGATTCGAAATTAGCGCCGCCAGCCATCAAGGTTGGCGCCTATGAGGCCCAAAAGGGCGATTTGGAGCAGGCGCTCGACGTCTCCGGTACGCTCAAATTTCAGGCAAATACAACGGTAGCCGCGGAGGTGTCCGCGCAGATCGAGTCCATCGATGTAGCCGACGGGCAGTTTGTGGAGGCAGGAGATGTCCTCCTCACTTTCGATGAAGCAAAGATTCGACAAACCGCGAGCGAGGCGGCGGCGAACCTCCAGAGGGACGAAGCCTTGCTCACTTTCCACAAAGCAGAATGGGAGAAAAACAAGGCTCTCCACGAGAGTGGTTCCATCAGTCAGACTCAATACGATCAAAAGCTTTCAGCATACCAAACTGCCCTGGCTCAGGTTGAAGCAGACAAGGCGCTGCTCGCCAAGGCGCTCGAAGACCAGGCCAAAACCAAAGTGAAAGCGCCAATCAGCGGCGTGGTATCGAAGAGATACGTTGAAAAGGGCGATTGGGTTTCCCCCGGCGGTAGGCTCTTCCAAATTAGCGAATTCAGCCGGATATACCTTGAGGCCTTCATCACGGATGTCGATCTTGGGAAACTGCCGTTGAAAAAGATCAGAGAGACGGGTCTGACCTGCACTCTGACCATAGATTCCTATCCGGGCGCGCAATACAGTGGAACCCTCAGCTACGTTCAACCCACGGCCAACGATATGAGGCTTTTCGAGATTCGTATTTACCTCGCCAACCCGGACATGAATCTCCTCCAGGGAATGGTGGGAAGAGCTCGAATTGTATACGCGGTAACTCCTGACGTATTGCGCATACCGTTGCGCGCCCTCTTGGACGAACTGCGCAATCACAGTCCAAACAGGGTGGTGGTTGTGGACGCAGAGCAAAAGGCCAGGCTCACGACAATCCGCGTTGGATTGCAAAATCAAGAATTCGCAGAAGTCATCGAGGGCCTCAAGCCAGGAGACAAGGTCGTCACCGTAGGCAAAGAAGTGCTCTCTGAGGGCCAACCTCTTCAGGTGGTTGCTTCCAAGGAATGAAAGCCAAGAATGATTCAAAGCGCCAGACAGGCGGAAAATAACAATGGACGCTTCATGTCCTCAAAGAGTATAATACGTAATCACGAGAAACTTAATTCTCAGCCGCACAGCGAGAGTGGCGGAATTTGGCAGACGCACCGGACTTAGGATCCGGCGGGGCAACCCATGGGGGTTCGAGTCCCCCCTCTCGCACCAAAAGGAGCTCGCAAACCTTGTATTGGAAATGGATCATCGCTGCGGCATGCATGCTTATTGCTTTGAACGCCGCCGTTGTCTTCGCGGGCGAAAAGCGAGTGGATAGGCTGCAATTCAAAGGCAAAAGCCAGCAACAGGCGTCACGAAGAGTGGCTCAGCAGCCGCCGAATCCGTTGCCAGCTCCCCTGCATTATCGCTTGCGCGCTACGCCGCAGACGTACAAGGCATGGCAGAAGAAAAACTATTGGGACGACTTCGACAAATTCATGAGAGGCCCCTTTCATCGGGAAAGCGACCTAGAATACATGCTGAGGACTTTTTGAGCTCTATCGGAAAGCCCCGCGGACGAACGCGGTTGAGCTATTTGTCTTTGCCTAATCTCCAATTTTGATATGAGCTGTAAAGAGATGGGCCGAAGAGTATCGCGAGCAAAACAACCGTACCAATGACGATAACGACGACCTCTAGGACATCTGGAGACGACATGATAACCGCGCCCTCCATGGTGATATTCCACAAAAACAGTATAGAGGTTTCAGTCCCCTTGCACAAGCAAGTCGTCGGCTGCGAAACAAAATCACCATAATCCAGCGAGGCGCCAGGAATCTTACCAGTGCGTGGTGAAAGGGGAGCTCCTCTGTCATCTATGCACCAGATATCAGGAAGGAAAAGATGTCGTTAGAAACAAAAAGCTTGCCGCTCCTTGCAGAGGCGCTGACCACCCTCGAATCCGGTTTCGACGATTTACCGCTTTTTGATCAACCAACGGATATAGAAGCCATCAAGAACGTTTTGCAAGACGTTGCCGAGAGAATGCAGGACAACTATCCCTACTTCCATCCTCTTTACGTCGGGCAAATGCTGAAACCACCTCACCCCATTGCGCGTCTTGCCTACATGCTCTCGATATGGATCAACCCCAACAACCACGCCCTTGACGGCGGTCGATGCAGTTCGAACATGGAAAAAGAGGCCGTCGCGGCCCTCGCCAAGATGTTTCATTGGGATACCCACTTAGGACATCTCTGCAGCGGCGGTACAATGGCGAATCTCGAGGCTCTATGGGTTTCCCGCTGCCTCCATCCTGAGAAGCTTGTGGCGGCTTCAGAACAGGCCCATTACACCCACGACAGAATCTGCAAGGTTCTTCAAATCCCGTTTAAGAGCGTACAATGCAATTCCAAGGCCCAGATGGACATGAACGCCCTGAAGACGTTGCTAGACCAAGGAAATGTGGGTACCGTCGTGATTACCATGGGGACCACAGGGGCCGGGGCAGTGGATCCGCTGCGCGAGGCGCTCGAACTACAAGAACGCTACGGCTTCAGGATTCACGCGGACGCGGCCTATGGTGGCTACTTTACGTTGGTTGACAACCTGGATAGGCCCACGAGAGAGAACTTTGATCTTTTGAACAGGGTGGACTCTCTCGTGGTGGACCCTCACAAGCATGGCCTTCAACCCTACGGTTGTGGATGCGTGCTCTTCAGAGACCCCAGCGTAGGAAGGTTTTACAAACACGATTCGCCCTACACCTATTTCAGTTCTTCGGAACTCCATTTAGGCGAGATTAGCCTCGAGTGCTCGAGACCGGGAGCCGCAGCAGTCGCCCTGTGGGCCACGCAGAACCTGCTCCCCATGATTCCAGGCGGAGAATTTGCCCAAGGATTGGCAAAATGTCGGGCTGCAGCCCTTGAGTTGTACTCGCGGCTCCAGCGCGACGACCGCTTTATGAGCGCCCTCGCGCCGGAGCTGGATATTGTAATATGGGCTCCCGCGGCGGCTACCTCTTCAGAAGCGTCCCTGCTCTCCGAACAAATGTTCCATGAGGCGGCCGCACGGAACCTGCATATGGCGGTGGCGAGCTTTCCTAGAACCATGCTCCAAAGCCATTGGCCGCAGCTCGAGTGGGATAGCGATTCCGTGTATTGTCTGAGAACATGTTTGATGAAACCTGAACATCTCGACTGGATGGACGCCATCTGGGACATTCTCCACGAAACTGCCAATTCCGTCATACGCAAGTAATGCTGCCCTGCAAAGCAAGCCGTTCATAGTGATGCGTCATTCGCTAGTGGTAGTCGTGCGTGCCGAGAACGACCTTTATACCAGTTTTTTCCTGAATCATGCTTGCCAGTTCTTCAGGCTTGAAGTATGGGCAGCCGGGCTTTGCCGTGGCAAGGCACGAACTCAGATGCACGACATCGGGTTTCATCTCTGAGAGCTTTGCCGCCATGCCAAGGGTGGGGATGACAGTTCGCCCAGGGCACTCACAAGCGACGAAGGATACCACCGTAGATGGTTCTTCAAATTTTCCTTCTCCCAGGGCCGCAGCCTTGAGACAACGCCACTCGCCTGGGCAACCATATCCGCTCTCCATGTATGCGCCGCATCCAACAACAGCTACTTTTTTCATAGTGCGCCTCCGTTATGCTTTGTACATGTTTCCTTATTTGCCATTGCACGTCTCGAAAGTCTATAACACAGAGAGGCTAAAGTGAACCGACTGCTGGGAGGCTTCTGAGAGCTCGGACAAACTGCCCGAGTAATGTCGTTCAAAAATAAAAGATTTTTCTAAACTTGGTGTTGGCGCTTCGTTTGCAAGTCTTGGCAAGCTCCTCGTATTTCACCAGAAGACGGTAACCTTCTTCCGTTAAACGCGACCCATTGGGGCCGGTTTCGACCAAGGGCCGCCCATAAACTGCCTCGGTTTCCTTTACGATGCCCCATACACGACGAAACTGCTTTCGAACCTTCTCAGCGGCTTTGCTCATGGAGCCAACGAGGTATATGGCTTTAAGAATCTGATATATCTCTGGGTCCATAATGGTTTGGCCGCGTTCATTCTCAAGCCATACTGAGGTCTTGGCTTTCAGAATCATTGTTCGAAACCCTATGGGACAAACGCCCCCCGCCCGGAGAGGCATTTGTCCCACTTTCGTCACACCAAATTTACTTGCCGGCCGCGTATTTCCAGTACTTCTTTGGGTCGTCTGTCACGATGTAGATGACCCTCACATCGTCTGGATTCAGGGCCTTCGCTTTGGGAAAGCTGGCCTTCAACTCGTCCACTCGCTTCTTGCAGGCGTCTAATATCTTGTCCCTCTCGCCAAACTGCATGGCGCCTGTTGGACATGATTTGACGCAGGCAGGAATCATTCCGTTGCTGATTCGGTCAAAGCACAACGTGCATTTGAACATTTGCTTGGTTTTTGGATTTTGCCTTGGAATATTGTACGGACAGCCCTCGAGACTCGCCTTGAAGTCGAGATTCTTCGTAGCCGGCGTAAAAAGAACGGCTCCCGTCTTTTCATCGTGAATAATCTCATCTTTTTCGGCCGCAGCCATGCACCCCGGCGACAGGCAGTGGCGGCATTGCTCTGAGAAGAAATACCAATGAGGCTTGCCGTCTCCATTCACTCCCTCTGAGTATCTAAGGATCTTGAAGGTCTCGAAGGAGAGATCTTGGGGGTTTTCGTAGCTTCCGTTGTTCTTGGTATTGGTCCCTGGGAGACCATTCCATTGTTTGCAAGCAACCTGACATCCTCGACAGGCGGTGCACTTGGAGGTATCGACTAGTATTGAAAAGCCTGATGACATAGCTCACCTCCCCTATGCCTTGGTTACGTTGACCATGAAGGCCTTGGTTTCAGGAATCAGAGTATTGGCGTCGCCCACATTCGGGGTGAGCAGATTTGCGCTCTCGCCGCCGTCCTTGGGTACAACCCACCCGTAGCACCACGGCATACCGACCTGGTGAACAACCGTGTCGCCCAATTTGAGGGGC
>Ga0078972_1009084_pt1 | contig 19998 bp, 18 predicted proteins | sample YelNatPaOPGAMG01_FD_67568 | JGI IMG/M metagenome (GOLD analysis project Ga0078972, IMG submission 67568) | Hot spring thermophilic microbial communities from Obsidian Pool, Yellowstone National Park, USA - OP-RAMG-01 (SPADES assembly) (version 2) | ecosystem: Environmental > Aquatic > Thermal...
TTACGAATATTCTCAGATGATTCTTAGAAAGAGCCTATATATAAAGGGGTCAAAACTTTTTTAAGGAGGTTTTTATGAAGAAACAACTGCATCAGAGGGTAGATACAGATTATGTCAAACAAATACTCGGTAAGCACTTATCCCAGGGATTCCCTGTGGAAGAGTGTATAAGAAGTCTTAAGGTAAGTAGAAGCAGGTTCTATGAGTTGTTGTCGCTTTATAGGGCTAATCCAGAGGGGTTTTCCATTGAATACAAGAGGGAATCTAAAAGACGAATTTCCGTTGATATCCAGAGAGTCATCATTGATGAGTTGAAGAAGGATAAACATTAATAGGCTTTCGCCCACCCTCGCAATATGAAAACTTCTTTCTAAATAATTGGAAATTCCGCAAATATTACGCTATGTTATCATCACATCGGGAGCAAAGCTTCCCAGAGCAGAGAAAGCCGCCTGAGGCAATCTGGGCGAAGGTTATTCGAGTACCTTTAAGAATTCCTCCGGTATGTCAGTCTTCGCATCGAATTCGCCGGGGAGGGTAAGTCTGTAGGCGTGCAACATCATCCTTCCATTAAAACTTCTATCTCTGTTGTAGAGTCTGTCTCCAAGTATCGGGAATCCAAAGAAGGAGAGATGTGCCCTGATCTGGTGCATCTTCCCTCCTATAAGTTCTATATCCAGAAGGGTGTATCTCTTACCTGATTTTATTGGTTCAAAGAGGGTCACATACTCCGGGTCCTCTGTGTTAGGGTCAACAAAGACCCTGTATGAGCCTTTGTAAGGACTTATTATCCTGGCAGATAATGCCCCTCCCTTTTTCAGAATTCCGTTGACCACCGCATAATAGTGCTTTTTTATTGAGCCACTCTTAAATATATTTTTCAGCCTCCTGAAGGAATTCTGTTTTAAAGCACAGAGGATTAACCCTGAGGTGTCGTTGTCAAGTCTGTGCAACAAACCCCCTTCGTATCTTTTTGCGTAGAGGTTTCCTGCTGAGGGGAACTTGTGAACTATCCCGTTTAAGAGCGTGCCCTTTTCAAACGGCAAAATAGGATGTGTCTTTATGCCCTCCGGTTTGTTGACTATGATATAATCATCCTTTTTCAGAACCACATCGAACTTGACAGTCTCATCAGGATAGACCTTCAGGAGGTCCTCCTCGTCAAACTCCAACTCCACCACATCCCCTTTGATTAGCGTATAACCCTTCTTTACCCTGTAGCCATTTACCTTTACATATCCATTTTCGATCAAAAATTCCGATAGGGATCTGGAACGCTCTGTAAGTTGATCTGCCACAAAGGCATCAAGGCGATTTCCTGCAAGAATCTCATCAATCTTTATTCTCTTCATATCTCAGTCCCAGAAGGAGGATAGAGGCGATAAATGCAAGGAATGCGCCAAACCCGAGGGCGTATATTGAACCAAACCTCTGCCAGAGAAAACCACATATAATCGAGGATGGTAGTGCCACAATACCGACAATAAAGTTATAGATACCATAAGCCGTCCCTCTCAACTCCTCTCTGACCATATCGGCGACAAGCGCCTTTTCTACTCCCTCTGTCAAGGCATAGTAGAAACCATAAATGCAAAACAGAACCCATATATGCCATACTTTTGTGCTATATGCAAATAGTATGTACACGATTGAATAGATTAGCCAGCCCGCTACTATAACCTTTTTTCTGCTTATTCTGTCGGATAGCATACCTGCCGGTGTGGATAAGAGTGTCCTGATGAGGCTCAGTGCCATCCATACAAGAGGGATGTATGCATCCTCCAGCCCGCACTCCTTTGCCTTCAGGAGGAGGAACGCATCAGAGGAATTGCCGAGGGTAAAGAGCCCCAATATGAGGATATATTTTTTGAACCTGTTATCAAACGGTTTTAATGAGAGTGATATCTTTCTGTTTGAATCGGGTAGCGTTGTATCCACATTCCTCACGCCCAGTACAACAGAGAGAACGGAGAGGACGCCGGGTATCACAATCAGGAGGAATATGGTCCTTATATCAAGTCCTGCGACCTTTAAGAGCAGAAATCCGACAAAGGCACCGAGGAGCGAACCGAGATTATCCATTGAACGGTGAAAACCAAATGCCCTCCCTCTTGTGCTCTCATCACTCACTGACGCCACTATGGCATCTCTCGGAGAGGTCCTTATACCCTTCCCCACTCTATCAGTGAACCTGAATAGAAGTACCAGAACCCACGAGTTAACCAGTCCTATCAGAGGTCTTGTAAGGTTTGATATGGAATAACCGATTACGGTGAGTGCCTTCTTCTTCCCTATTTTGTCTGATAGATACCCCGAGTAGAGTTTCAATAGACTCGCCGTTGTCTCTGCTATACCCTCAATTATCCCTACCGATGCCACAGAGGCACCCAGATAGGTCGTGAGGAATATGGGTAATAACGGGTAGAGGATCTCTGAGGACAGATCGTTCAACAGAGAGGCAAACCCGAGGAATATGACTGCGGGGTGTAGTTTGAATATTGTTCTCATATTATGCCCTTTCGGTTCTATTTCTCCCATTTTGTTTGGCTTTGTAAAGGGCGCTGTCGGCGATTTTTATGAACTCCTCTATCTTCAAGGGATTGCTATACTCGGCTACACCAAGGGATATGGTTACCTTAAGTGGCTTTTCCTCAAAGACAAACTCTGCCCCCTCGACCTCCTGTCTTATCCGCTCAGCAAGGATATTTGCGTCCTCAATGCCTGTCTCCGGAGCGATGATGAGAAACTCCTCGCCGCCATATCGAATCAGCAAATCCATACTCCTGATCCTGGCCTTTACCAAATGGGCGAGTTGCTTCAGTACAAAATCTCCAGCATTGTGCCCGTATGTGTCGTTGAACTTCTTGAAGAAGTCCACATCGAATATGATTATGGAGAGGGGTGTGTTATACCTGATAGCACGATTGATCTCATCGGGGAGTTTGGCAAACATAAATTGCCTGTTATAGGTCTTTGTGAGAGGATCTGTTATAGACAGTCTGTAAAGCCTTGCGTTCTCTATATCCAGCACAATGGAATTCCCGAGTAGAGTGAGGATTGTCTCATCTGTCAGATCAAATGCGTCTTTTATGGAGTGTGTGGCCGTCAAAACACCGATGATATTATTGTGAATCTTAAGTGGAACCGCCAGCAGTGAGACAATCTTATTCACCTGATGCTCTGAGACCTTGAATCTGTTGTCCTGACTCACATCCCCGATTCGGGCACTAAGACCATTCTGAACTACCCAGCCTGCAACTCCCTCTCCAACCCTGAAGGTTATATTCCTCTCCTCCTCGGGCGTCAGTCCAAAGGATGCCTTGCTGAGAAGCTCAGTTCCGCTCTCGTCCAGAAGCATCACAGATGCCGTCTCCGCATTCAAGAGGGAGACGATCTCCTTTGATACAAACCTGAGGACATACTCAAGGTCGTATCCAGAGTTGATCACCTTTGTGATCTCATAGAGTGATGCTACTGTATTTTGATATTTGTCCTGATTCTGTTCATTTCTCATTATTACTTCACCTGAACTCTGTCCCTGAAGGACTCGCTGGACCTATCCCCTCTGCTCATAATAAAGACAGAGGTGAGGATCGCTGCCGTCAAGGTCCCCCCTGCCATATACACCCACCACTTGCTGTACCACTTCCTGTCTCCTTCAGTGGTCGCCGGGATTATCTCAACCTTCAGGTTCCTCGACAGCGCCTCCTCTCTTGAAAGGCTCTTCCCGTTCGAGAGTAACAAAAGGTTCTCCCCCTCTTTGCAATATACTGCCTCAGAACCCTGCAGCTCCGTCCCCTTCCTGATAGAGTCCCTGTCCATAACAAGGAAGACATAGGCCTCATTAACCTTGCCAATATTCAAAAAGGGGTCGGCATCCCTTGAAAAATTTCTGACAATTGTCCTCATAGAATTGTTGCCGATTGCTATAACAAGAAGGTGGTTTGTCCTTTCGATGCTCTCCGGGACACTGTGAAGTGAGTCAAATAAGTATGGATATTTGAATCCCAGTCCCTTTCTCAATTTCAATGAGGTCTCAGAATCATAAGAGAGCCCCGCCCTGATAGCAGACTGGTTCTCTGTTAAAAAGGACTTAAGGGACGGATGAAACTTTTTACCCTCCAGAGAGAATGAGGATACTACTGGATAGAAGTCTGAGAATATACCCTTTGCGGCATCTATCTCCTTTTTTGATATGTGTATCAGAATTTTATACATCAGGGATTCTCCCAGCAGGTCATATATCTCTTCAAGATTCCCGTTTGTGATAATAGAATTGGATATTGTTTTTATGATGTTGTCGAACTTTTTCAGGGATGCCTCTACTTCAAGCCTGTAAAAACTCTCTTTAGCGGCCTGGAATTCGGATGAGATGTCCTTAATATCCCGTTGCAGGATCTTCTCTGTTCTAATGGGTTTATGAGAGGAGGGCTTTACTTCATTATAGAATGTCTTACACCCATCTATGAGGTCCATACTCTCAACGAATAGAACCTCTTCGCCATAGAGCGAAAGGGAGAATCCATATAGAAATATAAACAGGATTGTCTCACTAAGTCTCATTTCACCTGCCCCGGAAGACACCCACCGAGATTTGCATATAAATTCTCAAAAATCAATACAGAAAATCCCTTAAGTCCAGTGAAATCACCCGTTATCTCAAAGAGGGATTTTATTTTCATCCCCTCAATTACTCTCGTGCGACACGAATTTACAGCGATCTGAACAGAGAGGATATCACTTATGCGGCAGATTCGGGATACGACATAATCCCGATATAGTAAGAAGACTGTATCATCCCTTTTGACCCGCGAAAGCTGGCTATCGAGGTATGCATTCAAAAAAGACATTATCCAGTCCGAGAGTGGGATATCAGGTATGCCACCGATGGCAAAGGAGAGATTCCCCCTCCCTTCATTAGAGAAGAAGTCTGCCTCGTTGAAGGTATAATAAAGCACCTTCTGCTGGCTCTGATTATTACGCGGGAAAAGGCTTACGAGCCTAAGGCAAGATTTAATATATTCGAGGACAACTCCCATCTCTCTGAATTTTTTGGCAAGATTTGTGAGTCTGGTATCACAGAACCTGTCGAATCTATACCCCCTGTGAGAGACCTCTATGTCCACCCCGAAGGAGCGCAATCTCCTGATATGATAGGATACATTCTGGGGGGTGCAGTGAACTATCTTTGCAAGCTCGGTTCCAGATACAAAGTCATTTATGCTGCTCAAATATTCCAGTATTAAATCACTCGTGCTTAGCTGCATAGATTCAATATACCTTCTAATCTTCAGATTTGCAACAGATTCAAAAGGGGCTTGATAAGTTGTCAATTCCTGCACTTTTATCCAAAAGACCCAAACAGATCGTATGAAAATTTATCGCAAAAAATCCTTGACATACTGCGTCAAGAATTGTTATTTGACATATCTGTTGTGCTATTGTAATGAGAAGAGCCTTAAGAAATATAAATGGCATTATTTTTTAACCATCATTAAAGGAGGAATGTCGTGAAGATTCTGGTAACAGCAAAGAGGGTCACTGACCCCGATATGAAGATCAAGGTAAAACCCGATGGTACGGGGATTGTAACGGATGGTATGAATTACAAGATCAACCCCTTTTGCGAGATTGCCGTGGAGGAGGCATTGAGAATAAGGGAGAGGGGAGTAAATGCCGAGATAGTGGTGGTGGGGATTGGCCCAAAGGAGGCAGCAACCGAGATCAGAACGGCACTGGCTATGGGTGCGGACAGGGGTATACTCGTGTTGATGGACAGATACTATGACTCCACTGTTGTGGCGAAGATTCTGAAGAAGATAGTGGAAGAGGAGAAGCCCGACCTTGTGATCACAGGTAAACAGGCGGTTGATGACGACTCAAATCAGGCAAGTCAGATGCTCGCTGAATTTCTGGGTTATCCGCAGGCCTGCTTTGCCTCAAAGATAGAACTTGTAGATGGTGGAAAGAAGGCAAAGGTTACAAGAGAGGTGGATGGCGGACTGGAGACCATTCAGGTAGAGCTTCCTGCTATCGTATCTGCCGATTTGAGATTGGTTGATCAACCAAGGTATCCTACCGTTCCAAATATTCTGAAGGCAAAGAAGAAACCACTCAAGGAGGTTCCTGTCGAGTCCCTCGGGATAGACATTACACCAAAGACCGAGTTTGTAAAGATGACGGAGCCACCAACCCGTAAGGCAGGGATCAAGGTGCCGGATGTCCCGACACTCATTGAGAAACTGAAAAACGAAGCAAAGGTTTTATAAAAAACTAAGGAGGAAATGCTATGGCAAAGACATTAATTATAGCAGAGCACTCAAAGGGTCAGATAAAGAAGGCAACTCTCTCTTCTATCACCGCCGCCACTAAGATAGGTGGTGGATATTCCATCGTGGTAGTAGGTAAGGATGTCAGGGGTGTGGCAGACCAGTATGCAAAATACGGGGCTGAGAAGGTTTACACCATAGACAATGATGTGTTCAAGAACTACATCGCCGAGAACTATGCAGAGGCGATAGCACAGTTGATAAAGGCAAACAATTTTGAATTTGTATTCGGTTCGGCGACGGCGTTTACGAAGGACCTGCTCCCGAGACTGGCGGCAAAGTTTGATGCCGGAATGGCCTCTGATGTCCTCGCAATAGAGGTGAGCGGCAGTGATGTGGTATTTGCAAGGCCTATGTGGGCAGGGAATGCCATTGCTCATATCAAGATTACAAGCCCCATAAAGTTTGCCACGATCAGGGCGACTGAGTTCGACCACGCAAAAGAGGTGGGTTCCACTTCTCCCGTAGAGAGTTTCAGTGCCAGCGTAGACCCAGCAAAGGCGAAGGTCGAGTATATCGAGTTTGCCGAGACCAAGAGTGAGAGACCGGAGCTCACTGAGGCGAGGGTTGTGGTCTCCGGTGGTAGAGGGGCGAAGGGTCCAGAGGGATTCAAGATGCTCGAAGAGCTGGCAGACCTCCTGAATGCCGCAATAGGTGCCTCAAGGGCAGCGGTTGATGCTGGATGGGTACCAAACGACCTGCAGGTAGGTCAGACGGGGAAGATTGTGGCACCCGAACTTTATATAGCCTGTGGTATCTCCGGGGCGATTCAGCACCTCGCAGGGATGAAGGGCTCCAAGGTGATAGTGGCTATCAACAAGGATGAGGAGGCACCCATTTTCCAGGTAGCCGACTATGGACTCGTAGCAGATATGTTCAAGGCCGTGCCCGAGATGATAGCTGCAATCAAATCATCCAGATAAGAGTTCAAGGAGTTAAAAATGCTGTTGACACACCAGAACCTGTTAGGACTCCTCTTTGCTCAGGAGAAGAGTTCGTTAATACCAACGCATAGTAGCGTCCTATCTATGATTCTGTATGTTCTCATAATCGCAGCAGGACTCGCTATATTCGCATACCTGATTTACCAGAGATGGCAGATCCTCAAAATCGGGAAATATGAGGACAGATTCTCCAATTTTGGGGCGAGGATTAAGAATGTAATCCTCGTGGCGTTCTTGCAGAGGAGGATATTCAACGAGCTTCAGGCTGGGCTGATGCACGCATTCATATTCTGGGGTTTCTGCGTGGTATCTATAAACTCCATCACATTCCTCGGAGAGGGGTTTATAAGCGGATTCCACCTCCCCCTTCTTGGTCCTGATCAGATACTTGGGAAGTTTTATGGATTTATGAAGGACCTGTTTGAGGTTCTGGTGCTCATAGGTCTTGGTATTGCCTTTTATAGAAGACTGATTCTCAGACCAAAGAGGCTTACCTATTCATTCGAGGCAAACCTCATATTGATATTCATCCTAATTCTGATGATAAGCGACTTCTTTATGTTCGGGATAAAACTCAACACCGGAGAGCTGCCGCATGAGTTCTCAAAGTTTGTGTTTGCATCGGCTGTAGTCGGCAACTGGGTCTCATCTCTCTCAGTTGATACGCAGGAGACCATCTTTATGATAAACTTCTGGACTCACCTCGTTGTATTCTTCACCTTCCTGAACCTTTTGCCCCTCTCGAAGCACTTCCATGTCATAACCTCCATCCCGAATACCTACTTTGTCAAACTGACTCCAAAAGGGCAGCTCACCAAAATGAACCTCGAGGATGAGACTGCAGAGTCCTTCGGGACGAGTAAGATAGAGGACCTCACCTGGAAGCAGATATTTGACACCTGGACCTGTACAGAGTGCGGGAGGTGCCAGACATACTGTCCTGCCTACGAGACAGGTAAACCCCTCTCTGACAAGGAGATAAACCAGAGCCTGAAGCACCATATATACGACGAGGCACCCTACATTATTGAGGAGAGAAAAAAGAAATCTGCACAGACTACGGGGCAACCAGCACAGGAGAAAGCCGAAGAGACTCGCAAGAGACCCAGTATGATCGGAGAGGTAATAAAAGAGGATACAATCTGGGCATGTACCACCTGCGGATGGTGTGAAGAGGCCTGTCCTGTCCAGATAGAGAATATTGGCAGGATCGTGGACTTCAGGAGATACCTCGTTCTGACCGAGTCAAACTTCCCGAAGGAGGCGACCTCTGTATTCAAGGGTCTTGAGAACAACTCCAACCCCTGGGGGCTCGGTTCCAACAAGAGACAGGACTGGGCAGAGGGTGTTGAGGGTGTCAGGTGGGCATCCGATACACCCGAGTTTGAATACCTCTTCTTCGTAGGTTGTGCCGGGAGTTTCGATGACAGGAATAAGAAGATTACAAAGGCAATGGTAAAGATCCTGAATGCCGCGGGTGTTAACTATGCAATGCTCGGCAACGAGGAGGGCTGCTGTGGAGACTCAGCGAGGAGACTCGGGAATGAGTACCTCTATCAGATGCTTGCTCAGACCAATGTGGAGACCTTCAACAACTATAAAGTAAAGAAGATAATCACCACCTGTCCACACGGATACAACACAATCAAGAATGAATATCCCCAGTTCGGCGGGAATTATGAGGTATATCACCATACGGAGTTCATCCTCAAACTCATAAATGAAGGGAAGTTGAAACTCAAGAATCCCATCAATCAGACCTTCACATATCACGACTCCTGTTACCTCGGAAGAATCAATGGGATATACGAAGAACCAAGGAATATTCTGAAAGGCATAAATGGTGTCAGATACAAAGAGATGCCCCGACATCATTATAAGTCCTTCTGCTGCGGGGCGGGTGGTGGAAGGATGTGGCTCGAAGAGCACATCGGTACCAGAATAAATGCAAACAGGACAGAGGAGGCCTTAAGCTTAAATCCCGATGCCATAGCCGTTGCCTGTCCCTTCTGTCTGATAATGCTTGATGACGGTGTGAAGGATAAGGGCGCAGAGGATAGGGTGAAGGTGCTGGATATTGCTGAGATAGTAGCAAAGGCGATCGAGTAAACGACTATTCGATCACCGGTGGTAAAGGCTCGGGTGCGTCCTTATAGCCCAGTAGTTTCTTGAGAGAGAACCCCACAAATGGTTGCTGTGGGACGGGTATCTTCCCCGTTGCAACCCAAAAAAGACTCTTTTCGGGATCGAAGACAATTGCATATAGTGCCCCATATGTAGCAATACTCTTACCATTGTCGAATTCATCGATAGGCGATTCCTCTCCGGTATAGGGATTTATCCTGTCTCTCAATACCTTCACAAGATTCTGTGGATCCAAGAGGCCAAATAGCGAATCCTTGCCATCCGGCTCCAACAACTGTGCATACCTGTCATATCGTAAGAGATCTGCCTCTTTTGTAGGCTCATGATCATAATCCTTCGTCTCATCTGCAAGAAAGTGATTTGTCACATATAGCAAGCCATTGGCGTCCATAGTTCTTTCTCCGATGTGTTTTGCTGTCATCTCGAATACTGAGGCGATCTTGTTCTTGCCATCTGCTATCATAAATATCTCGGTGGACATATGCTTCTCGTTCAAAATAATATTTCTTGCCTCATCGAGGTTATGTGCCTCTCTCGCAATCCTTGCCAGCATCTGCACATGGCTATGCCCCTCAAGTGCCGTCTGAGAGACATCCTTTGGATGAGCCTCGTTCGATGCCATAGAAAGTCCTTCGACATTCATTGCAGAGTATGGACTCAGGTTCGCCGGGAATCCAATAAATACATGAGGAATACCACCTTTGGGTTGTCTGACAAAAATCGTAGGATTCTGCAAAATGTAGTCTATTTTAGACCAGTCTAATATTCTTCCGTGATAAAGCCTTCCATCCTTTGTCGCCTTCCCTGAGACAGCCGCTTGAGAGCAGGCCTGTTTGGGCATACCATCCACAAGATACTCCATAAAGACATCTCCAAAATTCAGAATCAAGCACTTCTGATAAGACCATCCTGTATCCTTTGCTGCATCTACAAGCCCTTTGCACTCCTCTACAATCTCCGGATAACTCTGTTTTATCGCAATATCCATAACACCCATATCCCTTGCCATCTGCTCCTGCTGAGAGAGTAGGGGGTCGTTTTTTATATACTCCAGTCCCTGTTTCAGTTCATCTTTCAGTAGTGTACCCTGTTGAAAGCCCATTTCATATGGAGTGCCTTTCAACCACACTATCTTAAAAATCCCAAATGTCTCCTTCTTTGGCTCCACAGTTGGATATGGAGAAATATCCTCTGTTGTTATGTCAGTTATACCGTCTTCAATCACACCGGCATCTGTTTTGTTGTTCGAGTCCTCTGTGCAGTATACAGACACAACAGATAAAATAATAAATGCCAGCGTCATTAGAAGCATTTTCGACATAAAAGCCTCCCTTCTATGAATTCACCATTATAACACCTCATATAATTTGTGCAAACTCTTTGTATCTGGCACTGAAGTAATTGGCACTGAAGTAATTCCCCCTCGATGACCCAATATTTTGATTTTTGAGGATGGGGGTATCTCTGGTTTTATACAGGAGGTATTCACTCAGAAGCAGAGGCGCTCCATCTCTTCACAGGAGGAGTCGATTATGCAGCACATCAGTTCCACTGTCAGGTTTCCATACGGGTCTTTACAACTATTTATACAATCCTCTCTTGTACACTCCCCGGCCCAGGGTGGACAGTATCGGTTTGTACAATCGTGGTATTTTTCACACATCTCTTCACAATTGTATACCCCTGTATCGCTGATACAGACCTTCTCATACCCTGTGTCATCAATAATAATGTCATATCCCCCATCGCTCTGAGAACTATTTATACATAAAATGACCTTGTTGCAGTCATTATTCATAGATGCCTCATAGATGCAATTTGTCAGGTCATAATCTGGCTCACCCGATTTTAAGGTATTCTCACAGGCCTCAATGGAACCACCCAAATTCTTTTTATAGACATCAGAGGGTAGACACCTCTTAAAGACAGAGCACAACTCCTGTATTATGTAGTCCAGAAGTATGGATCTATATTTATCACAGTCCCCATTTGCATCGAGGAGTTGTTGAACCTCTGAGGCACTGAATCTGTCAATAGTGCTTATACAGGAGTTTGTATCATACCCGATAAATGGTGGATATGTATTGTTATAGCACTTCGGTATCTGTGGGCATATCACAAGTGAGGGTTTTACATACTCATTGTCTGCAAAAATATCCCTGCCTCCGTCCTCAACATAGTAATTTACATTGCAGGAGTAAAGCAGATGTAGAAGGTATAAGATGAGAATTGCCTTAATAATAATGGTGATATTGCTCATTTTATCAACCTCCAATACACTCCTTATTATACCCCATTTTTTCTAATATGTTAAGTATCTGAAGTGATCTTAGGTTAATCAATAAAGAACTCAAATCTGTTCTTGACAGGTATTTTAGTTTTTGCTAAAAGACTCATATGTCCCCGGCTGGCAGGAAAGAGTCCATTAATGACGCAAAAAAGGTCGCCCGCATTCTCAATTGTTTAGCCTCACCTGCAAGGCTTATGATCATCTGCTCATTGATTGATGGGGAGAAGAATGTTAAACAGTTTGCGGAGATTCTTGGCACCACAATGGGGAATATATCTCAGCATCTGCGGATGCTCGAGTCTAACGGGATTATTGAAGGGAGGAGGGAAGGTAACAGAGTATATTACAGGATAATCAGCAGGGATGTGGTAAGACTTATTAAGGAGATAAAGAAGGTCTGTAAAAATGTTCAGATGGGCTGATTTACTATGTTTCATAAACCATTGTAAGCAGGAGGAGTAAGTTGTCATTTCGAAAGATATTTTTGCTCTTAGGATTTGGCTCGTTGGCTCTTTTGATAGCCATAAGTCTCTTGAAGAATTACGATGTGGAGAAGCCAATCCTATTACAGTTAAAGGAAAAGTACAGGAGGAAGCCAGTAAGAAAGAAGGTAGACCACACCAGATTTGAGGCACTGAATAAGGATTTTCAGGAGCCCCGGGAGGTAACTGAGGAGTGCGAAAAGTGCCACAATCTGACGGTAGATGAGTTGATGAAGTCAAACCATTACAACTGGGAGCGGGCTGAGTATATGAAAGGGAGGGGTGTTATATATTTCGGTAAGAAGAACGCCATAAACAATTATTGTATAGCCAGTCACGGGAATGAGAAGAGCTGTGCAAAGTGTCATGTGGGTCTCGGGCTTGACAGGAACGGGAATATCTTCACCGATCCATCCAATATCGACTGTATGGTCTGCCACGACAATACCGATACATATATGAAGGCACCGGAGAAGGGAGGAGAGCCAGTAAAGACCCTGGACTTCAAGAAGATTTCCCAGAATGTGGGCAGGCCGACGAGGAACAATTGTGGTGTGTGTCACTTCTACGGCGGTGGTGGAAACAATGTCAAACACGGAGATCTTGAGATGGCACAGTTTGAACCCACAAGGGATGTGGATGTACATATGGCTGTGGACGGTATAAATCTCCAGTGTGTAGACTGTCATAAGACCGAAAATCATATTATATACGGTAAGCTTTACTCTCTCAGTTCTATGAATAAGGAGAGAATCAGTTGTGAGCAGTGTCATACCAGCCAACCCCATAATAAGGATATCCTCAATGAACACACCCTCAAGGTCTCCTGTCAGGCGTGTCATATCCCTGTATATGCAAAGGTAAACGCAACGAAACTCTACTGGGATTGGTCAACCGCCGGGAGACTGAAGGATGGAAAGCCCTATGTGGAGGAGGATGAGAACGGTAATCACAAATATATGTCTATCAAGGGTTCGTTTGTGTGGGGCAAGAATCTGAAGCCCGACTACATCTGGTTCAATGGGACTGCATCTCACTACCTCGCAGGTGATAAGATACAGGATACCTCTAAACCACTCGTCCTGAATACACTCTATGGCTCATACGAGGATGAGGACTCAAAGATAATCCCTGTAAAGATTCACACAGCAAAGCAACCCTATGACCCGGTAAATAAGATACTGATTACACCAAAACTGTATGACCCCAATAAAGGGGCGGGTGCCTTCTGGAAGGACTTTGACTGGGTTAAGGCATCTGAGGTAGGTATGAAGGAATCCAATCTGCCCTTCAGTGGCAAGGTAGACTTTATCGAGACAAAGATGTACTGGCCCATAAATCATATGGTCTCACCAAAGGAGAATTCTGTAAGGTGTGTAGAGTGTCACACAAGGAACAATTCTCGATTGGCAAATCTTAGAGATTTCTATATCCCTGGGAGGGACTATTCTCCACTGGTAGATAAGGGAGGACTCACGCTGATTATTCTCGTTATCCTCGCAGTTGTGGGTCACGGAGGAGGGAGGATAGTGGCTTTCTATTTCAGAAGGAGAAAAGGAGTCAGCAATGGCTAAGAAGTATGTATTGATATATAAGGGTTTCGAGCGATTCTGGCACTGGATGCAGGCACTCCTTATATTCTTCCTCGCCTTTACAGGTTTTGAGATTCACGGCGTTTACTCCTTCTTTGGATTCGAAGAGGCTGTTGAGTATCACAATATTGCCGCCGTTTTGTTTTTACTCCTTACAGTATTTGCCATTTTCTGGCACCTGACCACCGAGGAGTGGAAGCATTACATACCCACCCTCAAAAATATAAGGGCATACCTCGATTTCTATCTCTTTGGTATATTCAGAAACGCCCCCCACCCGACCAGAAAGACCCTTCTCTCGAAATTTAATCCATTGCAGAGGCTAACCTATTTCTTCCTGAAGATACTTCTGATACCCACCCTCATAATATCGGGGCTTCTGTATATGTTATACAGATATCCGACCCGCTACGGGATAGAGTCAATCAATATAAAATCCCTTGAGGTGGTTGCCCTGATTCACACTGCCTTTGCAATTGCAATGGTCGCCTTTGTAATCGGCCATATATACCTTACTACAACGGGGACGACACTCACATCGAATATTCGTGCTATGCTTACGGGGTATGAGGAGATAGAGGACGAGTCAGGTGAAGAGTCCAGCCCTGAAAGAGGAAAGGAGGGAAAGGATGAATGAAGGAAAATATATGAATCCCTATCTTGCAGGGGTTCTGCTTGGTCTCTTGCTTTTAGCCACGATATATATCACGGGCAGGGGTCTGGGGGCGAGCGGGGCATTCAAGAGTTTTGCTGTTGCAGTTGTGGAGAGTGTGGCACTTGATCATACCTCCAATACAAAGTTTTATCAGGAATACAGGAGTGAGCACAAGGAGTCCAGTCCGCTGAAAAACTGGCTTGTGTTTGAGGTAATCGGGGTTCTTATCGGGGCATTCCTCTCCGGGATATATTCCAACAGACTGACCTTAAAACTGGAGATGGGTCCAAACTCCACAAAAAACAGGCGAATTATGACTGCCTTCATAGGCGGAATATTGTGGGGGATCGGAGCCCAGCTTGGAAGGGGGTGCACAAGCGGTGCCGCCCTATCGGGTATGGCAGTTATGTCCACTGGTGGCATATTAACTATGTTTGCCATATTCGGCGGGGCGTATGCCATCGCATATTTCTTCAGAAAACTATGGATTTAAGGAGCGCATTATGGGACCTTTAGTTCCTGATATTGTCAGCAATAATCTTAACTATATCGTTGCCTTTATTATAGGCATACTCTTCGGTGCCATCCTCGAACAGGCAGGTTTTTCCACCTCAAAGAAGCTCGTTGGGCTGTTCTACGGGTATGATTTTACAGTCCTCAGGGTCTTTTTTACGGCGGGGATCACTGCTATGGTAGGGGTGATGGGACTCTCATATTTTGGGCTTCTGGATATCAATCTCGTCTACATAAATCCCACATTCCTGTGGTCAGCCATAGTGGGTGGTCTGATTATGGGAGTGGGATTTATTCTTGGGGGGTTCTGTCCTGGAACCAGTGTCTGTGCCGCTGCCATCGGAAAGATTGACGCAATGGTATTTATCACAGGTTTATTTGTGGGTGTTTTAATCTTCGCAGAGGGGTATCCAATCTTTGAGTCTCTGTATAAGGCAGCAAACCTCGGTAACCCCAGGATGTTCGAGACACTGAATATATCTCAGAATCTGTTTGCTGCACTTATGGTAATTATGGCACTTGTTGCATTCTACTTTACTTCGTTAATAGAGAAAAAGGTCAACAGAGAAGAGGTAGTTTTTCTCAGATTTAACAAGCAGAGCATCCTTATGGCTGCATTCGGGGTATTACTCGTAGTATCTTCGATGGTGTTTACCGACAAAAAGAGTCAACTATTGAGACTGGTAGCAGATGAAAACTTTGTAAAGAATTACCCTCTTGAGGAGGTGGATGTAGATGAATTGGCGTATCTTGTTGCCTGCCTCAATTGTGAGAGGTTGCAGATAGTAGATTTCAGGAGTGAAGATGAATATAAGAAATTCACTCTGCCAAAGTCTACGCTCTTTACGCTTGAGAACCTCTTTGAGAAGGAGCCCTCGCAGTTCTTGAGAATAAAGAATAACAGATATATTTTTGTGGCGAAGGATGAGATCACAGAGAGGAAAATGGCAATTATTGCCACAAAACTCGGATTTAAGAGAATAAAGATCCTGAAGGGTGGACTGGATGAGTTTGTAAGATCTATTATGAATTATGAACCGATAAAAGAGCCAAAGAATATCGACGAGATAAACAGGAATAGATTCAGGTCTCAGGTAAAGATAGACCTGGAGAAGATGATTAAGGAGATGAAACCTGCTGGACCCGTTCAGAAGAAGCAGAAGAGGGCTCTCGGGGGATGCTGAGGTCGTTCGGGGATATACAGATGATTGCAAATTCTCATTTGTATTTTTTGTAAGTTGATTGGTACTCCTCTCTAACACTCGTTTATATCTGATATGGAGGGGATAGATTCCTCGCTAAAAATTTGTTGATAAAATCCTGTGAGGATAATAAGAGTATCGGAGTGGGAATCGTTAGTAAGGGAGAGATAGTTCATCAATGGATAAGAGATTTTTCAGGACTGAGTTGTTGTACGGGGAGGAGAATTTCAGGAGGATACAAAAGGCGAAGGTCCTTATCATAGGGCTCGGTGGTGTGGGTTATACAGCGGCTGAGGCCCTCATTCGTTCAGGGGTCAGTCATCTAACCCTCGTGGATTGTGATATAATCGAGGAGTCGGACTTCAACAGGCACATTCTCGGATTGAGCGAAAATCTCGGGATGTTGAAGGTAGAGGCGGCGTACAGGAGGCTAAGAGAGATAAATGATGATGCCGAGATAAGAACCAAGGGTGTATTCTTTCACAGGGATTCGATCCCTGAGATATTCGACGAGAGGTATGACTTTCTGATTGACGCCATCGACTCACTCAACCCAAAGGTTGAATTGATAAAGTATGCCCTCTCGCAGGGTATAAATTTTGTCTCCACGATGGGGGCCGCCAGAAGGAGGTCCATAGAACTGGTGAGGGTATGCAGAATAAGTGAGACGAAAAATTGCCCCCTTGCAAGGCATATCCGGAAGAGATTGCATAGATCGGGTATATACGAGGATTTCTATGTCGTCTCTTCCTCTGAGGTAGCGGAGACCGGGGTAGAGAAGAATGAGGAGGGTATGTTTTATGAGAGAGGGAGGAGGCGGGATATCCTGCCTTCAAGTATGATAGTACCCGCAGTATTCGGCTTGTATGCAGCAAATTTTACCATAGAGCAGATTATTCGCTTGAATACTGAAAATAAGTGAATATAATCACTCTCCCTGTTTTGAGGAGGATTCGATGAACTCTTCTGAGATACGTGATTCCTTTTTGAAATACTTTGAGTCTAAAGGGCACAGGATACTCCCCAGCAGTCCCCTTGTCCCTCAGAATGACCCTACCCTGTTATTTACCAATGCGGGTATGGTCCAGTTCAAGGATATATTCACAGGTAAGGAAAAGACCGATTTGAGGCGTGCTACTACTGCCCAGAAGTGTATGCGCGCCGGCGGGAAGCACAACGACCTGGAGAATGTGGGGCATACAGCAAGACATCACACCTTCTTTGAGATGCTCGGGAACTTCTCTTTTGGAGACTATTTCAAGAAGGATGCCATCGCCTTCGCCTGGGAGTACCTGACAGAGGTATTGAGACTCGATAAAGAGAGATTGTATGTAACTATTTACAGAGAAGACGAGGAGGCGTTCAGACTCTGGCAGGAGATAGCCAGAATAGGACCGGAGCGCATCTATCGTATGGGTGAGAAGGACAACTTCTGGGCTATGGGGGATACGGGTCCCTGCGGCCCCTGCAGTGAGATCATCTATGACCAGGGTAAGGATGTGGGCTGTAAAAGGCCTGAGTGCAGTGTGGGCTGTGACTGTGACAGATTCTTAGAGATATGGAATCTGGTCTTTATGCAGTATGAGAGGGATATAAACGGGAATATGAAACCCCTCCCGAGGCCGAGTATAGATACGGGTATGGGGCTTGAAAGGCTCGCGGCTGTCCTCCAGAAGAGACTCAGCAATTTCGATACTGATGTCTTTGCAGAGATTATAGAGACAGCATCGAGTATCGCAAAGGTTCAGTATCACAGGGATGAGAAGACCGATGTCTCCCTGAGAGTGATTGCAGATCACGCCAGGGCGGCGGCTTTTTTGATTGCCGATGGTGTCCTGCCCTCAAACGAGGGGAGGGGTTATGTCCTGAGGAGGATTATCAGAAGGGCCATAAGGCACGGGCACCTTCTCGGGATAAAGGATATATTCTTCTTCAGGGTTTGTAACTCCGTAATCGCCAAGATGGGGGCTCACTATGGTGAGCTGATTCGCTCAAGGGACCTCATCGAGAAGGCTACGAGGTATGAGGAGGAGAGGTTCAGGGAGACACTGGAGAAGGGGCTCTTCATACTTCAGGAGGAGTTCGAGAGACTCAGATCGCAGAATATCTTAACCATAAGTGGAGAGACGGTATTTAGGCTTTATGACACTTACGGCTTCCCTGTAGACCTCACATCTATAATTGCCCGTGAGAATGGGTTTGAGATAGATGCACTGGGGTTTGAAAAGGAGATGGAGAGACAGAGGGAGAGGTCTGAATGGAAGGGATCGGGCGAGAGCGAGATACAGCATATCTATAAGGAGTTGAAGAACAGGGGGATAAAGACCGAGTTTGTGGGTTACGAAAAAGATGAAGAGGACGCTCGCATCTTGGGGATCATTGCAGATGGAAGACTGGTTGAGGAGGTAGAGGCAGGTAAGTCTGTGGAGGTGGTGCTGGACAGGACTCCATTCTATGGAGAATCGGGCGGACAGGTAGGGGATACGGGGGTTCTGGAGTCACGGGATACCCTGTTTGAGGTTGAGGATACAAAGAGGGTGGAGGATGTCATAGTTCACAGGGGTATCTTGAAGATTGGAAGGCTTAAGGTTGGGGATAGTATCAGGGCTGAGATTGATGTCCCGAGGCGGGATCGTATAAGGGCCGCTCACTCGGCAACACACCTCTTGCACCTCGTCCTGAGGAAGAGGCTGGGGAGTCATGTAAAACAGGCGGGCTCTCTCGTGGAGCCAGATAGATTGAGGTTTGATTTCTCTCACTTTGAACAGATACCCTTTGATATGATTGAAAGAATTGAGGAGGATGTGAACAGACTCATACTCGCAAACCTGAGTGCAGAGGTGAATGTGAAGGGTATAAAGGAGGCTATAGAGGAGGGGGCTATGGCGCTCTTTGGTGAGAAGTACGGCGAGAGGGTGAGGGTTGTAAGGATGGGTGAGTCAGTGGAGCTCTGCGGAGGTACACATGTAAGGTCCACAGGAGAGATCGGGTATTTCTATATTACAAAGGAGTCGGCAATTGCCTCCGGTGTCAGAAGGATAGAGGCGGTATGCGGGTTGAATGCCCTGAATTATGTGTTTGAAAAGAGGAGAATAATCAGATCCCTTGAGAGGTTGTTGAATACAAATCAGGAGGGACTGGAGGAGGCAATAAGACAATTAAGAGAGAGAATAGAGAAACTTGAGGAGGACATAAGGAAATACGAAGAGAGGGTCTTTACCCACAATCTTGATAATCTCATCTCTAACAGCATAGATGTGGGAGGGTACAAACTCCTCGTCTCTGAGGTAAGTGCAGCAGATGTGCCTGAACTGAGAAGAAAGATGGACCTTATACGGGATAGATCCAGGGACCTCTTGATTCTGCTTTATGCGCGGATAAAAGAGAAGATATCCATAGTGATGTCCGTGCCAAAAGAGATGACAGATAGAATAGACGCATCCCTTGTAATTAAGGAGGTTAGTAAGTCTGTGGGAGGAACCGGGGGTGGGAGGAAGGATATGGCTCAGGGGGGTGGCACAGATCTTTCGAGGATAGACACAATAAAGGATACCGCTGTTAAGGCTATAAGGAATATACTAACAGCTTAGGGTCAGAGGCTAAATTAGCCTTTTACAATCACAGATAAAAATCTTTTGAATGTAAATAATTCAGGTAGATAACAATTGCACCTAACGAAAATACCACTGAAAACTGATTTACAGGGTAAATATTGTGATGATACCATAGATTTCCCAGTCTTTTTATTGATTTGATTATAAATCCCTTTGATAAATGATATTACCTTGTCATCTCGAATAGCCCAAACTCTCTCTTATCTTCTCAAGTTGAATAAGCCTGTTTTGA
>Ga0078972_1009087_pt1 | contig 19991 bp, 21 predicted proteins | sample YelNatPaOPGAMG01_FD_67568 | JGI IMG/M metagenome (GOLD analysis project Ga0078972, IMG submission 67568) | Hot spring thermophilic microbial communities from Obsidian Pool, Yellowstone National Park, USA - OP-RAMG-01 (SPADES assembly) (version 2) | ecosystem: Environmental > Aquatic > Thermal...
AAACGTGGGCGCAGGTCGCTCATGGGCATGCGCTCGCGTTCGTGACGCTTCTCCAGTCGGTGTCGCGCGCTGCTCGTCATCGCGCACACGTTCTCGCGTAACCGCTGGAGGCGTGGATCGCTGCTCGCCATCACCGTAGTCGACAGCGAACAGCTCCCGCTCCACGAGTGTCGCCCGCCAGGGCATCGGCGCATTCATACGATCGCAAAGCGCCGCGAACCCGCACAGCCATGTCAAAGAAACGGATCGCCTCCACTTGCCGAACTCGGGCGTGCAAATTAAGGTTTAGGTCTCTGCCCAGTGTCACGAACAGCAGCTTCTGCAGGCTTTCTCTGCGACTGCCTCCTTTTCCCATTTTTTTTCCGGATTCACATACGCCAATCTCTCCGTTGCTTGTAACTCCGTTTACGCTGTCGAAGGATGTTGATGGCAGCGTTCAAGCTCGATTTCGACGCTCCGGATTGTTCTCGACGCATTTCGTGTACAGGCAGAAGTTGCGAACGACAGCCGGCTTTGCCATTTTCATCTTCCTTGCATACATACTCGATGCCCTTGGACGCAGCGGTGTATCTTGACTGTGGCCAGATGGTCGCGAAGGTACCCCAAACTTCGCATTCCGGGTGCTGCTGTGTATCGGCGAAGCGATCGCTGCGTCGCTCGGGAAATGCCGGTGACAGGCAGAGAAAGCTTTCACCGATGCCGACCGCGTTTCAGCTGCCGCTGTCGTATGCGGCGATCACGTCTTTCTGCTGCATGATTCTTTTGAAGAGCTATCTGTCTGCTGCATACGCAAGCGCAAACTGTTCCATATGATGGACAATCTGTGGAAGCTGATTTTGTCCATGACGAAGTAACCATCAGAAGGATACCTCAGACCGGGGTACAAATCGATAAATCTTGATCCGTCTACGTTCTCTTCGTTCAGCGCTACGACGCACTCTGCACTGGAAGCGATCGCTGCGGTGACTGGTCTCCAAGTCCAATAGTCTTTTCTACTGTGAGCAGAACAGACGGGAGCCCTGTGGCAGCATACACCGCGACGAGTATGAAACTGTTCGTGAATGCCGTTTCTTTGATGACCATAGAGAGGGGCGGATTTCTCCTTCGAACCAAGTCGATACTTTTTCTTGATAAGTGCTCTGTACTTTCGACATGTTGTTATGAACAAGTCGTCAGGGGCCCAAGTCCTATAGTTTACGTCGTTCATCCAGCGCCGCGAATCGCTGCGCGCATGAGTTGCATGGAAACAGAAAGATCGAACAGTTGAAGAACGCGTGACTTGAGCGTATTGCGCTTGAGGAAAGCAGAAGAATGGAGGCTTGTATTTATGAATCGAATAATGATTTAGGTCATTTTTACCAATCCTCATTCGATGTTTTCCTGAATCATCTTGTTCCCGATGACGTTCCAAATTCCAACCGCCAAGTGTCAAAAGAGTCACCCCGAGAACACGACCGGGAATCCCTAAACGAAATATGAATCCATAAGCCCATATTGCTGCACTTTTCATGTCAAGGCTATCCCTGGAGAGCATGCTCGGAACAAAAAATCTCGTGGTACGAACAGAGCGATCAGTGCTGTGCCACTTTAATCTCATATGCGCTGATAGACTTTCACATGCATTGCGTTCCACACCCAGGGGAATGGCATCAAATGCTTCTTCACGGTTGATAGTGGATGCGTTCGAAGTGCGCTCAGTTGAGGAAACAAAAATTCAAGGGAAACTTATGGACATGAAAGTCGGGGATCCTGGAGCCCGATCATCGCCGAGCGCCGACTAAAAACGAGAAAACCCTCTCCTCGCCGATCGTCGAGTGAAAAAGAGCAAGCGACAAAGAAGAAGAGAAGGAGAGCTCGACGAGAAAAGTGCTTTGCCCGAGGAGACAATGACGAGAATGCAGTGGCCATGAGGGCACCAGCTTGAGGACGCCTTGCACCGGTGAGTTCAAACAGCGACAATGAACGCAAGGGGTTCGTGAACCGAGACTTCACCGCCGCTATCCATCTCAGAAGATGTGTGGAGCTGACCACGAGACCCGAGGAGCTGACGCCATCCAACTTCCTGGGTTACACTCTAATGCCCGCAGCGCACAAGGAAAAGCTGAAACCGTTCGCAGCGGGCCAGTCAAACAAGTCTAGGAGGCGTCCGTGATTACATATGTATGTAATCACCATGGTCGTGGAGATTTTTTCGTTTTACTGATCACCCGTACCCGCCCGCGCCTTGCGGAGCTCTCGCCCAAATCGCTGTCGTTTGCGCTGTGGTCCACGTACCGACGGTTCCAAGAACTGTCGCTCTACGGAGCGGGCGTTTTCGCGCTCCCTGGCACAGTGAATACGCTTCTTTGTTGAGAAGGCTGATGGAGCGGCACCTGGGTCGCTCGCAACCGTGCTGGGTTCCAGCACCTGGATATCTCCTGCGCTGGCACGCGCAGCTCGGCAGTTTCCAGTCTACTGTACGCCAACGAACCGCTATCGTTCCGACAAAACGTCTGCAGCGGCAGTTTCTCATGCTGCACGAGTTCCTACCGAGCACCGTCGGCACGTCGTCACGCGCCACAGGCGAAGCGAAAGGAGCTGCGTTCAACTGGTTGAACGCAGCGATGCAGGCTCAGGAGGCATGCCACGTGTTCGCCGAGTCACCGACGATTTGCCGCTACATGAACGAAAACCGCCAGGATCACCTGATATCTTACTTACGTCGCTTTGGCTCGGGGGATCTCGCAGCAAGCCTTGATGAACTGGAGCGCGTTGAAATGACCCAGGTCGACGAATACGGGTTTGAGCTTGACCTGATCATGTGCAGTCAAGCCCGCAACAATTGTGTGTGCGTTCACGAGCGCCTCTCGTGGCCAGATGGGGGTCACTGCGACACCGTTGAGCAGTGTGTCGAGAAGCTGTCGGACATGTCTCAGAGGTGCGGTCTTGGTGAGCTGAAGTGAAGCAGAGCTTGGCTCAGGGCCTGGTGAACGCCCAGCACCACATTCGGTTAATGACGAGCGCATCCTAGTGACATCGGTTGCCGTCCCGTGCACATCGCAGTGAACTCCATCCTGCACCATTGCAGTCGCAACGGCAGCATGCGTCTACAGGGGCGTTGGGCAGCGCTGGGCCTCTACTCGGTACAGGGGTATTCTATCACGGGCATTTAGACGCTTGGGAAGTTTAAAGCGTTTCACACGAGTTTTTTTTTCAGGACGTAACATTTTCGTCTGCATATGCGGGATAACGCCGACAAGCGGGGTTCTTGTGTGCAGGCGCGAGCTACGCGCAAGAAAACTTCCAGGGCGCTGGCGCGAGTAGCGCATTACGAGGTACGCTCGCCGTTCTGCTCCCGTTGAACGGAACGTGCCGTTGTCACATGTGGGTTCCAGCTGCGGTTCCAGGCAGGACTCGGAGGCTAATGCCGGCTGGCAACAGCACCACCACCACCACTACCGCCAACAACAACAACAACAACAACAACAATACCAACAGAAACAACCGGGTTCGGCTCAGCGCGCGGAGCAACGAGGAGCAGGGTGCGGGCTTTCGGCCTGCTGAACGCGGGCGGCAGCGCTGGCGACGACCTCGCCTCAGCTGGGAGCAGCTCGAGTCGGAGGCACGCACAAACCCGTCGGAGTTTCGCGTTGGAACGGTCAAGTTCATCAAACCATATGGCTTTTTAGTGGACATAGGCGCAGAGCGGCTCGGTCTCGTACCGCTTCGCGAGGTTGCGGACCACTTTGTGCGCGACCTGTCCGCGGAGGCCGCTCCCGGGGACCGCGTGCTTGTTCGCATTCTCAGCGTCGATCGAGATCGGGGCCGCATTGCGCTCAGCATGCGTGACCCGTCGCGTACCAGAGAGCGCCGACCGACTCCAGCGGAAAAGTACGCAAGCGCACTGCGAACCTTGGGCGAGTGGGGTACACCAGCCTGGGCAACAGAACCCGTACCTTGTGCGGGGCTGGTAGAGGCGCAACGTCCACTCGACCAGGGTGCAAGTCCTCGGGATACCATGGAGTCGTGATGGGCTTTACTCGTCTGCCTTCCGTGTACGGGATGTGCGTTTGCGAAGCGTGCCGCTGCCAGCGCCCGATGAGGAAACGTCGGCATCGTCGTCCGCGTCCGCATCCATGACCTCTTCCGAGCCCTTCCCGGGCGCACTTTCTTTCTGCGATGTTGATGCTGGGCGAGTCGCGTTGTCGTTTGATGTTGACCGAGAGGTAGCGGCACCAGCTGCTTGGTCGTCTTCCTCGGTTTCATCGCGCTTCTTGCGATGCGCAGCGGAAGCACGGCTCGACAGGCGCTTCCTCCCCAGGGCATTACTAACCACTAGCATGATGCTCACAATCACCGGTGGTATGAGTGCAGCCAAGATCATCGGCTGCCGCTGGAAGAGTTCGATCATTCTATGGACCGGCTCTTGGACGCCGGCGCGCGCCAGGAACTGGTCGATGACGTCCACTAACGACTCGATCTTGCCGAGCACCACCTCAACACCGTCGAGGAGTTTCATGCGCAGCGGCCCGAGCTCGTTTCGATCATCCGTTGCCTTTGGCTTGCGCGATTCCTCACGCTCCTTTTCCACTTTGACCTTCTTTGCCCAGGTCTGAACAGCGAATTCGTCAGCAACCTGCGCGGCCTCTGAACCCGACAGGAAAAGGATGTTATCAAACGCGATGCCCTGATCCATCGTCCAAATTTCGATACCCACCGCTGTCACAGGCTGCAGCTGAATTTTCTCAACCCGGTAATACTCTGGATTTGGGATTTTCCGTGGTTGCCATTGCCCCTTGTAGGCGGGATTCGGTATCAGCGGCGCCTTCCATTTGCCGCGATACGACGGATTGGGGATCATCGGTGGCTTCCAGGCACCGCATCCGGGCGCGGTTGCGCATTTTGGATTGGGGATCATCGGTGGCTTCCATTCACCGTCCTCTTCATCGTTCCAGGCTGCAGGCTTCACCGCGTCCGGATCGGGTATGAGTTTCGGCTCATCGTCAAGCCACCCAGGTGGTTTCGTGACATTCGGATCCGGAATCTCGCGGGGAGCGTTCTCGTCCCAGTCGGCCGGTTTGGTAGCCGCCGGGTCGGGTATCATCTTTTCATCCACCCAGTCTGAAGGCTTCTTGTCTTCCGGATCATCGATCTCTTTGGGCGGCTCGATGGGTGGATCGAAATCTTCCCGCAACGACCCGCTGCGTTTCAGCTCCTTGTCCACGAAAACTTTGTAGATCTCTGAAGTCGGATCGACAACCAGTGTGTACAGGTGCGTGTTTCCTGTAGTGTACGGCATCGTTGGCGGACTACGCAAATGATGCTCGACGCTTTTGCCGGACTTCGGATTCACCGTCTTGATAATAAAGTGGACCTTGTTCGTTTCACCGCACTTGTCCGGACCGAACATGATAGAATACGGAGAGGTGTTATCGAGCTTTTCGAGTGGAATCTCTGTACCGAAGGGCTGCGTCAGGAGCTTGAGGTACGCTCCGCCGCAGGTGTGGCCATCCTCGTGCCGCACCTCGTACTGAACAACAAAGGGTTTGCTACTCAGGTCAACATTCTGCGTTTTTCGCGCGATCCCGTACCTATGGGCTTTTCGGGTTACGAGCAGCGCTTTGTCACCGGCAAGCGGCGCGTTCTTTCCTCCGCCAACCGCCCAAACGCCAGTAAACTCCGATGACGTAGATCGCACCCAGCGTTCGAAAACGGATGCCTCGTCGTCCTGGAACGATTCGGCGATGTGCACGACAAGTTTCTCCTCATCAAAAGTCTGTGGCAACTGACACGCATAACTGCCTCCTCTTGCCGCGGGATCGACAGTGGCGCTTGGCTCGGGTGTCGCGTCTCCCGCGCTGGCCCCTGTGGCTTGATCCGCTGACACCTCTGCGGCCGCGCTGTCACCAGCAGCCACACCTGCCACCAAACCCAGACCTATGTTCAGGTGAGTCGTGATTGCTCCCAACGCGAGACATATAGCCAAAATAAACAGAATAGGACGCCCAAACTTTACCATACTACCTTCCCTCTAGGCACTCAACGACTGTTGTCGATAACGAGCGTGCACCAGCGCACAGCGCAGAAGCATCGATTCGCTTCCGCCGCGCACGCATGAGAGGCACCCGCGCGTGCATCCATCGTCCTGCATGGAGGACGTGTCACGCGCGTGCGGATGCAATCGGGGGCGTAGGCATCGCTGCGGGGGGCCTGAAGCGGCATCGCGCCCCCGCACTCGTGACAGATAAACGTGGGACACTGACCTGCTCCGCATGGTCATGTTTTTTGAATTTCTCCTTAAACATTGTTTTAAATTTGTAGCCTCGACATTCGACGTGCTTTGAAACGGCCGAGGGACTCCCACGTACTTCGGAGATTCTTGGTCGTGCTTTTTTTGGAGTGGCGCGACTGACACTTTTCTGCTAGAAATTGTAGAGTCACCGGAGTCAAGATTATTCGCGACGCTCCTGAACACGGGGTCGTAAAATAGCCGATATCCGTATCCGATGCACACGCGCAAGCCTCCGCGCTTCTCAGTTCCTCACATGTAGCATGCTCAAATCATACTTGCTTCAGGTTTCGGTGCTTCATATTCCAGGCAACTCGTGGACGCTGCATTTCGCCCCACGTGATTGACGAGAAACGGTACTCGGCGTCGTTCGCTGACACGTTCTTCGCAAGCCCATGTCGAACGTTCTTCGAACTACTCACGTCAAATTAGACTGGAGTCCGTTCGAAATACAAATCATCAGCTCTCTGCGGGCATCAAAGAAACGGAATTCGACAACTGCATGGTACCTCTTATGAAATATGCGATCTGAGGCTCCCGTCTCCTCTGTTCACGTGGAACATGAGATGCTGTGCGTGAATCGCAGCGACCTTCTGAGCATGGAATTTTCGGACCGGAACGGGAGGCAGTGAAGCCGGGACCTGAACCCTATCACCAACATCCCTCTACTGCTTAATTCGAGCTCGATGGGCATCAGCGACCAGCATATCTACAGTCTGAGAGAAAAGAGAGCAAGCCGAAGCAGATGCAGTGCAAATCCTGCACTGCTTGGTGTTCATCACAGCATGAAGAGACCCGAACGTTAGCATCTACACCCGAATGATGTAGGTGGACTCATTCAACTTTGTCCTGACTTTGGTACGGATCGCGAGTTGTGGCGACACCAGAGGCGATTTTTTCGGTCTCACAGCACGTTTCCACGTAGAGCAGAGATTCCCTCGTGCGCGCGTCGCATCAGGACCCGGAAAAGCGTGCATCATTCCAAGCCCTATTTCCAAGATCCACGATCCAAACCTCCCTTTGGAGGAACGGGTCGTTTCCCACGTTCCACCGTGTGCCGAGCCTACAGGAAGCGTCTATGGTAGTCGTTGAACCGTCGGTGCCGACGCAGCACAGATACAGAACGGCTTTGGTAGACCGTTGCGGGAGTCGGCTTCAGAACGCCGCTCGCTGAAGCACGTTCGGCGCTTGAGCAACCTAGTATGACCACCGAAATAGTAAAGAAGCAGCCGTCGAGAGAGGAAGCTTCACTAGACGGCGAAGGAGTGGACGTCGTCATCAACGGTTCCGATCTTCCGCAAGTGATTTGTGCTGCGTCCCTTGCGGGCCTGGGGTATAAGGTGCTTCTTCTGGAGCCGAGCGAGACGTACGGCGGCTGCACGAGCGGACCACTTTCTGCAGCGCTGCTCTTTGGGGATCTTGACTCGGCCACGGATAACAAACATCTCAAGGGCCCTGTACGCGTCGTAGCGAATGGCGGGAACCGGCTGACGGAGCTGCGAAGCCAAGCGCTTGCAAACGCCTCCGCCTTTGTCCTCGAGTTGCAGCCGCGCTTCTATTTCGCGGCTGATGCCTTCCTGGACCTTCTCGTCGGCAGTGGGGCGGCTTCGTACCTGTTTTTCCAGCCAGTAGACAGCTTGTTCTGGTTGCAGGCTTCAAGTAACACGGTTGCAGACACTGTCGTTATCGACGTGCCGTGTACCAAAGCCGCCATAGCGCGCTCCCATGACCTCGGACTGACGGAGAAGCGCCTGCTCATGCGTTGCCTGCGCTCATGTTTTGTACTGAGTTCCGCGGCGACCGAGTACGATCCGCATAGCCCTGCAATGGATATAACTGATGAGGAGCGACGAGAAATGAACCGGCGTTGGTCCGCGGCGGGAGACTCGGCCACGTTGCTTCAGCAACTCGAAGAAGCGTTCGCGTCGGCGCCCTCAGACCAACAATGGAAACGCGTTGCGGCGCTAGTACATGATATCTACGCTTGGGGCATCGAGGACATGCCGACGGCTCCCGCGACCTGGCGATGCAGTATCGACCGCCTGGAGCGCTTCATTCAATCCGTCATGCGCTTCCACGCTGCAACGCCGTTTCTCTGCTGCAAGTACGGGAGCAATGAGATCATTCAGGCGTTCGCGCGCAGATGCGCTGTCAAGGGTGGCATCCTTGCAATGGACCGAAGCATTATGGCTTCAGCGGCTTGCGATGCGGAGCAGGGTCCAGACGAGAATGGCGCTGGATTCGTAGTAGAGACGAATCACGGTGAAAGAATTTTCTGCAGGATCGGAGTCATCTCACCACAGTACGATTCAAATATCCATGTAGACGCGAAACTGGTACTTCGCTTCGCCGGGCTCACGAGCGAAGCGCTGCGACTTGGCGAACCAGGGCGTACGAATCGCGCTGCCACTGGCCACGCGTTTTTCATCGCTCGATTCAACGAGGGCGCGCTCGCCGCAGCGTCATCGTATTCGTCTGCCACGCTGTATATCTGGCAAATCAGTTCTGCGGCGGGTATCTGTATGCCTGGCTATTATGTGGTCTATGCGGAATGTGATCTGCAGCGGTTGCCTCGTCAGCAGGTTGCAAATACCGAGTCTACAGCATCCGCTCTGCACACCTTCCGGGGCATGTTGGCGCACGTGCTTCGCTGCATCGCGCCCGCCGCGTGCGAGGCGTGCGATGACGACGTGGCCGTGCTCGAAAGCGTGTTTGCAGCATATGCCTGTTACGAGGCTCCCGCACCACCGTCTGGATTTTCCGTTCAAACACGTGATGGCTCAGCGAACGTGTCGGTTCCGTACTCGTACGCTCGGATGGACAGGATCCCGCACGCCATCCGTCAAATCCTGGAGCATATCGTAGGCGACGACCAAAGAGCAGCATCATCCTTGGATGTGTTCTTTGGTATATCGCCGCCACCAGAGGGCTCCTCGTGAGCTGCCGGTGCCCCAGCGCGAGAACATGGTTTCCCAGTGTGTGTCTGTTTTGAATCGCGATGATGAAGCCGCGTGTGCAGATAGACGCCTAGGCTTGTAAACTTTACGAAATAGTTCCTAATTGCTCAGCGAGGCGCATGCGTTGGTCGGTGCGTGTCCAGCGAGGCCGATGGCTACACGCATGACGGCATCTCGACCCCGGATCAGGGCCGGGAGCATTCGTTCAAACTGCGGAACGCTCGAGGCGAGGCAGCGCAGGCGGTGATGCAGCCTAGCGTGCGACGCACAGGAGGTACCGTCCTGTCGTGCTTCCGCGAGTGCATGCGGGTTCCTGGCGGCGACATGCTCCATGGCGCCGCAGGCACGATGCAGTGGCGGTCACCAGCCAACGCATCAGACTTCGAAACGACGTTTCACCAAACGTCGCTCGAAGCTGGTGCTTGGCCCGCTGAGCGCGTCTTGAAGCGAGCGCTTGATCATTACGATCGCTTAATGCTACCCTACTGACCATAAGCGGGGGTTCGCGACCCCACTCAGTATGAAGCGAACCTGCACCGAGTTGCAGGACGGCAACGAAAGTTGGTCTCGTCGACGTACCGGGTGCTTCAAAGGATGGACCTGCAGCGCGAAGTACCAGGCCGCGTCGCGTGCTGAGCTGCCTCTTACTGTTTCTTGACCATTCGCTGCATGATAAACAGCGATGCGTCAAGGAAGCGCTCGGCACAGTTCGATAAACATTCCGTCTCCGAGCTCGACAGTTTGCTGCCAGGCTTTTGGACGCATTTGTCCCAGCAGAGCTCTGTGAGCTTCGCAATTACTGCTTGCACAGCAGCCTTTTGGTTTTCTTGCTCTAAAAAGTTGCTAAACTCTTGCTGCGCGGGGCTAGACGGCGAATCTGACATATCCCCAAACCCACTCGAACTACTTGAACCAAAAGACATGACTTGCGGACAGTTCGGGTGATACGGCCGCTTCCAGCGGGTCACAGGAGCGAAGGCTATCGACGACCGCCGGGTAAATGAATATCCACGCGCCGATCCCTGCCAGCCCTTTTCGACCGACCGCTTCTATCGGTTTGCGTTTATCTCGAGGCACACTTCGAGCGTTAGAAGCTGCCGGACGAGGTTGGCTCCCGTCAGCTCCGCGGGTCTCGTCGTCAGCACCGCACGTCGTCTGATATGGATGGCAGGGCTAAAGTCTCGGTTCACGAACTTCATGCGTTTATCGCCACTGGTTGAACTCATCAATGCAAGGAGTCCTCGAACTCGTGCCCTCAGTGCCATGTGCTGCTCTGACAGCTCTGCGTGCTTTTCTACCGCCGAGGCGCTCCGCTGGCTTCTCTCTATCTCGATCTTCTCAGGTGTAGAGCCCAGATCACTCCTTGGATTTCTTATCTCTTCAAAAAATGAACGCACATGTTTATGCCGTTAGGTAAGGACCTTACCGGATGGAGAAGGACTTGCACGAGGAAGACTACACGTGCCCCGGTGTGTCATCGTGTGCTGAACGCTTCAGCGATTCGCTCAGAGGAGCGATCATTACGTTTCACGATAGCAAACACTCCCTCGACGCGGTTGAACGTCGAAGCGTACGGAGGAATGAAAAGCAGCTCTACTTCCCGATAGAATCGGCAAAAGCTCGAACGCAAGGGGGAATGGTGAAATGCTACGTTGTGTGATAGGTGGACGTCACCAGATGTCAGGCGGAGAGTCTTTAATGATTCGACAAAGTGATTGCTGTTGTATGAGCCTTCTCTACGAGCGAAACTGAGGTCGCCAAATATATCCACTGCAGCCAGAACGGAGAATATCATTCTTCTCTTCGAGTTTGATCTCCCATATAACGAGTTGTCCTCTCTGCGAGTAGCCATATACGCTTCGATCGTTTCGTCCGGAGAAAGTCCAATTGACTGAAAAAAACAAACCGTCGTCCCTGTGCTTCTCACCGATCGCGACATTCCAGGAATTCTGTCGTTGCGATTTCGGTGGAGGATGTTCTCGCTTGAACTAGGACTCTTTTTTGCGACTGTATTCCAGTGTTTTCAGGATCACACGTGCATCCTGTTGAGAAACATAGAAGCCCGCGGCGGCTGCCATCGTCGCTTTTTCCTTCCGTAACGTGTTCAACGGATCATATTCTACATTGACCGCAGGCACACTTTGAGCATATCGGTCCTCGGCTCGAAGCGCATTTCCTTCTTTGTTTCGGTGTTCCCGAACCATCTGAGTACAGAGATATGACCGACCCCGAGGATGAATGCAGTCCTCCTTTCGCTGTTCAGTACAGACTGTATCCTACGGACACTTCGTCTACGATCTATACGGTACAATGCATCCTGGTTTTTCTGATTTCCTGCTGTGCACTGTGCGAAAGCATACGACTGCACGCAGCGGGGTTGAAACGACCTCGAGTTCGTTGAAAGACGACAAGTGCGCACTCGGCGACATCGCGCGAACGGCACTTGTACGTATCTGTGTGCGTTGCTTCGGATGCTGCTCGTACAGGTTCCATCGCGAGACGAACGCGCCTCTGGTACCCGCGAACCGACATACGCTGATGTTCACGACACCCGGGACATGGCACTTGATTCTCACGACGCTTCAGCCGTGACAAGACTGGATACATATGCATCGGATTCTGGGCGAGGAAGAGATCGCTCACGCTCGAGTCGCCTTTGCATGGGATGGTGCACCTGTAGCGCGCTAGAGTCGTGGTGCGACGCAGCGTATGACACCACGCACTGTCTCCATCGGGCGCTGCGCGAAGACCCATCCATGAGAACGTCCACGCGTGCAAACAACTCTGTTTTCTGATGCGGCCGGGAGTGCTCGTGGTTGCGCATATCGCACGCAACTGCTGCTGCGCTCCGGTTCCTCGAAGCAACTTGTTTATGTTGAATTTGCTGAGCGTCATACAGGATCGGGCTCGAGTGCCAAGTGAATAGGATTTGCACAGACAGGTGTGCTCCGGATGCCGCGATCGGTGCCGCATGTCGTCGCCAGCGAGCGTCTAGCATAATCTCTCGGCCTATTTCATTGGTTTCCTAGGGATGAAGCAAGTGCCCAGTGACTTGCAAATGCCGTTGTGCGATTTGAATTCCTTGCATATACAGAAACAGGCTCCTAACTCGCCGTTGAATGAGGTCGCGCCCGTCCAGCAGTTCCGATTTTTACGAAGCCACTGCATGCAGCACGTTCATGAGGCGCGCAGCCGCCAGACGTCGAGATCCCATCCATGGAGCGCGATCCTGTGAGCCCGGCAGCGTACATATGCGCGTTACGTAGAGACAGAGTTACCAGTCATCGATCATGCACCCAGATGGAAACGAAAGCAGACCCAGCAACCAAGCGTCTGCGTTGACAGGGGAAGCAGCGTGTACCTCACGTGTCGCTGGCTTCAGTTGAGAGCGAATCCATCCTCCAAGCGTGAGGAATCCGTCACGGCCTTGTGGATTTGGCTCCAGCTGGTGACCTGCGATCTGAAGACCCGCTCAGACGATCTTCGGGACTGCGGCGTACATACACTGTGATGATTCGCGGTTCTGCGCGTGACCAGGAGTTTCCATCAGCATTGTCGGTCGTCGGAAGAGGCATCGGCCACGGCCGCGGCATGGTCCACGACGCTCCGTTCGGAAGCACAACGCGTAGCAATTCGAAACGCGGCCGAGTCGCCCGGCGTACAAGCGTGCGCACACCGCCCATCGTCCGCGGTCAGGATGTACAGAAGCCCACCGAGTTCACGCGCTCTTCTACCAGGAAGCTGTCCGAGTGTAAAGGTTAGTGACTGTCCAAAACCAGTGATTCTTCCAAACGGCTGCGTACTGGCGACCACCGGTGTGCGATTGCCTTGCACTCAGAAGTAGTGACAAGAGATGATCCACTATTTGACTCTGTCAGCGCTTTGGGTAAGAGCCCTAGCTCCGAGAGATTCCCAGTTCGAGCGTACTCATCTTCGTGCAAGTGCAAGTCGTTCCAGATCGCCAACGCGAGAAGCTTCACTTACGCTCTCAAAACACGAACACTAGTTAAAGTTGCCCACACACCGAGGAAACAAAGAGCCTCCTGGGAATCCGAGTTATAGGTACGCTTCACAGAACGTCCGTGTAATGCAGGGGAGCTTGCGGGTTAGGGTCGCAGCGGTGCCTCCCTGTTGAAACTGCTGGGAAGCGGCGCGCGCATGCAGATCCGAACGTGCGCCAGCGCATGCGCATCGCGTCCGGGATCGGGCGATGTCCAGTTCGTCCCATTGTTTACACTATAGTGGATGATCGCGTCCGGGATCGGGCGATGTCCAGTTCGTCCCATTGTTTACACTATAGTGGATGATCGCGTCCGGGATCGTGCGATGTCCAGTTCAACTCATCATAATCCATGACTGTATCATGGCATGCGCAGCTTCGAGGCGCGCATGGATCAGCCGCAAAGCTGTCTCCCCAGTGAGCAGCAAACGCAAAGTCGCTGCACCGATCGAACCCCAATTCCATAACAGGACCGCGACTATTTTGGTCTCTGCAGAGGCAAAGCATGCGCTGAATCGCGAAGTCCATAGCGTTGTAGTCGGCAGCTCGATTGCATCTGAGAGCATCCGCTTCCGGGCATGCCTCCTAGACCAAACCAGACCCGCAACAGACATCGATAGGTGCTGCCACGTTCTCCGTACTGCGTCTAGGGGTAGAGATCGGGGCTGAAGCATTGGTGCCTGGGGCGAGCCTGCTGTTGCGGCTTGCATGGACGCTCATCATTTGGCACAGTTGCTTATCGTGGCTGGGCTAGTCGCCAACACGAATGAACCTGGACAGAGGCGCGGGCGGTCCTCTTTCCACTTCGCATCGCATGCGCAAATCCCGAGACCAAAACGATCCTCCTTCGTACGCATGGGGCGCATACTCCAGCTTATATTGCCTCGGCTGATGAGAAAATGCTTCGCGCTCTGAATTCGTCCACATCCGACAATCAGTTTGAGGTACTACACATTGAAGCCCGCATCGCCTCGGCTGATGAGGCAAATGTTCCACACTTTCAAAGCATCCACGTATAACACTCCATATGAACGCCCACGCGCTCTTTGGACTCAAGCAACCAGCGCCCCCCGACCGTTGCCAGCGTAGCAGCGATACCAGTGGATCACCTCATCGACAGTGACCACCATTCATGGTTGCCACACCCTTAAAAGCGCGTTTCGCGCAGCCACGATGCTGCGCACCTCGCTTCCTCAGTGCAGCGTCGGCTTCTGATCTGACACACCTGCCAACACCGGCAAGCGTCTGCGTTCATCGAGCGACGTTGTCGCCTCTGTGGCGAACGCGCATCAATCCAGCGAGTATCGCGTGTCGCCACGGACGCTTCCGGCACGCTGGACGAACGATAGAGCGTAAGGTATGTCCAGTTTCTCCGAACACAAGTATGGATATTCGAGCTTGGAACTAGGATACAGAACGACGAACGCTTTCCCAGATGCTGATATCGATCGCTCCGTCCGAGTTCCCGAGCCTGTCAAACAGAAACAACCCAGCGTCGCTGTGCGCCAATTCGAGCCGCGCACGCTGCGGGCGAAATCGCGGCAGTCGCCCGGGAGTCCGGCGCCGCAGCCGTGCACCCGTCCGTACCCATCCACTCGTACTGGGAAGGTGCGCTCGACTGGAACACGCCTCGCCTCGCCTCGCCGTACGGCAACATCGGAGAGTTCTTCAGTCGGCAGTCTCCCGGAATACTGGAAAGTTTCCTGCTGTCAACTGGTGCGTAGGTAAGGTTTTCGAACCGGGCCTCAGGGAAGGTTTGATGAACAAACGGCCATGCTGCTGGTACTGTGGCACCCCAACGGAGGCAGGGGCGCCAGCCTCGGGCGCGTGCCAAGCGGCGGCGCCTGACGCCAGCAGTGCTGCTGCCGCTGCTGACAGCGAGCACTTGTCGTTCAGCGCTCTTCTGCTGAACTGGAGTCGGGCTGTTGTTTGCAGAGGCTGTCAACGAGTTCTCGCCGAGCGAGTTGTTGACCTCGGCGAAGCGCCGTGCACAAGTTGGTGCGGGCTGCACGCCTGGAACCTCACTAGTGAGCCGGGTGCACCAGAAGTGGGAACTGGCCGAGAAAGACTCAAAGCGTCTGAGGGCGAGGGGGGAGTTTCTGGCACGGCAGAGTCTGTTGATGCCGCTGCAACGGTGCTGGAAAAGTCGCCGGCGTTGGGGTCCGAGCTGCTCGAGCTCGGCGACGTCGCCGGAGCCGACCCCGCCGCCGACCGCCTCTTTGAGCACTTTGTGGTAACGCCAGATATGCACTCTGAGCCGTATAGCTTCCTCGGGTTCACCGGAGCGCCGGAGGATCCGTTTGCATCGCAGGGACTGATCACTTCCGCGTGTTTTCTGCTGCCCCGAGTGGACGCATTTCCGCTCGTTACGGTACACAAAGTAAGCGGTGCGCTTGCCGAAATGGAGCGCTTGCTCAGCTTTCTGGGGACTTCATCGACGCATTCATCCGTCGTCAAAAACGAACACGATCGGGGAACAATGTCTGCCTCGAGTGCGGTGCTGGTGACGCCAAGTCGGTCGCAGACGCCGCTCGAGGATAGCGACCCGTCGGAAGACGAGAACGACCTGGAGGCACAGGAACCTGTGCAGCCCGCTGAGGTGTCATCCTCTGTCTCGACGAGGGGTCAGGCTGGTGCGGAGGGGCGACCATCGCCGGCGATCTCCGTCCTGCTCGATGAACAGAGCAGCAGCGCCTTTGGGGATGAAGACGCAGCCGCCGGAGCACTGCTGCGCGCCTACGTTCGCGTCTACTTTGTGATTCTGGACGTGGTCTACGCGCTCCAAATGGAATCCGAGGCGCTCGAGAAAGAGCTGATCGAGACTGCGCTCGCGATGTACAGGGTTTGCGTCGAGCGCATCTCGCTACGAAACCGCATTCCCGAGGCGTTTGCTGTGGCGTGCATCCTCTTGGCATGGGAACGGGTGGTTGTCCGCCATACGCACCGGGTACCCGCGGGGCAAACAAGCCCCACAGACGGCTGCACGCCCTCGGGTATCGAATCGGAATCTCTGCTCCAGTACCGAGGATGGAATCCAGTCTTCGTGCGACGTGTTGTTGAGGCGTCAACTCCAGTATGGCCGCAAGCGAGTATTGCACTGGTTTACGATTACATGCGACGGGTTCTGAATACGCTGTTGGAGCGCCGACCAGATACCGTGGAGGCGATCAGTCACGAAATGCCGAAATACTGCGCGCTTCTTGGAGTCAGTGCAGCGGTTGCCGATCTCGCGCACAGCATTGCGGAGCAGGCAGTCATCCACGGTGTGTGCGCTCGGCGTACAAGCGTCAGCGTTTGCGCTGCAGCCATTTATTTGGCGAATCATTTGGAAGACGCTCGACGCATGCCCAGTGGTGCCTCGAACCGAACGCAGAGCATGGACGGGAGCGCACATGCTGCCGTCGTCCACGATCCCGTCCGGTTAAAGCAGCGTGATATCGCCGAGAAGCTACAGCTGTCGGAAGTCACCCTGAGAAAGGCCCATAAGGAGATTCTGACACATCTGGATGTTGTGCTGCCAGCTGGCTACCGGCCATCGGGGGTGCTCCGGCGATGTCTGCCGCCCAGCTATCAGCGCGTTGCCGCAAGCGCACTTCAGCGACTGGCAACGCAAGAAGCACTCGACACAAGTGGTCAGAAACTCGCGAATACGGGCGACGGTATCGCTCGCGGCCCAGGAGCGCCCACAGATCCAGCAGCCACCACCGCCAACACCGGCGAGCACAGGACACACGTCCTGCCCATGGACGCCAACGTCGCTGCTTCGCGTTCGTCGCCAGCGTCTCTGGAAGCAACGTTGGACACGTGTCGCGAGACGTCCATCCAAGCCTCCCAGCAACCGGTGCACATGGTGCAAGCATCGAACGAGCACCAGTGCAGCGCTTTGGCAGTCACAGGGGCGCCCCCAGGTACACCGTCCACTACCGAGGATTCGGCCGCCAGCGTACAAGCGCTGCCACGAGCACTCGGGCCGGCGGCGTTGTTACGCCAGTGCCGTATCACAACGTTGCCCCAAACGCCTGGTGCCGCAAGCTTGCGAGCGCTTCTGTACCAGGTCGGCTTATCAACGCCGCTCGTGGATGCTATTGTTGACGCCGCCCTGGCGCGAACGTTGCCTGTTCCGATTGGGTTGCTGTTGAACCTCATCGACAGCGGCTGGGTACCCGTCTGGGCACAGGCGTCTGCTGCGACCTGCAACCGGACACTCGAGGACGCCACACAAACCGCCAGCGAGCGTCATGCCCGAGAAAGCTGTCTAGCACCGCCACCGCCGCCGCCACCGCCACCGCCACCGCCACTACCGCGCTTGCCGAGTGCTCGCGCCAGACTCACCCCCATCCGTGACCAGTCTGGCGCGCTAAACACGAATCCATGAGCGAGCGTCCCAGGCGCAAACTTTTGGACTCGTGCGTATGTATGTATGTATGTATGTGTGTGTGTGTGGCGCCCTAAACATTCAGCGAGTCGAGTGGCGGCAGCGTAACCCCTCGCTGCTGGATCTCCTGACGCAGCTGACGCATGTAATCGATACGAGATCCGCGTAAACAGGTCTCGTAGACGATTTCGTAGACAAGCGGCGACGGCTGGTACCCATAGCGGACACCGTATTCATGTAAAAGATTCATAGCAGTCTCGGCAGCGGCTGCCTTGCGAAGGCACTGGAACAGGGCGAAGAATGCTTGTTCGCTCGGCATAGACGCCTTGAACGGTACACCGTCGCTGGACACGCGCTCCGGCGACTCGCAACCGAGTTCACGTTCGAGCGCTCGCATCCAGTTCAGTGCCGCCTGGACGTCACCACGACTAGCCGCTAGCTCCAGCATCGCCACATATGCAGTTTCGGTCGGTTTGAGGCCAGATCCCATGCTCCGAATCCGCTCTATCGTTTTCACTGCTTGCTCCTCGTTTCCCACTTGAGCCCAGTAGCGCACCAGAAGCGACAAGGTTTCCGCGTTCAGCGACGTGCTCTCCTGGCGCTGGGCAAGGTCCTCGAGCACAGCCCGCGCCGTCGCCGCATGACCCCGATCCAAGCACAGCTTAATCAGCGCGTTCGCAACTGGAACTGAAAGCGGCATATTCCGTTCAGCCATATGGATATGGATCGAAAGCGCCCGCCGAATGTCACCGCCCGAGATACAGGCCAACATCAACTGTTGCAGCAGCGCGCTCGAGGGGCGTATGCGGCGTCGTCGAACCTCCTTGAGAACCGACATGGCACGCTCGGCTCGTTGCTCTGCGGGCGGAGCAGTGCTGACGGCACGTGCGATCGCCGTAAACACTTCCAAATCGAAGCGACACGCTGTTGCATGCAGTAAATGCTGGTAAAGGTGAAAGATAATGTCCAGGTTGAGCGCTGGCAGCGTAATGCGCTCAAAAGTGTGTCCCGCTCTGGCGGTGGAACGCAACGCCGGTTTGCGCGTTGCCCCCGCTCCGCCGACAAGCTGCGCTTCCTGACGTCGAGCAGCTTCTGCAGCGGCATTGAAAATGTGCGCAACATCCGATGGACGAATCCGGTAACCGAGCGCTCTCGAGTGGGCCATGACCTCGAGCGACTCGGTGACGAGGCCCTCGTCCGCGCAACGTTTCAGCAGTGTTCGCAAGAGAACGCGCGACGGCGGATGAATTCCCTTGAACGGGGCCGGTCTCTCACCCGGTCGATATTCGACAAGGAGATCGGTCGCCTCAACAATTTGTCCCAGGCGGATGGCGGCCGACATTGCACTCTCCAGAACGAGCACTGGCAGCTGGAGCAGCGGATCCACCACCGCTGTCGACGACGTCGCTGCTACGGGAGCAGCATCGCCGCTCCTAGCGGGAGCAGGAACAGACACCGCGGCTGTCTTTGTATCCACAGATTCCGGTAGCTGCCGTGCAGGTGGAACGACTTGGCCTCTATCTAGCGCCTCTTTGGATGACGCGAACTGGTCAGTGGCGGTTGTAGCCGCTGGTGCTCGCGACGTCTCCGCGACGCGCAGACGCTGCATCACCCGTGCATAGCGCTTGAGCACTTTCGCTACTGTCCATCGAAACCAGTGCATGATGCGTTCGTCTGCAATTGGTCTCATGTGATCGGGAAACAAGGCGACACCGAGTTCTGCAATGTATCGGAAGGCTAGGTAGCGAGCCTCACGCGTGACCTGTTCCAGTTCGGAAGCGACATTGTTTCGGGCGGCTTGCTCGAGCGCCGTCGTCATCATCCGAACGATTGCATCACTGAAGCGAAGGTATAGAGGAGCGTGCCTTTCCACACAGAGTCGAATGAACTCGGCTAGACAGCCGACGCTGGGTGCTGTTCCCGTGAGTGTTGGCAAGGCTTGCAGCAAACGAGCAGCCCCGACGAGCCCGGCCCGAGAGCGATCACAGCGCTCGATGATTTTTTGCACCTGAGTGACCTGGGGGAACTGCGGTACGTCTGTTGCGAGTGCACGCTCCTGATATGCAGCCAGGAGTGCACGAGCACCCTGGTTGGTACCACGCCGGCGGCGCCCGTGCAAGAGCAGCTCCAGTTGCGCCCAAATGGCACTCGCTGGAGACGCTGGCTGGTTTGTTTCCAAGCGGTCAGCTGGCCCCGCTTCTGCCGCGCCTGTTCGCCGTGCTGCTTTTCTTGCTGCCTTACGCGAGGGTCGCTGCGTACGTTGCCACCAGTGGTACCATCTGGAGCCAAGTATCGTTGCCAGTGCAGCACTGTCGTCGGGCTCGGCGAGTTCACGCGCCATGGCGGCCACGGCTCTGCCGTGTTGACGGTACTTGACACTTCGCTCGTCGC
>Ga0078972_1009088_pt1 | contig 19991 bp, 18 predicted proteins | sample YelNatPaOPGAMG01_FD_67568 | JGI IMG/M metagenome (GOLD analysis project Ga0078972, IMG submission 67568) | Hot spring thermophilic microbial communities from Obsidian Pool, Yellowstone National Park, USA - OP-RAMG-01 (SPADES assembly) (version 2) | ecosystem: Environmental > Aquatic > Thermal...
ATAGGAGACCCCGTTTTTGATTTTTCCGGAGATACGGAATCACTGGTCGCAACTGGTCGCAACGCGCATACCTGTTTGTTGAAAAGGCGCAGCCCGCGCCAGATCGGAGTATTGTCGTGCCCCTCCCGCGCCTTGGCAAACCCCCTTGCGGCCAGCATTCGGCGGAAGGTATCCTTCTTGACCGGTTCTTCGCCGCTCTCCTTGCACCACTGGACGTAGCGGTCGAACAAGGCCGCCGCTGGCGCGGCGTAACGTGGCCCAATCTCGCAGCAGTCGGCCAGGAACTCGGCGAGGACGTCCTGCTCGGCGCGGTAGTTGTCTGTGGCCGCCCGCACCGCGTCGGCCATCCAGTGATGGTCACGCTGCCAGTCGCGGAATCCCTCCACCAGCCAGGCCAGAATCGCCGGACCTTCGGCTAGAAGTTCGCTGACGACTTCCTCCTGGGGGCGCTGTTTCTCCTTCGGCAGGGCCACCGTCCAGGGCACAAAGCGGATACGCCGCCAGATACCGCTATCAGCCCCTCGGATGGTCGGTTTGTGGTTTGTGACCAGCGTAATGACCCAGGTCGAAGCAAACTCGATGAAGTCTTGCCGCATGAAGCGCCCTCGGATGCGTTCGCCGCCGCTGAGCGCCTTCACGCGCTCTTCGTCCAACCGGCCACCTTCCTTCGTTTCGACAGAGAAGATCAAGCGCTTGCCGCGTAGCTCAGCCAGTTCGGTTGGGTGACGCTCATACTTCGTCTCCATGAGCAGCTTTGGCGCGGCCATCTGGGCGTAGTCCCCCAGGATGGTTTGCAGAACCCTCAGGGTCGTACTCTTGCCATTGCCGCCGGTCCCGTACCAGATCGGCAGGATTTCCTCCAGGTCAGCGCCCACCAGCGACAGGCCTAGATCACGCTGTACCTGCCGCCGCACGTCGGGATCGGGCAGGAAGGTCTCCAGATGCCGACGCCAACCGTCCCCCCTCGCTGCGGGGTCAAAGTCCACAGTCGCCAACTGGGTCAGGTAGTCCTCGCGCCGATGCTCGCGCAGCGTTCCTGTGCGCAGATCGAGAGTACCGTTCTGGACATTCAGCAACCACGGGTCTCTGTCCAGATCATCAACGTGTACCCGCAGCGCGTCTTCGCTCTGGGCCAGCGCGACCATGGCTTCCAGCCGCTGCCGGCTTTGTGACTTTTCCGCCCACATCAGCCGCCGACACGCGGCCTTGTACGCATTCTGCATCTGCTCCAGCGCCGTCTTGGCCGCTGACCCTCCCGCCGCAGCCGCCGCCTGGGCCAGGGTCAGCGAGTCAATCGCTCGCTGTAGCTCGGCCTTCGCCTCATCGTACAGCCGCAGCGCCGTCTGCTTGGCGCAGCGCATGGCCGCAGCGCCATCTTCGTCTCGCGCCCAGCGCCGGCCATCCCACGCCAACCATCCCACGCCATAGCAATAGCGCAGCTGGTCGCCATGCTGAGATACAAACCGTTGGCAGTTCCCCAGATCGGTCAGGAGTTCATCTGACACGGCCACCGGATCATAGCGCGACACGCTGGCGGCAATACGCTTGACGTCAGCCTCCGGCAATGGAGGGTCGCAACGCTGTGCGTTCTCCGCCAGCAGCGCTGCCTCTATGGCCGATTCAGTCGCACCTTTTCGGCGCATACTGCCGGCCAGCGAGGTCAGGACGGTGTTCCGCTGCCCCATCGGGATGCGGTCCGCCGTGGGGTCCTGCGCCGCTGGCGTCGGCTTTGGCGCGTTGAGCGACGCGAGCAACCAGGATGGAGGATCAGCTAGCGCCACATCGTCGGGGTGGTGCGATACCTCCCATGCATAGGCGGCGCCGCTCGGGTGGATGGACGGCGGCGCGACGACGTAGCCGCCGCTGGCCTTAATGTCGATTCCCTCGGCCAACTTGCCGCAACCTTGGCCATTCGGACAGCGGAAGAGGATGTGTCGGCCACCGCCGCCGGTCAGCGACTCGACGGTCTCCGGCAGGGCCCCATGCTGCCGCTCCAGATCGTGCAGCGAGTCATCGCCGCCATGCCGGGGGTCCACATCGAGCACCAGCAGGCCCGACGGCGCACCGGTCGCAAGTCCAATGTTGGCGTCCGGCCACCGTTGCCACCACCCAAGAATGGCCAGGAGGTCCGTGGTCGCGTCTTTGAACCCGTGGTCGGTTAGAGGCTCTTTTCCATGTGGCCGCAGTGGGAGTACCGGCCACCCACGGGCCGCGTAGCTCAGCGCCGCTTGTAGTAGATCGTTATCGGCCATGTCAAACCCCGAAAAGCGAAAGTTGTGTTGCACGTGCTCGGCACGTATCCCACATCGTCAAAGGTAAGGCCATCTGTGGCCCCCACTCGTTGACGAATGGCCGCGCCTGGCGCAGGAAAACGCCCAGGTCCACATGGTAGATCGTGCCAGTGTCGGCGTCTTTCACTTCGATAGCCTGCGCACCCAGCCGCCGCGCCTCAAGGACCACCGGCACATGGAATGACCATGCTTCCTCGCCGCCGCCCCGGTACACATGCTTTGAGCTATGCAGCGTGCGGCGTAGCACGTGGTCTGCGTCCACCGATGCCACCCGCCTGCCCGCGTACCATACGAATTGACCGCCGCCCGGCTTTGGCGTATGATACGCGCGAGGAGGGTTACCCGCCGTCCTCAGACCCAGTCCTGGCCCGCCGTTGGCAACGGCGGGCTTTGTCGTCTCTGTCACTGCTGCACCTCCTGGGGCCGCCGCTCGGCGGGTTGCTCCTGGACCTGCAGCAGCCGTCTGCGGCGCAGCTCACGTCGCACCAGCAGCCGTATCTGGTCAGGGATGGGGCGCAATTCCTCCGCGCTCAACTGAGCTAAGGCCATGTACTCACGCGGCGTAAGCCCCACCTTGACGACTTCTCTTACCGCTTCCATGTTGGCCTCCTTGGAATCAAAAAAGTGGTAGGCGCACCTGGGCATTCCCCAGGTTCGCCTACCACTTTACAATTCCGGGATTCCAGGAATCAAGATTCCGGGATTCCGGGAATGGGCTTTTTCGTCAACTATTCATCATCTTCGCCCCATGTGCCTTGATTGCGACGGTAATTGACGACATCCGACCCGAAGACCTTACGAAGCTCAGACGCTTTGGTGCCCGCCGCGCGCGCACCCTTCAACTTGAAGCGTCGAGCCAGGGACCCGGTATCCTCGCCGGCATTCCAGCGTCTCACAAACTCACGGTCAGCGACACTCGGAATGACTGCCAGGGGGTCGCCCTGGCCCCGTTCGGGTGCAGTAGCGACCACAGCAGTGGCTACAGCCGACTCTCCCTCAGGCTCTCGACTGGGCTGTGCGTTCCTGCTCCCTCCCTCAGAGTCGTCAGTGCCCTCTACACGCTCACGCGTTTCAGCTCGCGGAGCGAATTTCTCGACGCTCAGTTGCACCAGTTCCAGGAAGGCGTCATACTCTTCCACGTCGAGTAGCACAGCCTCAACTTCTACTCCCCCCGCGACAGGACACAGACTGAGACGGACCATCTCACCATCGGGGGCACACACCGAGATGTCCGCGCCATCCAAGGTGATGTGGATGCCCCGCACGCGCCTGCTACGGCTTCTAAGCCACGCGTAGTACTCTTGCGGTGTGACCGCCAAGCGGAACCGCCTTGTGACGGGCGCGCCCAATGCACAACTTTCCGCCATACGATAGTCACGCCCCGGATGATAATTTGCCGGATTCGTCGGGCCGCCCACTCTTCCATCTGCGGAACCTATTCCCTTTCTCTCGTTCATGAAAAAAGACCGCCTTTCGTTTGCACTCCGGGCGGCCTTGTGCTACACTTGGCCCGTCAGCCGCCCGCGCCGGTTGACCGCGCCCCAGGTGTTCGCTGCACCGTGGGGCTTTTTCTCTTTAGGCCTGGATTCTACGTCACCTCTGAGTAGAACGCAAGTTCACCTCTCCCCTACCTGGCGTAGCAGCCAGTTCATAGAGTGCCTTCAACGCCTCTTGGGTACCCTCCTCCGGTTTGCGCTTTCTCCAGCGCGCTGCCTCTGCTTTCCAGTCCTCCGCACGTTGCCTGTAAGCCTCTGCCAGGCCGTCAAGGCCCTTGAGTCGCCACTTTTCCGCCTGAGAGTCGCACCATAGGGCCCGCTGCTCGCACCGCTCCGCTTCCTCAGTCATCGCCGGCCCCCCAGCGCCCGCTCTATGGCCTGCGCGCCGTCGTCCTTGCCGCGCACTACGTGCGCGTAGACGGATGCCGTCACCTGCGTATTCGCGTGCCCCAGCCGGGACGACACTACCGGCAAAGGCGCCCCCTCGGCCAGCAACAGACTGGCGTGCAAATGCCGCAGGCCATGCATCGTGATGATCGGCACCCGCAGCCGGATGCACTCGGCCCGCAGCGCCCGCCCTATGGTCGTCGGCGCATGGATAAACACCCGCTCGCCGCCGCGCCAACGCGCCCCCAGGGCCAGCCGCTGCTCGCACCAGGTCGCCCGATGCTTTCGCAATGCCTGCACGGCCTCTACAGGCAAAGTCACAACCCGCAGGCCGCTGGCCGTCTTGGGCGACAACGTGACGGCCTCACCGGAAACATAGGCGCGGGTTTTGGCGATGCGGAGAGTGCCACTTTCCAGGTCAACATCGCTCCACTCCAGGGCCAACAACTCGCCCAGCCGCGCGCCTGAGCAAATGGCCGTCAACCATAGCGCATGTAGGGGGTGCCCACGCGTGCCCTCCAGGAACCGACGCAGTTCTGCGTGGCTCCATACCTCCTTGCGTTCCGGGCGGTAGCGTGGCACATCCACACGCGCGCAGGGATTCGATGCCAGCCACCCCCAACGTACAGCAAGGTCGCAGGCCGCCGCCAGCGTGCGGTACACCTTCAACGCCGTTCGCGCTTTATCCTCCTTTTGTAAGCGCGCACAGAGTCGATGCACGGCTTCTGGAGAAAGGCGGTTCAATCGCCAGGTCCCCAGCGCGGGCCGAATGTCGTGGTTGCAGACCTTGACGTAGGACTCGCGCGTAGTCGGTTTCCAGGATGGGGTCTCCGCTTCCAGCCAGGTGTCGAGCAGATCGTCCACCGTGCGGCGGCCAGGGTCCGGCAGTGCCCCCGATGTGGCCGCCTGGCGCTTGAGGTCGGCCAGCTTAGCGGCCACCTCACTGCGAGTGCGCCCGTAGACAGTGCGGCGGACGCGGCCCACCTGGAGCGATGCCTGCCATCGGCCATCGCCGCGCCTGGAGATCGAGCCTTCGCCGGAACTGTGATGGCGGTCCATAACCCCTCCCTCAAGATGCTGTAATGTTGCTGTCAGGTTTCACGCTCTGACGCACACCACAACCTGTAGGGGGTCCGCGTTGCTGGCAGTGCCAGGGGTTGGGGGTTACAGCCAAGTGGTTAAGGCAGGGGTCTGCAAAACCCCGACCGTCGGTTCAAGTCCGACCGTCGCCTCTACAGCACAGTTGATGGCCGTCGTGTTGAGCCCCCCATTACCAGTGTGGTAACGGGGGGTTTTTCGTTTCTGATAATCATCACGGCGATTACTCGATCGGTGCTCAAGGCCATGATAGTGCGGAACCCTGGAAATTGACGCCTCAGCGTACACCTTGTATAATCCGAGTGGTACGGACCACCGGATAGTCGCCCGGATGGGCGAGCGCGCACTGCGAGGGACCAGATGAGCCGGCCAGACGAAACCCCTGCCAGCCGGGAACCCCTGCTGGGCCTGGATGATATCGCGGCCATGCGCAGCGGTCCCGCTCCCCTCTACCACAGCCTCGGCCACATCATCCGCAGCCGCATTCAGGGCGGAGAGTGGCAGCCCGGGCAGCAGATCCCTTCCGAGCGCCGGCTGATGGAGCTCTGCGGGCTCAGCCGGGCCACCGTCCGCCAGGGCATCGAATACCTGGTGCGCGAGGGCATTCTCTACCGCGTGCAGGGCAAAGGCACCTTTGTCGCGGCGCCCAAGATCAAGCAGGGTATGCTGCGTCTGTGCGATTTTGCCGCCACGATGCGTCGCAATGGCCTGCAGCCCGGTGCCCGCCTGCTGCAAGAGGGCAACGGTGAGCCGCCCCCCAATGTGCGCCGGGCCCTGGCCCTGGGCGATGCGGACCCGGTAGCCTGGGTCCAGCGCCTCCTGCTCGTGAACGGCGCCCCGCTGATCCTCGAGACCTGCTACATCCCTCAAGCCCGGTTTCCCAGCGGGCTGGCGGGCTATGACGGGCTGGATGATATCCCTGTCTTCATGGCCCGGCTCCATGGTATGCAGATCAGCGACGGCCCCGACGCGTTCGAGCCGGTCATCCTGGAAAGCCGGGAGGCCTCGCTCCTGGGCGTCAAAGCCGGCGTGCCCGCTCTTTGGATCGAGCAGGTGGGCCTCGACGACACAGGCAAGCCCGCCCTCTTTTGCTCCAGCCTCCTGCGCGGCGACCGCTGCCGTTTTTATGTAGGCCTGGCATTATCATAAAGGAGAAGGGACCATGATCAAGGCGCGCGTGGGCTTTATCGTGTTTGGTGTGCACAAGGATGGGTTGCTCGACCCGGCCGGCCAACCCTTTATCGATGACCGGATCATTGCCGAGGCCAAGCATGCCCTGCGGCAGGCAGGCCTGGACCTGGTGGAGCACGATACGGTCCTGGCCACCAAACAGGAAGCGCGTGAGTGCCTGAGCCGCTTCAAAAAGATGGACGATATCGACGCCATCGTGCTCTTCTCGGGCACCTGGGTGTGGGCGGCGCACCTGATCGGCGCCGTGCGCGATTTCGCCCTGACCGGCAAGGGCATCGTGCTCTGGACCAACCCCGGCTCGCAGGGCTGGCGGCCCGTCGGCGGCCTGGTGATGCAGGGCGCCTTGAAAGAGATCGGCTTGCTCCACCGCTATGTCTATGGCGACCGCAACGACCCGGAGACGATTGCCCGAATCGTCTCCTACTGCCGCGCCGCCCACGAAAAGAACTGCCTCAACCTGAGCACCATTGGCGTCTTTGGCGGACGAGGCATGGGCCAGACGTGCGGCGTCGCCGACCCCTCGCAGCTCATGAAGGTGTTCGGCATCGATATCGACTCGCGCGACACCCATGACCTGGTCGAGACGGCCCGGCAGATCACTCCGGCGGAGGTCGCCGCGGCCCGGCAGCGCATCCAGCCCTTCTTCAGTGAGCCCATCCCTACAGGCGAACTGGCCGACCGTTCCATCCGCCTCTACCTGGCGCTCAAAAAGGTGGTGGCCCGTGAGCAGTGGGACATGTACACCATCCAATCCTTCCCCGGCATGGGCGACTATTACGGCGCCACCTGCTTCGCTCAGAGCATGATGCTGAACGACCGCGTCGGCACCTCGACGCTGAGCGATTTCAACACCCTCCTCACCGTCAAGCTGCTCAACGACCTGAGCGCGGAGCCCGTCTATTATGGCGACCTGCAGCACATCGACAAGGCTACCCGCGAGATCAAGATTATCGGCGATGGCGCCTGCCCGCCCTCCCTGGCTGGTGCGGTGGGGCCTGCGGGTTTCGCCGAGCACGGCATTCCGACGGAGGGCCAAGCGGGCGGCCTCTCGGTCAAGCTGGTGTGCAAGCCGGGGGAGGGCGTACTGGCGCGCCTGGGCCGCAATGACGGCCGGTTCGAGATGGCCATCACCCGCTGCACCGTCTACGAGCCGTCAGCCGAGGAACTGCCGGCCCGCCAAGCCGAATGTGGCATTCCCTTCTGGCCCCATGCCTTTGTCACCGTCCATTGCGATGTGGAAGCGCTGCTCCAGGCCTGGAACAATGAGTACGCCTGTCTGGGCTATGGCGCTCACCTGTACGACGACCTGATCGCCTTTTGCGAGCTGACCGGCATCAAGCCCATCGCGCTCTAATTGGGGTGGGGCATAAACCCCACCCCCACAAAAGGCTCGCGCCGGGCACGCGCAGCGCTTGAGACCCGGCACGATCCAGCGGGGGGAGGAGTTCCATGACTGATGGTTTGATCCTGGCGATCGACCTGGGCACAACGGGCTGCAAGGCAACCCTCTTCGACCCGCAGGGCCAGGTCGCCGGTACGGCCTACGAGGAGTACCCCATCATCCATCCCCGGCCCGATTGGGCCGAGCAGGACCCGCACACCTGGTGGCAGGCGGTCTGCCGCACCGTGACCCGCCTGCCCGAGCGCTCGCGGGTCATCGCTGTCTCCGTCACCAGCCAGCGTGAGGGCCTGGTGCCCGTTGATGCCTCGGGCCAGCCCCTCTCCAATTGCATCATCTGGATGGACAAGCGCACCATCGTCCAGTGCGAGACCATCCGCCAGGCCATCAACGAGCGCGCGCTTTTCGGCATCACCGGCCTGCGGCTGGACCCGGCCTTTTCCCTGGCCAAGCTGCTCTGGATCCGCGAGCACCAGCCGGAGGTCTATGCCCGCGCCCACAAGTTCCTGCAGGCTGGCGACTATCTCCTGGCGCGGCTGAGCGGCCGCTTTGCCAGTGAGCACTCCATCGCCTCGCGCACTATGCTCCTCGATATCCGCCGGCGCGCCTGGTCGGCCGATCTCGTGGGGCGCTTTGGCATCAGCGAAGCGCTGCTCCCCGATCTGTTCGAGCCGGGTACCGCGCTCGGGCCGCTCCGGCCCTCAGCCGCTGCCGAGCTGGGCCTGCCGGCGAGTGCCCTCGTTGTCACCGGCGGCGGCGACCAGCAGACCAATGCCATCGGCGCCGGCGCCGTGCGCTCGGGCAGCGCCAGCGTGGGTATCGGCACCGCTACCGCCCCCAGTGTGACCATCGACGAGCCGATCTTCGATCCCCAGCTGCGCGTGCCCTGCTGCTGCGCGGCCATACCCGGCAAGTGGGAGTTCGAGCCGCCCCTGTGGACGACCGGCGTCCTGCTGCGCTGGTTCCGCGACCAATTCGGTGCGGGCGAGGTCGATGCGGCGCGGGCGCGCGGCGTCGACCCCTACGAGCTGCTGACGGCAGAGGCCGCCGAGGCGCCGGCGGGCTCCGACGGGCTGATCACGCTGCCCTATTTCATGGGCGCCGGCGCGCCCTACTGGAACGCCCATGCCCGGGGAGTGCTCTTTGGCCTCAGCCTGGGGCACACCCGCGCCCACGTCATCCGCTCGCTGCTCGAGGCGGTGGCCTATGAGATCCTGCTCAACCTGGAGGCCATCGAGGCGTTGGGCTGGCCTCTGGATAGCCTCTACCTCACTGGCGGCGGCGCCCGCAGCGCCCTTTGGCAAGAGATCATCGCCGATGTCACCGGCAAGCGGGTGCTGCTGCCCGCCACCGAGGGCACGCCCTCCCTGGGCGCGGCGGTGCTGGCTGCGGTTGCCGTCGGGCTGTACCCGGATGTGCTCACCGCTGCCGCAGCCATGACGCGCACCAGCCGCGAGCTGGAGCCCAACCGCGCCCACCGTGAGCTCTACCGGCAGTACTATGCCGTCTACCGCGAGGCCTATCAGGGGCTGGTGCCGGCTTTTCGCCTGCTGAGCCAGGTCTCGCCTACAGCAGGCTAGCCCTACTGCAGGAGAGAAAGCAACTATGCCGATCGCGAACGATATCGTCAGAGCGGCTCGCAGCGCCGGGCTGGCCATTCCCGCCTTTAACGTGCCCTACCTGCCCATGGTCGAGCCCGTTGTGCAGGCGATCGTGGATCAGGACGCCTTTGCCCTGGTCGCCACGGCGCGCCTGGAGTGGGTCAAATTCGAGAGCTGTGGCCCCGCCGCCGTCCTGGCCGAGTTCGCCCGCTGGCGCCGCCCGGGGTACGTCGGGCTTCACCTGGACCACGTGCCCGTCATCGATGAGGATAACCAGGCGGTCGACTATCTCCCCATCATCCGCGAGGCGCTGGACCTCGGCTACGGGTCGGTCATGGTCGACGGCTCCCGGCTGGACCTGGAGGGGAACATCCGCTGCACCCGGCAGGTCGCCGAGATGGCGCACCAGGCCGGGGCGCCCTGCGAAGCCGAGCTGGGGGCCATCCTCGGGCACGAGGCGGGGCCGCTGCCGCCCTATGAGGAGCTGTTTGCCTCGGGCCGCGGGTTCACCGAGCCGGCCGAGGCCGCGCGCTTTGTGCGCGAGACGGGGTGCGACTGGCTCTCGGTGGCGGCGGGCAATATCCACGGCGCCATTTCGGGCGTCCTCAAGGACCAGAAAAAGGTCGAGGCCCGGCTGGACCTGGCACGCATCGAGGCTCTCAGCCGCGCCGCCGGTGTGCCGCTCGTGCTGCATGGGGGCTCGGGCATCCGGCAGGAGTATGTGCTCGCGGCCGTCCAAAAAGGCATCGCCAAGATTAACATCGCCTCGGAAATTCGCCAGGCTTACGAGGCCCCCCTGCGCGGGGGGAAGGGCGTCGCCGCGGCTCAGCAGGCCGTGTACGAGCGCACTGGCTGGCTATTGCGCGACTATTTGGGCCTGGCGGGCAGCCGGCAGCGGCTTGCCCCTGGCGCCTGACGCTGCCCCTATGCTTGCTTACGCGCCGGCTTAGAACCAGTGGCCAACCCCAAACCCCCAACCTGGTGGAAGCCGGGAGGCGGCGGCGCGTGATGCCCGGCTGCCGGCAGGTCGCCGGCCCGGATACAGGCGCCAAAGAGAAGAATCGGGAGAAATTGTCATGGACAGGCCAGTGATCGCCATCACCATGGGTGATGCGGCAGGGATCGGCCCCGAGCTGATCGCCAAGGTGCTTGCTGAGCGGCAGGCCTATGAACACTGCCGCCCCCTGATCATCGGCGACCCGGCGGTGATGCAGGATGCCTGCCGGCTGGTGGGTGGCGGCCTGACGGTGCGCGCTGTCGCGAGCGCCGCCGAGGCCTACTTTTCGCCGCGGCCACCCTCGATGTGCTCCCGCCCCTCGGCCTCTCATTGGGGCGCATCACTCTGGGCGCGGTGGATCCGACGCTGGGCCGGGCGGCCGCCCTCTGCCTGGCGCGGGCCTATGAGTTGGCCCAGGCCGGGCAGGTGCAGGGCGTCGTCTCGGCGCCGCTCAACAAGCAGGCCCTGCACGAGGCTGGCTATCCCTACCTGGACGAGCTCGAATATCTGGCTGTGTGCGAAGCATCTGGCCAGGATACCACCGGTTCCCAGCCAGCAAGTACGGTTGTAGTATCAAGGGGTGAGGCTGAAGCGACTCCATTTTTCCCATTTTGCGCTCGCGTCAAAGCGGACTATTCTAAAGGGTTGGAAGGGCACGAGCATACGCAGAGGCCCACAGGTCCCTCCCCCGGAGCAAGCCCTTCTGCTGCTAGAACAGACCGAGCTTGTGTTGTAAGCAAGGAAGAAGAGCATGACCACGCTAACGAAAGCAGTGCCCCCCCGCAAGCTATCCCTATCCGCCCTCCCCAATACCCTCTGGTCCTCCGGCGCCATGGCTTTGGTTGTTCTGGCCGTCATCGTCGGCATCGGCAGCGGGCTGGGCACCATCGTCTTTATCCGTATGATCTCCTTTTTCAACAACCTCTTCTTCGGCTATGGCAGCCGGCTGACCTTCCTCGGCTCGGCCTTTGTCATCATCCTCCCCGTGCTCGGCGGCCTGCTCGTCGGCCCCCTCGTACATTTTGTGGCGCCCGAGGCCAAAGGTCACGGGGTGCCGGAGGTCCTGACGGCTATCCACACCAAGGGGGGCCGCATCCGCCCCATCGTCGTCCTGGCAAAGCCCTCGGCTCGGCCATCACCATCGGCTCGGGCGGCTCTGTCGGGCGTGAGGGGCCCATCGTACAGATTGGCTCTGCCCTCGGCTCTACCATCGGGCGCTGGGCCAGACTGAGCGAAACGCAGACCGTCAACCTGGTCGCTGCCGGCGCGGCCGCCGGTATCGCGGCCACCTTCAACGCCCCGATCGCCGGCGTCATGTTCGCCCTGGAGGTCATCCTCGGGGATTTCGGCATTGGCAATTTCAGCACGATCGTCGTCGCAGCCGTCACGGCCAGCGTGGTGAGCCGGGCGGTCCTGGGCGATAACCCCGCCTTTGCGGTGCCCTCCTATACCCTCAGGAGCCCGGCTGAGCTGCTCCTCTACCTGGGGCTGGGCGTTGTCGCCGCTTTTGGTGCCCTGGCTTTTGTCAAGATGCTGTACTTCCTGGAAGATGTCTTTGACGACTGGACCTTCCCGCCCTACCTCAAGCCGGCAGTCGGCGGTCTGGGCCTGGGTGTAGTCGGGTTCCTCATGCCCCACGTCTTTGGCACCGGCTTTGACACCATTAGCGCTGCCCTCACCGGCAAACTCGGGCTGGCCCTGTTGCTGCTTCTGGTCATCGGCAAAATTCTGGCGACAACCCTTACCCTGGGCTCGGGAGCCTCAGGCGGCGTGTTCGCGCCGGCCCTCTTCATCGGCGCGGTGCTGGGCGGCGCCTACGGCCAGGTCGCTCACCTGCTCTTCCCGCAGATCACCGCCCCCAGCGGCGCCTATGCCATGGTCGGCATGGCCGCCGTCTTTGCCGGCGCCGCCCGAGCGCCCATCACCGCCATCGTCATCATGTTCGAGATGACGCAGGACTACCGCATCATCCTGCCCCTGATGTTCGCCACCGTTGTGAGCACCGTGCTCGCGCAGCGCTTTGAGGCCGAGAGCATCTATACCCTCAAGCTGGTCCGGCGCGGCATCGATGTGCGCGCCGGCAAGGACCGTAACCTGATGCGCACCATCAGCGTCGAAGAGGCCATGACCCCGGCGACAGAGATCGGCACCGTCAGCCGGTCCACAATCCTGCCGGAGTTGGCGCGGCTGTTCCAGGAAACAGGGCAGCATGGATTGATTGTCCTCGATGAGCGCGGCGACCTGTACGGCATCGTCGCCCTGGCGGACCTGGAGCGGGCGCTGGCAGCAGGCAACACCCAGGCCACCGCCGGTGACATCTGCACCCGCAGTGTGCTGACCGTCTTCCCCGATGAGACGCTGGATGACGCCCTGCGCCACTTTGGCGCCAAAGATGTGGGGCGCATCCCCGTCGTCGAGCGGGCCAACCCGCGCCACATCGTAGGCGCCCTCCGGCGCGCCGACGTCGTGCGCGCCTATGCCCACCTCGCCGTCAGCGCGCAGGAGCGGGCCCATCACATGGCGCGCCTGCGCCTGGAGGCCGCAGCCGGCTCGGACCTGGTCGAATTGAACCTCAGCGCTGGCGACGCCGCCGTCGGCAAGCAACTCCGCGATCTCTCTTTGCCCAAAGAATGCGTGATCGTCTCCATCCGCCGCGGCCAGCGCGTGGTCGTGCCCCGAGGCGATACCTGCCTGCTGGCCGGCGACCGGGTGTTCGCTCTGGCTGGGGCCGGTTGCGCGCCCGGGCTGCGCCAGGCCCTCCGCGAGGGGAGCGCCGATCCTGCCGACGAGGCTCAACCCCATTAGAGCCTGCAGCCCTATCCCCAAACTATGCAACGTTGACACCAGCGCCCACGTAATATAGAATAAAGTCAGCGTGCTTCCGCACGCGACTATTACCGTTCAGGGTTCCCGCATCTGCGACGGAGAGGGTCTACATGAGCAACGAAGCGGTTTCCATGCCGGCCGAGCGCGTCGAGCTACGGCGCGATGTCACCATCTGGGGTTCCTATACCTGGGGCTATGCCGGCGTGGGGGCCGATATCTATGTGGCGCTGGGGCTGGTCATCGGCGCCGCTCAGGGTGGGGCGCCCCTGGCTTTTGCCCTGGCGGGCCTGATCTACATCATGATCGGCCTGGCCTTTACTGAGCTGGCCTCCTCATACCCGGTTTCTGGCGGGGGACAATACTATGCGCTGCGGGGGCTGGGCGACCTGGCGGGCTTTCTATCTGGGACGGCCCTGCTGCTGGACTATACCATCGACATTGCCCTCTTTGCCGTTGCTTCCACAGGCTATGTCAATTTCTTCCTCCCCTTCCTGGGCATTCATCTGCAGAGCTTTGTCGTGAACCTGGGGCCCTTCCAGAACGTCAATCTGCTTTGGATGGGCGAGACTCTGTTTCTCATCGCCTTCCTGTGCTGGCTCAACGTGCGCGGCGTGCGCGAATCCTCCAAAGTCAACGAGATCCTGGGCCTCGTCGACCTCTGCCTGGAGGCTTCGATCGTCATCTTTGGCTTTGTCCTGGCCTGGAAACCGGATCTGCTCGTCCAGCAATGGCGGTTTGCCTTCCCGCCGCTCAAGCAGTTCCTGTATGGGTTCTCACTGGGCATCGTCTGCTTTGTGGGGCTGGAAAGCATCTCTCAGGCCGCGCAGGAAACGCGCCGGCCGGCGACGGTCATCCCGCGCACCTCGCTGGCCCTCATCTTCAGCGTTTTCATTCTCGCCCTGGGCTTTTCCACGGTAGCCCTGGGCATCCTGCCCTGGCAGTCCATCCAGGCCCACGAGGCCGATCCGATCGCTTTTCTGGCCCAGAATATCCCCTATCTGGGCATCATGGCCGGGCCCTTTGCCGCCTTTCTTGGGGCCACGATCCTGCTCATCTCTGCCAATACCGGCGTCATGGGCGCCTCGCGGCTGATCTTTTCCATGAGCCACTTTAAGCTCGCCAGCCCGTGGTTCAGCCATGTGCATCCCACTCACCGCACACCGACACACGCCATTATCGCTTTCACCCTGGTGAGCATCGTTATGACCATCGCGGGCTTTTTGACACCCTCGGTGCTGGATACCCTGGCCAACCTCTATGCCTTTGGCGCCACCTTTGGCTATATCCTGGTGTTCATCTCTCTGATTCGTCTGCGTTATGTGGATCCCTACACGCCTCGCCCTTACAAGGTACCAGGCAATATTCGGTGGAAACGCAAGGATGCTCCGGCGGCCGAGGTGCCCCTGATCGCCTTCCTGGGCCTGCTGGGCGTGAGCAGCATCTTCGTGACGGTCATTGCCACGCACGAGATAGGCCGCATCGTCGGCCCAGCCTGGGTGTTGCTGTGCCTGGGCTACTATCTGTTCTACCGCCACCGCAGTGGCCTGCCCCTCTTCAGCAATATCAAGCGCGATTGGGAGGGAGAACAGATCGATGTGCTGACCCGGTCCGAGGAGTACGAGCTGCTCGAAGAATACCGGCAGGCTCTTGTCCGCCGAGATCGGAAAGCGGGCATTCATTCCCGCTGGGAGGAGGCCGGCTAGCATGATGCGCCACCAACCTTTACCGGCACCAGAACGATTCACCCTCGCCGACGCCTTGCACATTGCCATGGGGCTCATGATGATCCCGCTGGGCGCGATTATCCTGGTGCGCACGCTGGCCATTGCCAGTACGGTGACCGGGGTGCTCGTGGGCGCCGCCTTTATTGGCTTTGGCGTCTACCGCACCTGGCTGGCCTATACCCGCTATCAGCTCTATCGGCAAAACAAAGGTCGTACGAAATGAATGTGACACTCAACCCGCTGGGCATTTTTCTGGCCATCATCTTTGCCGGCTCTCTGGCCTTGTTGTTCCGTTGGATGTTCAGAGTGCCGCCGCAACTGCCGCAAGAGGTCGTCGCCGTGTACCACTCGGTGACGGCGCTGCAGCGCATCCTGGTGCCTGTCTCGGGCCGGCGCTCTACGGAGCGTGCCGTGGAGTTGGCCTGCCGCCTCGGCCTTGCACAAAAGGCTGAGATCATCCTGGCCTATGTGCTGGAGGTGCCTTTTACCCTGTCGCTGGATACGCCGGTGCCCACTGAAGAGGCTAAAGGGCAGGAGGCGCTGCACACTGCCCGACTGATCGTCGAGCAACACGGCCTGCCGGTGAGCACCAAAATCGTGCCCCATCGTTACGCCTCGGCCGGCATTTTGCACCTGGCCAAGGAAGAACAGGTCGACGCCATCGTCATGAGCGCCGGCTCCGAGCGCCCTGGCCCCGCGGAGGGCCTGGGCCGCACCAGCCGGGAGGTACTGAAACGCGCCGGCTGTGAAGTGATCGTGGACAAGGTGCCCGTGCGCGCCTGAGCGCGCTGGAGGAGGAATGATGCGTGTTGTGATTTTGGGCTGCGGGCGGGTTGGCGCTCACCTGGCCAAGACGATGGCGGCGGGGGGCCACCAGGTGACGGTCATCGACCGGGATAGCGCGAGCTTTGCCCGCCTGGGGCCCGATTTTGCGGGTGACCTGGTTCTGGGCATCGGCATTGATGAGGACGTCCTGCGCCGGGCCGGCATCGAGCAGGCCGACGCTTTTGTGGCCGTGACCAATGGCGATAACACCAATGTCATGGCGGCGCAGGTGGCCAAGAAGATCTTCCAGGTGCCCCGGGCTATCTGTCGCATCTACGACCCGCTGCGCGAAGATCTCTACCGCACCCTGGGGCTGGAAACCTTCTGCCCCACTATCCTTGGCTCGGCGCGCATCCAAGAGATCCTGGGGGGTTGATAAGAATAGCGCCGGGGTACGGATTTCACCACAAAGAGGAATGTGCCTCATTGAAATGCATCGCCGGCGCCTGCACAGGGGAGATGAGTAACGCCCTGCATCGGCCTTCTTGAGACGAACAGATGCAACCAGGCGCCGTCGCTCTTTGTGTCTTTGGAGCCTTGGAATCGTCCTTCCATCGTTTTGAGTGTGTGTTGCGCCCGGTTGGGCACGGGGGAAAGAAATGTACGTGATTGTGGTGGGTGGGGGTAAGGTCGGCTATTATCTGGGTAAACAGCTGATGGAAGAGGGACGGGAGGTCCTGCTCATCGAGAAGGACCGGCGTCGCTATGCTGCCCTGGCTGACCAGCTAGGGGAGGTCGTCCTGTTCGGCGACGGCTGCGAGATCAGCGTCATGGAAGAGGCCGGCATGGGCCGGGCCGACGTGGTTGTGGCCGTCACCGGGGACGATGAGGACAATCTGGTCGTTTGCCAGGTGGCGCGGGAGCGCTTTCACGTGCGGCGCACCATCGCGCGCGTCAACAACCCCAAGAACCAGCGCATCTTCCGCGAGCTGGGCATCGACGTCACCATCTCCAGCACGGAGCTTATCCTGCGGCAGATCGAAGAGGTCCTGCCGATCGAATCTCTACTCCATCTGTTGACCCTGCAGAGCGTGGGCATCAGCTTTGTCGAGCTGGAGATCCAGCCCGGCTGCCAGGCCCTCAACCGCCCGCTGCACACCCTGGGCATTCCCGATGACAGCATCCTGTGCCTGCTGATTCGCGAAGGCGCCAAGCCGATCATCCCCTTTGGCAACACTGTGCTCCAGGCTGGCGACCGGGTGATCGCGGTCACCTCGCAGGAGAGCGAGGCAACTCTGCGCAGAATCCTCTGCAACCCGGCCTGACCCGTGGGAACCGATCAACGATCCCCGGCAGGGACCGGCCGCTGTGGATCACGTCAACGGCCTGTTCAGTGAAGAGGCTTTCTGCGCTGGCCCTTCGCGGGCTACCGGCAGGCTGAAGCTAAAGGTGCTCCCCTTGCCCACCTCGCTCTCGACCCAGATTCTGCCGCCGTGGGCCTCGACCAGTGTGCGGGTGATGTAGAGCCCCAGGCCCAGGCCCTCTCGCTGCGCGCGGCCCGCATCTGTCCTAAAGTAACGCTGGAAGAGGCGCGGGATGTCCTCGGGCGCGATGCCGCGGCCCTGGTCGCTGACGGCGGTGATGACCTCATTGTCCTGCTGCCGAAAGCTCACAGTCACCGGCGTATCCGGGTCCGAGTATTTGAGCGCGTTGGACCAGAGGTTCGTGAGGATGCGCTCGAGCCGCCCGGGGTCGGCCGACACCGGCGGCAGCCCGACCGGTGCCTCGATCTGGATGCGCGCCGTGTCCATGGCGGGGGCCAGCTCTTGCTTGAGGCGCTGCACAAAGGCCGGCAGGTCGATGGACCGACGGTGTAGCTCCAGCTGGCCCGACTCGGAGCGCGCCGAGTCGACCAGATCCGCGATCATGGTGTTCATCTGTCGGGCGCCGGTGAGAATGGATTCTACGTTCTGGCGCATCGGCTCTGGCGGCGCGCCCTGCTGCAAAAGCCGTTGCAGGAGCTGTGCGTGGCCCTGGATGCCGGCGAGGGGGTTGCGCAGGTCGTGGGACACGGCGCGCAGGATATCGTCGCGCTGCTCCTGCAGCTCGATAATGGGGGTAATATCGGCGAAATTGATCACGGCGCCAAGGATATCCCCTCGCTCGTTTCGGATTGGCCCCGCGCTCACCAGCAACTGGCAACGCTGGCCGTCGGGCCGCCGGATGGCCAGCCGGTAGAACAACACCTGCTCGCCGTGCAGCGCCCGGTCGCGCGGGAACTCGCCCAGCGGCAGCGGCGCGCCGGAGGGGGCCTCGACGGTCACCACCTTCAGTCGCTCGTCGGGCGGCAGCTCCGCCCAGGCGGGCACTACCCCCAGAATGTGCTCGGCGGCCTGGTTCAGGTGCGTGATCTCGCCCTGCCGCCCGACGATGATCAGGCCGTCGCTGATGGCGTTGATGGTCGCATGCAGCTCTGCTGCCTGACGCTCGGATTCCTCGCGGGCCTCGATGTGCTGCAGGCCCAGTGAGGCCAGGACCGCCAGCTGCCGCAGCAAGGTCTCGTCCTCGGCCGTGAAATCGCCGTGCGCCCTGTCGGTCACCATGAGCACTCCGCTGGGCTGGCCGCCACGGCCCACCAGGCGGGCGCCCAACAGGCCCCGGAGCGGCCCATGGCCCGGGGGCAGCCCCCACCAATGGGGCTGGCGGCGCATTTCTTCATCGGTGAGGCGGATGGACTCCCGCCCGTAGATCAGGTCGAGATACAGCCCGCCCCGCTCTACTTTGAACTCCTGGTCGGGAGGGCAGGTGATGGCGCCGGGGGCGAAAGAGGCTGCGCCCACGCGAAAGCGGCCCTCCACATAGCCGTGCCCCGAGGTGGCCACGCGCGCTTCGGTCAACTGGCGGGCGGCGTCGGCCACGGCCTGCAGCAGCCCCTGCACCGAGGTCTCTTTCAGCACGACCGCCGAAACCTGGAGCAGCTGGTGCTGCCGGTCGACATAGTGCTGGCGCGCTTCGGCCTGTAGTTTGACTTGCGTGAGGAGGCGCTCGCGCTCCGCTTCGGCCCGCATCATCTCGGCCCGCGCGGCCCGTTCGGCCTCCCACAGGCGAGCGGTGCGGTCCAGCGCCCGGTGCAGCTCATCGCCAAACGCTTGAGCTGAGATGGCGGCCAGGGTATCGAGGACGGTGGCCAGGCTGTCGATCAGAGGCAGGATGTCACTGGCAGGTCTGGCGCCGAGCTGAGGCGTCAGGGCAGCCCGCAGCTCCATGCGCAGCAGGTGATACTCCAACAGCAAGTCGCCGAGGGATTCACCCTGCGCCTGCCGGGCGTGGGCGTGCTCCCGGGCAGGGGTCGCCCAGGGCGCATCCGGCGACTCAGTCTGCCGCCGGCGCAGGGCTTCTGCGATGCCCTGCACGATGCGCGGCGCAGCATCGCGCAGCTCGTCTCCACTCAGGTTGGGGCGCAGCGAGTGCACCTTTTCCTCTATGCGGCGCAGCCAGCCTTCGACAATGGGCTCACGCAGGCGATCCAGCGCGTCGGCGGCCTGGTCCAGTATGTCGGTGGCGACAGCCTGATCCATTCTCTCCTTCCCTCCGACCGAAGCGATATGAAGAGCGCTCAAAGGGGAACATCTCTCGCAGGGCAAGGCGCCCGTACCCGCTGCTAATTCAGCAATGGCTGGGCCAGTGGGCGGCAGCAACCTCTGGTTTTAACGCCTGGTGTGAAATAGGAAGCCGCAAGAGATTTCTCTCACGCCATCATTCTCGTGTAGGCCCGGTATGGCTCTCGCTCCGTGCCGTAGTGATGGCTTCAATGGTGTTGCCGCTAAACTCGGTTGCGTGGTTGTGCGAGGCCGCCCGGGGCTCCGCAAGCCCCGGGCTCAGAACGGCCAAGCCCCTCCGGGGCTGGTGCACGAGCTATGCTTGCCGTGCAAGCCAGGGTTCCTTAACACGAGCCCGTAGGGCTTTGCTCCTCTCAGCCCGGGGCTTGCGGAGCCCCGGGCGGCCTCGCTTGAGCGGTCGACCGAGTCTGCCAGCAGCATCCTACAAGCCATCGGGCTCAGGAAGAAGCCCCTTGAGGCTAGGGCAATCGCATCCTGAGTCGGGACGGCTTGGTCACAACGCCAAGATGGGGTATTCTTCAAGAGGAAAGGAAGGGTACCCGTGGAAAATCGGCCCATAGCGTCCATCCAGCATCACTTCTCGGCGCTGGAGGATC
>Ga0078972_1009090_pt1 | contig 19990 bp, 17 predicted proteins | sample YelNatPaOPGAMG01_FD_67568 | JGI IMG/M metagenome (GOLD analysis project Ga0078972, IMG submission 67568) | Hot spring thermophilic microbial communities from Obsidian Pool, Yellowstone National Park, USA - OP-RAMG-01 (SPADES assembly) (version 2) | ecosystem: Environmental > Aquatic > Thermal...
GCGGCGGGTGGCAATATCACACGTGGAGATCGCGAGAACGCCCAGTATATTGGGGAGTGCCTGGAGTTCGCGCCGGGCATCGCCGCCACTCGTCGGAATGTAATGCTCGATCCCCAAACGTCGGGCGGCTTGGCCATTGTAGTTGCGCCACAACGCTTGGATGATCTGCTCACCGCGTTGGCGGAAGAAGGAGTAGACACGCGGGCCGTAATCGGTGAGGTACTGCCTGGGGAACCCGGGATTGAGGTAGTCTAGAAGAGGGATGCTTCTGGGGGCGGATGGGGCCTGGTGGCTCTCCCGGTCTTCAAAACCGCGTGGGAGGCGGGCGGAACTCGTCTTCGGTGGGTTCGATTCCCACACGCCCCCGCCAGGATCCCTTCACCGGTGTAGGCGTGCAAGTTCCCCTGGGTACGCGCCGCAGGGCTTACCGGGTTGCCTCAACGATGAAATGGGCCGTGCAGCGTTCGTTGGCGTGCCGGGGCACCATGCTGTGCAGGCAGGTGATGGCGACGGCGCGGTTCGGCCCGTTCCGTGACTGAAGCAACGCGGGGTGGGGTTTTCCGTGAGGCAACGCGCGGTATTGAACTCACCGGCAGTCGTCGTGTATAATAGCCCGTGGTTGCGCCGGGCTTCGTGCTCGGGCATTGTATGGTGGGGCTGTAGCGCAGTTGGGAGCGCGTCTCAATGGCATTGAGAAGGTCCGGGGTTCGAATCCCCGCAGCTCCACTGATCGGTCCAGCTCGAGGGTGGCGGCTTGGGGATTGCCGGCCTAAAGCCTAAGGCGGGCGCTTCCACGCTATCATCCCGGCGGGCGCCGGTGGGTACAGGGCCCTATGAGGCAGGCACGTGGCCGGCCATCGGGGAGAGAGCGAGTACTCCAGCGCAATGCAGAAGTCGGGTGTCTGCTCCCAACGGCGACCTTCCAATTTGACCTGTGGCACGCTTTGGATGCTTGGGTTGCGTTCTAGCGGGGCCGTAGGCTTCCTTTGCCTCCGAGGTATGCTTCGCTTCCCTGGTGTGGCAGCGGTGATTGCCGCGTGCGGTTGTTTCGCCGCGGCGCCTGCCCATGCAGTTCCGTCGGACGCCATGATCCTGGTACAACCGATGGGCAATCAAGTGGTTGTGGCGTTCGTGTTCCCTAAGGTAGTGTCTCACAGCGTGTTGGCGTCCCGCATTCGGAAGCTAGCCACGAACACCGGTTGGTCCGTCGCGATCCTCGAGATCCAGGATGAGGCCGTGCGGATGCGTGGCGGGTCCGCCGCATACGGCCGGCCGCTCAAGGAGACAGGGGCTACAGTGGTCTTTCGTAATGCGCCTCAAGCGAGAGACGGCGGGTTTCTGCTTCAGCCTTATCTCGATGCCTTTGCAGATCTTAGCCGCATCGAGATTTTGTACATGACACCCCCTTTCCCCGATTTTAGGGGCCTTCGCGACTTCTCCAGCCCCGCCCTGTCTGTTCGCTTGCTTCGAGCCGGAGGGCCGTACCACTATCTGGCGGAGATACGGGATCACGCTTCGCCTCTGCCGATTCTGCCCATAACTCAGCCTCTGCAGGATTCCACATCGCCCAGGAACCGGGGGTCATCGTCTAAAATAACGGCAGAGATAGCTTTGGTGTTTGCCATCGCCTCGGCCGCAGGCTTGGCCGTGCTGCTGGGTTTTTTCCTTCGCCAACGCCTAAAGGTGCGGAGGAAGGCGATCGGCAGACGGCAGGTGAGCAGGTCCCACCTGCGGTAACAGGGTGCCTGTACAGAAGGGGGATAGACCGTGCCTGAACTCGACGATTACTTGCGCTATGCAGCCGAACTTGAGGCGTCAGACCTATTCATTCGGGCCGACCAGGTGCCGGCAGTGCGCGTGCATGGCCGCATTCGCCTCACCGATTTCCCGAAGATTGATGCTGTAGAGGCTCGCCGATTAGCCTATAGCAAGATGACGGGTCGGCAGATCGAAGAGTTCGAACGCCATCATGAGATGGACTTGGCTTTCACCCTCGAAGGGGTAACTCGGGTGCGCTCATCCATCTACATGCAGCGTGGAACTGTGGCCATGGCCAACCGGTTGATCCCGATGGAAATCCGTTCCTTGGAACAACTCGGGATGCCGCCCACCCTCGCTGAGTTCACCAAGAGCCGCAACGGCCTTGTGCTCGTGACAGGACCAACAGGCTCGGGCAAATCCACCACACTGGCTGCGATGATTGACCTAATCAACTCCAGCCGGCGCGTGAACATCGTGTCTATTGAGGACCCCATCGAGTATGTGCACCCCGACAAGATGGCAATCATCAGTCAGCGCGAGGTGGGTATAGACACGGACAGTTTCCAGGAAGCGCTCAAACGTGTCCTTCGGCAGGCTCCGGATGTGATCCTTATCGGCGAGATGCGCGACATCGAAACGATGAACGTTGCGCTTCAGGCGGCGGAAACGGGGCACCTTGTGTTCGCTACCGTCCACACGGCAAGTGCAGCCGAGACATTGGACCGCCTCTCCAACATGTTTGCTCCCCATGAGCGGCCGATGCTGTGGTTGCGCCTTTCGGTGTCCCTTCGCGGTGTGGTGTCTCAGAAGCTGCTTCCCCGCGCCGATGGAAAGGGACGCGTGGCTGCCGTAGAAGTGATGGTGGTGACGCCCACCATCGCGAAGATGCTGGAGGAGGGCAAATCCGAAGACATCTACAGCCAAATCCGCCAGGCTGGTTTGGAGACGTATTGGGGGATGCAAACGATGAACCAGTGCCTGGTGAAGTATGTGCGGGCCGGCCTCATCACTGCGGAAGAGGCGCTGGCGAACGCGGGTAATTACACCGAGCTGCGGCAGATGCTTAGACGCTAGCACCTTCGAGCATCCAGGAACGCCCCTGACGGATTAGGGGAGGATCGCACGACTATGCTCCACATTGACGACCTGTTGAGAATGCTGGTTGAGCACGACGCCTCGGATCTACACCTGAGGGTTGGGGAACCTCCCGTGATGCGGATCCACGGCGATCTCAAGCGCGTTGAGGGCTTTGCCCCGCTCACCGATCGGGATATGTATGATCTGATCTACCCGGTTATGAACGAGGATCGCCGCGTGCGCTTCGAGCAGAACATGGAGCTGGATATGTCCTACCAGGTACCGGGGCTTTCCCGCTTCCGCGTGAACATATTCCGGCAACAGGGGCATATCGGTGCAGTGATGCGGGTGATCCCCTTCAACGTGCGAACTATTGATGATCTTATGATCCCTCCTGTGGTGAAGGATCTCTGCATGCTTCCACGAGGGCTCATTCTCGTGACCGGCCCAACCGGCTCCGGGAAGTCTACCACGTTGGCAGCGATGGTGAACCACATTAACGAGAATAAGCCGAAGAACATCATCACCATCGAGGACCCCATCGAATACATGCATCACGACAAGCTCTCGTCCATCAATCAGCGTGAGATTGGAGTAGACACCCACAGCTTTGCGGCTGCCCTCAAGCACGTGATGCGCCAAAACCCCGATATCATCTTGGTGGGCGAGATGCGAGATCTGGAAACCATCCAACTTGCCATCACTGCTGCTGAGACGGGCCACCTCGTGTTCGCAACCCTCCACACCACCGACGCTCCTCAAACGGTGGATCGTATCATAGACGTATTCGAGCCCGAGAAGCAGCAGCAGATTCGCATGCAGCTATCGGTTACGCTTCAAGCGGTGATCTCACAGACACTCCTCATGCGTGCAGATGGTAAGGACAGGGTAGCGGCCTTCGAGATCATGGTCGCTACCCCTTCCATCCGTACTCTGATACGTGAGGGGAAAACGTACCAGATGTACACCGATATCCAAACCGGGGGTGTGTACGGGATGCAGACGCTGGACTCACACCTCCTCAAGTTGACACTTTCGGGCCTTGTGGACTTTGAGCATGCCCAAGCGAAAGCATCAAACCCCGCAGAATTCGAGGTGCGGTACCGCCGCGCTCTCGAACGTGGGGAAGGTCCGCAATAGGAGGTCGCGTACACCTTGGTTACCGTAGATCAATTGCTTTATACTACTGTTCATTACCAGGGATCCGACCTTCACATTAAGGCCGATAGCCCGCCCCTGGTACGCATCCATGGGGACCTGATCCACCTGGACATGGAGCCACTTACGGCCGAGGAAACGAAGTGGCTCTCCTACAGCGTGCTTTCTGAGAACCAACGCGCGCGCTTCGAAGAAGACCTGGAGCTGGATTTCGCCTATGAGATCCCGGGCTTGGCCCGCTTCCGTGGCAACGTGTATCAACAACGCGGCGCTGTGCAAAGCGCCTTCCGGGTGATCCCGTTCCACATTCAGACCATAGACGAACTAGGTCTCCCGCCGATCACAAAGTATTTTGCCGAGCGACCTCGTGGCCTTGTGTTAGTGACCGGACCGGCCGGATCCGGAAAGTCCACAACCCAGGCAGCCATGATTGACTATATTAACAGCAATTATGCGCTGCACATCGTAACGGTGGAGGATCCCATCGAGTTCATCCACGAGGATCGTATGGCGCTCATCAACCAACGGGAACTCGATACAGACACCCTCTCCTTCGCCAATGCGCTCAAATTCGTACTGCGCCAGGACCCGGACGTGATCCTCATCGGTGAGATGCGGGACCTCGAGACGATCCACCTGGCCATTACCGCTGCCGAAACGGGGCACCTGGTATTCGGAACGCTGCACACGACGGATGCCGTGCAGACGGTGGACCGCGTAATTGATGTGTTTCCTACCCACCAGCAACAACAGGTGCGCATGCAAATGGCCGTGAACCTGATCGGCGTGATCTCTCAAACATTGGTGAAGCGCGCCGACGGCACAGGGCGGGTCGCCGCGTTTGAAACGCTCGTGGCAATCTCGGCGGTGCGCAATCTGATCCGCGAGAACAAAACCTACCAAATTGCATCCATCATTCAAACGGGCCAGAGGCATGGCATGCAAACGTTGGACCAATCCCTGGCGGCGCTGGTGAAATCGGGCACCGTTCGGTATGAGGATGCCTTGGAGAAGGCTGCCAACGTCAACGAGTTTAAGGCTTTGGTGGGTGAACCCCCTGGCAGCCGGTAGTTATTCGTGCTGAAGCCGCAACGGCAGAGGCAGTTGAACCTAGGTGATGGGTAACTTTGCCCGGGTGCATGGGCAAGACCGGGTGACAGGGATCCTGGGGATTGCGTGCAGGAATAACTCGATGAGGGCCCGGGCGGCGGCCCCCACGGTTTGCACCACGGCGTTGTGGTGGAGGGGAGTGGTGCTCAGCCCGGTTCCCAGGTTGGCTACGATGGCCACCGCTGCATAACAGATGCCGCATTCACGGGCGAGGATGGCTTCGGGAAGACCGGTCATCCCCACGACATCGGCACCCCAGGACGCAAAGAGGCGGACTTCCGCCGGGGTTTCAAACCGAGGCCCGTCTACACAGATGTAGGTTCCTTCGCCGTGGATGGGTAGAGCCCGCTCTGCCGCCTGGGCCAGCAGCACGGAGCGAAGCTCTGGGCAATACGGCTGGCTGAAATCGGTGTGTGCGCGTGGAAGGTCTTCCGCCGTACTCGGCGCATGCATGGTAACCGTTTTGGATCGCGTGAAATCTATGAAGTCGCTCAGCAGCACAAGGCTCCCTGGAGGTAGATCTTTGCGCAGGGCTCCCACGGCGTTCGTGGCGAAGATGCGCTCCACGCCTAGTTTGGCAAGGGCGGCTATGTTCGCTCGGTGGTTGATTTGGTGGGGGAGAAGCACGTGATCCCGGCCATGCCGCGGAAGGAAAATCAGATCCTCGCCGCCCTTCGCCACCCTCATGGGATGTGCCGTGCCGTAGCGCGTATGCACCTCGATGGGCTCGACGTGGAAGTCCGCAGGAAGAGCGATTCCGGTTCCGGTGATGACGGCTACTGTGGCCATGACGGCGTCCTTTCGCGGCTTAGAGCGGCGGTGGCAGAGCGGGGCCTGCGCTCCCCCTTTTGGGCAGTGGGATGGCCGTACGGGCTCGTTGTCTTGTTGGTGTTAGGACTGTTGTATCCCTTGGTATTTGCTGGGAGATGCCTTTATTGGGGCGATCTTTCCCTCTATTTCTACCCGCTGTACCACGTTATGGCATACGATGTGCGTTCCGGCCATCTTCCGCTATGGAATCCCTTTGTGAACTGCGGCCAGCCGCTCCTGGGCAATCCGCAGGCATCGGTGTTCTATCCCAGCACCTTGGCATACTTAGTGCTGCCTCCGTGGCGGGCCTACACCTTCATCGTTGTGGTGCACCTGATATTGGCAGGATGGGGCACGTATGCATACATGCTGCGCCTTACCAATGATCGCGCTGCTTCTGCATTGAGCGGGCTGCTCTTTGCCGGGAGCGGCTACGTAGTGGCGCGGCTGCAGTTCCCCACCATGGTCCAGGCCATGGCCTATCTGCCGTGGCTTCTGTGGTTTGTAGATCGCATCATGGCGCAACCACAGACCCTCTACGGGGTGGGCTTCTCTATAGCCGTCGCCCTTCTCTTGTCGGCGGGACATGCCCAGGTCGCCTACATGACATTGGCTTGTCTGGTGGCGTACGTGGTTGCTCGCTTCTGGCAAACGGGCGTGCGGAGCACTTCAACGTTATCGGCGGCGAAAGTGCTGGGGTGGGGGATAGCGGTCGCGCTGTTGCTCAACAGTGTGCAGCTTTTGCCCACGCTTCAGCTTTTCCGCGTGTCCACCCGCACGCATCTTACCTGGGCGGAGACGAACCGGTTTGTGCTGTTGCCCGAACAGCTCCTCAACTTCCTTATGCCGCGCTTTTTTGGAAGCCCCAATCGTGGCGACTATTGGGGGGCCGGAAATGCCTGGGAGCCCTGTGTGTTTTTGGGCATTCCGGCGCTCTGCCTAGCGCTCCTGGCGGTCGCGTCTTACCGCAGAAGAATGGCGGCGTGGTTCTACGGGTGGCTGGCGCTTTTGTCGCTGCTACTTGCACTGGGGCGATACGGCCTCGTGTTCTGGGTGGCGTATTATGTTGTGCCGGGCGTCTCTACATTCCATGATCCCGCGCGTTTCGCATTCCTTACCACCTTTGCGCTGTGCATCCTGGCGGGGCTGGGCTTGCGGCGTCTTCGCGACTTCGGGGCGTCCCCACTTGTACGGGGCGCAATATTCGTTTTGGCGTGTGTGCAGCCTGCCTTGGCTTCCGGCACCTTCAATCCAAGCATCGTAGCAGCAGCACTGGAGGCTCAACCTGCATTTCTCGCAGGGGTGGAGAACCCACGCAGCCATCGGGTGTATAGCGCGTTGCATCAAGAGGTTTGGCAGCGGTATGTGAATTACACGGACTACGGCCCTAGCGATCCCACAGCGTTCCAATGGCTGACGGACACCCTCGAACCGAACCTCGGGATGCGCTTCGGCGTGCAAGAGGCTTCCGGGTATGAACCGGTGCCGATACGATGGGTGGCAGACGTGGACGCTCTGGTGCGATCGGCCTTGATGCGTCACCAGGCCAATCTGCCGGAGTTGCTCAGCCTGTTCGATGCCCGTTGGCTTCTCCTGCCTCAGGGCACACGCTACCGGCATCCTGGCCTTGCGCCCTTATCCGTTGCGGGGATGGCGTGCTATCGGGTGCGTGGGAACGTGTGCGACAGTTGGTTGGTGCGCCGTACTGTGCGCGTGGATGGCACCGACCGATCACTGGCAGCAATTTCGGAGCCTGGCTTCAATCCCCAGGAGATCGCCGTTGTGAGCGGAAGCGCCGGCTTGGATGAACGGGCAGCCAGCCTGGGCGAACCGTTGCCGCCTCCAGCACGAATGCGGATTCTGCAGAATGAGGCGCGGACGTTTATTGCCGAGGTGGACGGAGGGGCATTCCCCGCATTCCTCGTGCGCAGCGTGGCCTTTTGCCCAGGCTGGCGGGCGTGGGTGGACGCGCGTCCTGCTGCGGTGGAAGTTGCGGATCATGCGTTCCAAGGCGTTGTAGTGCCGCCTGGCCGCCATGTGGTTACACTTCGCTATGAACCTGCTGCCGTTCGCGTAGGGATGTACTTAACGTTTATTGGCGCGGCGTGTCTTGCCGGGTTGTTGGCTGCCGGGAGGTACGATCGGGCGCGCGGCACAAAGGAAATAGGGTTGGTTCAAAGTAATATGAATACGGCGATGAGCGGGCGCAAAGGCGAGGAGGGGCTGGCATGAAGGTCTTCGAGCTGATGAAGACCCACGTGGTCAAAACGACCCCGGAGGCGACGCTTCGCGATGCAGTGGATATGATGGACTTGTATCAGGTAAGCGGGCTGCCGGTGGTGAACGCCCAAGATGAACTGGTAGGCGTAGTATCGGAGTATGATGTAATCCATGCGCTCCTTCCGGAGTACGTGCGGCTTGGCGAGGGCGCCCGTACAGGACCGCGCGAGGATCTTGCGACCCTCATCGCTCGCGTGAGGGAGACGCCTGTGGCTCAAGCCATGAGTAGCCCCGCGGTGGCGATTGATGAAAACACCGATGTGTTGGATGCGGTGGCCATCATGTTGGAACGGCGCTTCAAGCGGCTTCCCGTTACAAGCGAAGGTAAGCTGGTGGGTGTCATTAGCCGTATTGACATCTGCCAGGCGGTGCTGGAGGGGCAGGTCTAGCCGGGCGGAAGGCAAAGTCAATATGCGTGTCGGCGGTGGCCGGCAATGGAGGAACAACGATCCATGCGTTTATGGCGTTTGATTGCAATTGCTGCTATTGGCGGCGGCATACTCGTGATCTCTTTGGCGGGATGCAAAGAAAAAGGGACGGGCCCAGAAGGGCAAACGAGCACCCAGATCGTGGTGGGTGAATACGGCTCCATGACGGGCAGCGAATCCACGTTTGGGCATTCTACAGATGATGGAATACAGCTTGCCGTGGAGCAGATTAACCAGAAGGGCGGTCTCAACGGTAAGAAGATCGTGGTTCCTACCCCTGAAGATGACGAGAGCATTCCCCAGAAGGCCGAAACGGCCGTGCGCCGACTGGTGGATCGTGGTGTCGTGGCAGTCCTTGGCGAGGTTGCAAGCAGCGCCAGCATGGCGGGTGCACCCGTATGCCAACAGAACCATATCCCTATGATCTCGCCTTCGTCTACAAACCCAAAGGTTACGGAGATTGGTGATTACATCTTTCGCGTATGCTTCACCGATCCCTTTCAAGCCGCCGTGGTGGCCCGCTTTGCACGCAGTACGTTGAAAGCCAAGACTGCGGCAATCTTCTATGACCAGGGGCAAGCGTACAGCGTGGGCTTTCGCGATGAATTCCGCAAGGCCTTCGAGCGCGACGGCGGCAAGATCGTGATGGAGGCTTCCTATAGCAAGGACGACAAGGATTACAAGGCGCCGCTAACCCAGATCAAAGCGGCGAACCCGGATTGCATTCTTGTGCCCGGATACTACACGCAAGCAGGCACCATCGCCAAACAGGCCCGGGATTTGGGGATACAGGTACCGCTTCTGGGAGGGGATGGTTGGGACTCTCAGGAGTTCTTCACGTACGCGGGACACAATATCAGCAATTGCTACTTCTCGGATCACATGGCAGTGGATGATCCGAACCCGGTGGTACAGCACTTCGTACAGACCTACAAAGCCAAATATGGCCACATGCCAGACGCCCTGGCCGCATTGGGGTACGATGCCATGGGGTTGCTCTTCGACGCGATGAAGCGCGCCAAGAGCCTTAATGGGCCAGACCTTCGGGACGCCATCGCTGCGACGAAGGACTATGATGGCGTAACGGGAAAAATCACCATCAACGCCCAGCGTAACGCGGATAAGCCGGCGGTAATCATTGAGGTAGCCAACGGCGGCTTCCATTTTAAGCAGCGGATCTCGAACCCCTAGTCCGCAACGCGCGGATGCTTGTTCTGCGGCCGGCAGCGGATGATCGCTCCGGCCGTGTGCGCGATATGGGAGGCTCCCTTGGAATCCGTTCAGCTCTTTTTGCAGCAGCTTATCAACGGCATTCAGATCGGCGCCGTGTATGCCCTCATCGCGGTGGGCTATACCATGGTGTATGGAGTGCTTCGGTTTATCAACTTTGCCCACGGCGATGTGTACATGGTAGGCGCATACCTGGGTCTGTTCGCCGTTACGGGTTTGTTGGCCCACCAGGTGCCGGCAGTGCAAATGGTCGGCGGCCTGATTGTGTGCATGGTGGGGTGCGGCGCCTTGGGGGTGCTCATCGAAAGAATGGCGTATCGGCCTATTCGGAGATCCGGCAGGTTGGCGGCGTTGATTACGGCCATAGGAGTGTCGCTGCTCCTTGAGAACGGATGGCAGGCCGTGTTCGGCGCAACCCCTCGCGCCTATCAGATCCACCACATCGGGCAGCCGGTCAACGTACGCTTAGGCGGGTTGGTGCTCAATTTCGATACGGGGCAAGCAGTGGTGCTTCTAGCCGCTGTTGTTCTCACGGCGCTCCTCGTGTATATCGTGCGGCGCACAACCATTGGCCGCTCCATACGAGCCGTGTCTTTTGATCGGGAGGCCGCTGCTCTCATGGGGGTGAACACGGACGCCGCCATTACCATCACGTTCTTGATTGGATCGAGCCTCGCCGGAGCAGCGGGTTTGCTCAATCACGGCCTCACGCGGCAGACTTTCGATCCGCTCACGGGCATTGCCTTGGGCCTAAAGGCGTTCGTGGCGGCCGTGTTGGGAGGAATCGGCAACATCGCAGGCGCGGTACTGGGCGGATTGCTCATGGGGCTTTCAGAATCGTTCGTGGGGGGATCTTCGCTTTCTAGTTTCCGCGATGCGTTCGCCTTCATCGTGTTGATTGCAGTTCTCCTCTTCCGGCCCGCCGGCATCCTAGGCCAGAACCTCCCGGAGAAGGTTTAGAGCATGAAGCGCCTTGGCCTGCGACTTGTGTGGATTGCGCTGGTGATCGCCGTCATTGAGGTGCTCGCCCTAGGGACGGCGAATCTAAGAGACTATGTGCTGGACATCGTGCTCCAGTGCGGCATCGCGGTAATCCTAGCGGTGAGCCTCAATATCGTAAACGGATTCACCGGCCAATTCTCCATCGGTCATGCGGGCTTCATGGCGGTAGGAGCGTACGCAGGGGGAGCGGTAAGTTACCTTATTTGGGTGCCGGCCCAGCAGGCCATTGCGAAGGCCCATCCCGAATGGGGTAGCGACCGCGTACTGGCCGCATTCGCTGCCGGGCATTGGTGGGTGCTGCCTGTGGCCATGATTCTGGGAGGATGCATTGCTGCTCTGTTTGGATGGGCTGTGGGGCTTCCAAGCCTGCGTTTGCGTGGGGATTACCTTGCCATCGTAACGCTAGGCTTCGGTGAGATCATCCGCGTCCTTTTGGAGAACGCCAACAAAATCGCTCCCCAGGCCGATTTTCTGGGCGGCGCTGTTGGCTTCTACGGTATTCCGCACATCGTGGGCTTCTTCCACGTGTTTGTCACCGCGGCCCTCGTGATCGTGCTTACGCGCAACCTCAAGTTTTCGTTGCACGGTCTGGCCTATCAATCGGTGCGCGAAGATGAGGTGGCGGCCGATGCCATGGGTGTGGATACGACGCGGGTGAAAGTGACCGCTTTCGCTTTGGCTGCGTTCTTCGCCGGGATGGGTGGGGCGCTCTTTGCCCACGCGTACTTTTTTGTGCCCAAGACGTTCAACTTCATCCTCTCTATGAACTACGTGGTTATGATCGTTCTGGGGGGTACAGGAAGCATCACAGGCGCTACGCTTTCCGCCATCGTCCTCACCACGGCCCCCGAGGTGCTCAAGCTCTTCAAGGATCGCATCCCGGGTTTCAAGGATGAGTACCGGCTTGTGCTTTATGCGCTGTTGCTCATCATCATGATGCTTCTTCGGCCCCAGGGTGTGTTTGGGCGCGCGGAACTAAGCCTTCGGCGCCGAAAGCGCTCCACGGATCAATCTGGGCCACCACCAGGACCTGTGGTGCCGGTTCATCGGCCGGATGCCCATGTGGAAGCGCTACGCCTGCAAGAGGCGCGCAAGAGCTTCGGGGGACTGATGGCCGTGGACGGAATTAGCCTCTATCTGAAGCAAGGAGAATTAGTAGGGCTCATCGGTCCCAATGGTGCGGGTAAGACAACGGTTTTCAACTTGATGACGGGGGTGTACGAACTCTCTTCGGGCGAAATCCTGTTTGAGGGCAAGATGCTTGCCGGCGACCGATTGTACTCGGCGTGGCAGCGTGGAGCGCTTCTGCTGTGGGATGGGCTGCTCATGTGCGCCGGGGGATGGCTTGCCGGCAATATTGTGTCCTCGTCTACAAGGGCCTCTGTTACGTGGCTGTTCACAGCGGCCGGGTTGCTGACTGCGCTCCTCACTGCTCGGCGAAGGCGGCGCTTTCGGCCGGCGTTGAAGCCTTATCAGTTCGCCCAGGCCGGCATCGCGCGCACGTTTCAGAACATCCGCCTGTTCTCGGACCTTACGGTTTTGGAGAATGTGATGATTGGCGCCTACGTGCGCCGGCGGACTACGTTGTGGGATGCGCTCTTTCGCACGGCTCGGATGGAGCGCGAGGATGCCGCCGCTGAGGCCTTGGCGCGAGCGCTATTGGCCCGGTTCAACCTGGACGGAGTGGCCGATGAGCCCGCAGGCAGCTTGCCCTACGGAGCGCAACGCCGTTTGGAGATTGCACGGGCGCTGGCTACGCAACCCCGCCTCCTTTTGCTGGATGAGCCTGCGGCCGGGATGAATCCCCAGGAGAAGGTGGCACTAATGGAGGACATCCTCCGCATTCGAGAGGAGTTTGGGCTCACCATCTTGCTCATCGAGCACGATATGCGCGTCGTAATGTCTATTTGCGAGCGTATCTACGTGCTCGATTACGGCGAGATCATTGCCGAGGGCACGCCCGAACAAGTGCGCAATGATCCTAAAGTCATCGCGGCGTATCTGGGGCAGGAGGCCGCTGCATGCTGAGTGTGGAGCAAGTAGACGTTTACTACGGAGCAATCCACGCCCTGGACGCTGTGAGCCTTCGCGTAGACCAAGGCGAGATCGTTACCATGATCGGAGCCAACGGCGCAGGCAAGACAACCACGATACGTGCGGTGTCCGGCTTGGTTCGTCCTCGTTCTGGGCGCATCGTTTTCGAGGGTGAGGAGATAACGAGGGTGCCGCCTCATCGGCTGGTGGAGCGCGGTTTGTGCCAGGTTCCTGAAGGACGGCGCATCTTCGCGAACTTAACCGTGCTAGAGAACTTGCAACTAGGCGCGTACATCCACCGGCACAAACCGGCGCAGGTCCGCGAGGATATGGAGAGGGTGATGCACCTGTTCCCGCGCCTCAAAGAACGAATGCACCAACAGGGCGGCACGCTCTCCGGCGGAGAACAGCAGATGCTGGCGATTGGGCGGGCGCTCATGGCTCGGCCACGACTGCTCATGCTGGATGAACCCTCTCTGGGATTGGCTCCCTTTTTGGTGCAACAGATTTTCCAGATTATCCGAGACATAAACTCGCAGGGAACCACGATTCTGTTGGTGGAGCAGAACGCCTTTCAGGCGTTGCATGTGGCAAGAAGGGGGTACGTGCTGGAGACGGGGCGCGTGGTGCTCGAGGATCGAGCGTCTGCCCTTTTGGCGAATGAAGATGTGAAGCGCGCCTATTTGGGCGATTAGCCGAGGAATTCAAGCCGCCTGGCAATGGCCATGGACGATGTCGTTAAAGACTTGGGATACGCCGTGATCGGTTTGACGCTGTTCTCCGGCCTGATGACGGGTCGGGCGCAATATGCCGCATCCCGAGACTTACACCGCGCGCTTCCCGGTGCGAATCTGAACGTTCGTGTAGATTCCAGAGGCGTTTTCGGTATGGCATTGGGCCAGGCATATCGTGTGCGGATTGATGGATCGCATTTCGGCACGGCAACCCTCCCGTTCGCGCTTGAGCCAGGCGGGGGGCCAACCGCAGAGGCGAGGCATTTGCAGCTTCACCTGAACGACGTAGTTCTAGCAGGTTTGCCGGTTGCCCTGTTGGATGCGGACATACCCTACGTGCGTGTGGATGCGGGCCGGGCCCTATTTTCGGGCCATCTTACGTTGCGCTCGGCACGGCCGGGCACGGGGATTGCCGTCATCACGGAAGAGGGTTTGGCGCACTTTCTAGCGTCTACCCGGCCGCAATTGACAGATGTGCGCGTGTCGCTAGGCGATAAAGGCATCGCTGTTCGGGCCCGAACCGGGCTTCTGTTGGGCATGGCGGATGTGGAAGTGCAAGCGGGCTTGGTGGTGCGCCAAGGGCGGTATCTTGATGCGGTTGATGCTAGGGTAACTGTGGGGGGCCGGGAAGTGCCAACGAGTCTCGCGTCCCGCTTGATGGCCGTGCTGAACCCGGTATTGGATGTGGAGCGGGACCTCCACCTAGGTGACTGGCTATATGTGACCGGGCTGGTCTTTCAGCAAGGCTCGGTGACCGTACATGCGCGGGTAACGATACCTTTACGGCAGAAGGAGGAACGGCAATGAATGAGGGTGAAGCGAACGTCGCTACCGGTGGTCTAAAACGAACGGCCCTCGCCCCGATTCACATAACCCTTGGCGCACGAATGACCCCCTTCGCCGGGTGGGAGATGCCCGTTCAATACTCTTCCATTTTGGAAGAGGTGATGGCAGTGCGGCGTAAAACCGGAATCTTCGATATCAGCCATATGGGACGCGTCGTTGTGCAAGGGGCTGGCGCTGTGGCGCTCCTCCAATCCCTCACTACCAACGATGTGGAGGCCCTCCTTCCCGGCCGCGCCCACTATTCCCTGCTTCCGAATGAAGCCGGCGGCATTGAGGATGACATTATCGTCTACCGCCTTGGCGAGAATGCCTGCCTTGTGGTGCTCAATGCATCCAACACGGAAAAGGACCTCCGGAGGATGCAGGCGGCTGCCTCGGCGGACGTGCGGTTTGAGGACCGGACGATTGAAACGGCTATGGTAGCGGTTCAGGGCCCGGAAGCGCCAGCCCTTGTAGCATCCTTATGGGGCGAGGATTTGTTGCAGGTACCGCGCTTCGGTTTTGCAGCGAAGCAGATTGCCGGGGGTGAGGTGCTCTTTTGTCGCACAGGGTACACCGGTGAGGACGGCTTCGAACTGATAATTCCGGCGGATTCGGCCGGGCACGTATGGGGAGAGCTTTTGGATAGGGGAGCGGTTCCGTGCGGGTTGGGAGCCAGGGACGTACTGCGTATCGAGGCGGGATACCCGCTCTATGGACATGAGATAGATGCGAGCACTTCTCCTGTAGAAGCGGGCCTCATGTGGGTGGTGAAACTTACGAAAGGGCCGTTCGTGGGCCGGGACAAAATCGCAGAGATCAAGAACGCGGGACCACGCCGGCGGCTTATGGGCATCTCCGTGCGGCATCGCATCGTTCCGAGGCAGGGGTATACTCTGTTCGTGTCAGAAAGCCCGGTCGGTACGGTTACGAGCGGAGCCTTCTCACCCACCGTAGGCCACAGTGTAGGAATGGCCTACGTGGATCGGCCGTACGACAGGGCCGGATCTGTTTTGGAGCTGGAGGTGCGGGGGCAGCGGATCCCTGCCACCCTCGTGCCCAAAAAGGAAATTATCCCGAATCGGGGCGCCGCCGTGGCGTAGAGGCTGCGGAGCCTCGCGCCGGCATCGCTGTGATGCATCCGAAGGAGGAAAGCAATGGATGTCCCTGCATCGCTGAAATACTCCCGCACGCATGAATGGGTTCGCGTAGAGGGCGACCTTGCCACCATAGGCATCACGGATCACGCCCAAGCGGAGCTGGGCGACGTCGTGTATGTGGAACTGCCTGAGCCTGGTCGCATGGTGACCGCGGGGGATGTGTTTGGCACTGTGGAATCCGTGAAGGCTGTGTCGGACCTTTACAGCCCTTTGACCGGAGAAATCATTGAAGCGAACACGACCCTTCCTGACGCAACGGAGGCGGTGAACCAAGACCCGTACGGCGCGGGATGGATGGTACGTATCCGCATGTCCAATCCCTCAGAGCTGGACGAACTCCTAACGGCGGACGAATACCGCAAGCTCATTGAAGAAGAATAGGAGCGCCGCTGCCCCACCGCGGTGGTGATAACAATGCTTGACGACACGCAACAGGCCGGGCAGCGGTGCCCGGGATTTGTTTGGCGCCACGTGGGTCCTAGGCCCAAAGATATCCAATCCATGTTGGCGGACGTGGGTTGCGCGTCGCTGGACGACTTGGTAACCCGAACGGTTCCATCGGCAATTGTTCCCGAGAGGCCCCTTGAGTTCCCGTCCGTGGGAGAGGGGGTATCGGAACCAGAGGTAATCGAGGACCTCCGAGAACTGGCGCAACGGAACAGGTTATGGCGCACCTACATCGGCATGGGCTACTACGGAACCATCACGCCGCCGGTGTTGCAGCGCTGCATCTTGGAGGATCCCCGGTGGTATACCCCATACACACCGTACCAATCGGAAGTGTCCCAGGGGCGGCTGGAGGCGCTCATGGTCTTCCAGACCACGGTATGCGATCTTACCGGCATGGAGATCTCCAATGCTTCCCTGTTGGATGAGGCTACGGCAGCAGCCGAGGCCATGATGCTTTGCAGGGCGGCCTCGCGAGAAGCACGAGACGTTTTCTTTGTGTCCAGCGGATGTCATCCCGCCACTGTGGCCGTGGTGCAGACACGGGCCCGTCCCCTTGGGATTCGGGTTGTGGTTGGGCCGGAGGACTCGTTTGATGCGTCATTGAACGCTTGCGGAGCCCTGTTTCAATATCCGGACACCCACGGCGGAATACGAGATCTACGGCCCTTGATTGCCCGTGTTCATGATGCCGGCGCCCTGGTAGTGGTTGCCTCGGACCTTCTGGCTCTAACCTTGCTGCAACCTCCTGGCGAAATGGGTGCAGACGTAGTGGTGGGCACCACGCAACGCTTTGGTGTACCCATGGGATACGGGGGGCCCCACGCCGGGTTTTTGGCCACCCGGGATATTTATAAGAGGCTCATGCCTGGCCGTATCGTTGGGTTATCCCGAGATGCCGATGGCCGGCCGGGGTACCGATTGGCACTACAGACCCGCGAGCAGCACATCCGGCGCGAGAAGGCTACCAGCAATATTTGCACCGCGCAAGTACTCCCGGCGGTGTTGGCTGCCATGTACGCGGTGTACCATGGCCCGGAGGGGCTGCGCTCGATAGCTCTTCGCGTGCATGCCCACGCCCAGGCGCTGGCCAATGGACTTCGGCGCGGCGGCTGGAAGCTCGCCCACGACATGTTCTTTGACACGGTGACTGTGCTTGCAGATGCAGATGCGCGCCGTGAAGCTGTGTTAGCACGTGCCAGAGAACGGCGGATGAACCTGCGCTCCGATGATCCAGGTTTGCTGAGCGTGGCAATGGATGAGTGTACCACCGAGCAGGACGTGGCAGACCTCATCGAAGTGTTCGGGGGAGTGCCGGCAACTGCCCGCGAAATGCCTCAGGCCAAGGAAGCGTTTGGGCATTTGACAAGAACGACGCCCTATCTCACACATCCGGTCTTCCACCGGCACCACTCCGAGACGGCGATGATGCGGTACCTGAACCACCTAGCGAACCGCGACATCTCTTTGGCAGATTCCATGATCTCGCTGGGTTCGTGCACGATGAAGCTAAACCCTGCCGCTGCCATGATGCCCATCTCCTGGCCCGAATTTGCGCACCTGCATCCTTTTGTGCCTGAGGACCAGGCGGAAGGATACCGGGAGCTGATTCGGCGGATGGAACGGATGCTCGCCGATGTTACAGGAATGGATGCCGTGTCCCTTCAGCCCAACGCAGGTTCTCAAGGGGAGTACACCGGGCTTATGGCGATCCGAAGTTATCACGCTGCTAGGGGCGAAGAACAACGGAACGTATGCCTCATTCCCCAATCGGCGCACGGTACAAACCCCGCTTCTGCCGCCATGGCAGGCATGCGGATTGCCGTGGTCCGGTGCAATGCATCGGGCGACGTGGACCTCGAGGATCTGCAGGTGCAGGCGGAACGCTACCGCGATGAGCTGGCTGCGCTCATGATTACCTATCCCTCCACGCACGGAGTGTTCGAAGAGGGCATCGTGGCCATGTGTCAAATTGTGCATGGATATGGGGGGCAGGTGTATCTGGATGGCGCCAATATGAATGCACTCTTGGGCATCTGCCGGCCCGGCGATCTAGGAGCCGACGTTTGCCACCTCAATCTCCATAAGACGTTCGCGATCCCCCACGGCGGTGGAGGTCCAGGCGTGGGACCGATCGCGGTAAAGGCGCATTTGGCGCCGTTCCTCCCGGCGCACCCCGTGGTTCCTACGGGTGGACCTCAAGCGTTAGGCACTGTAGCGCAGTCTCCCTACGGAAGCCCTTTGATCCTCACGATCTCTTACGCATACATGCGGCTCATGGGCACCCGTGGGTTGCGGTTCGCCACCCAAGTAGCCCTCCTTAACGCCAATTATGTGGCCTCCAAGCTGAACCCGGCGTTCCCGGTGTTGTACAAGGGGACGCACGGCTTTGTAGCGCATGAATGCATTTTGGATCTTCGGCGCTTTAAGGGAGCGGGCATCGAGGTGGAGGATGTTGCAAAGCGTCTGATGGACTACGGCTTCCATGCTCCCACGGTGTCCTTCCCGGTCCCGGGCACGCTGATGGTTGAGCCTACCGAAAGCGAGCCCAAAGAGGAACTGGATCGCTTCGTGCAGGCGATGCTTTGCATCCGAGAAGAGATGGATCGGGTGGAGCGGGGCGAAGCGGATCGGCAAGACAATCCACTCAAGAATGCGCCACATCCCGCGCACCGGGTGGCGTCCAGTACGTGGACACACTCCTATACCCGAGAGGATGCGGCGTATCCGGTACGCGATCTATATGAGCGCAAGTGGTGGCCGCCGGTAGGCAGGATAGACAACGTGTATGGCGACCGTCATCCGGTGTGTACGTTGCCGTCGTCTCATTCCGACTGAACCAGGGCACGCTGCCTATTGCCAATTGGACCCGCGCGGCCGATCGCAGGAGGAGGCATGGGGCATAGCTTCAGCAGGATGCGATGGAGGTTGATCCTGGACGGCCGCAACGGCGCTGCATGGAATATGGCAGTGGATGAGGCAATCCTGGACGCGGTGATTCAGGGCATTTCGCCGCCAACCATCCGGATGTATCGTTGGGAACGCCCTGCCATAAGCCTGGGCCGCTTTCAAAACATCGCACAAGGCGTGAACCTTGACGCCTGCGTGCGATACGATGTGGAGTTGGTTCGGCGCCCTACGGGAGGTCGAGCGGTACTTCATGACGACGACGAAACAGTGTCCATTATCCTCCCCGTCCAAGCCATCGGCCCTGCGGGGAATAGCGTGGCGGGTTCGTACCGCGCCCTAATCCAGGGGTTTAGCGAAGGGCTGGCGCGGCTGGGGCTACCCTTACAACAATCCTCCACAGAACGCCGTGCATCACCGTCGGCGGATTGCTTTGCCGTGCGCACGTCGGCGGACCTGGTGACGCCGGAGGGCACCAAATTGGTGGGAAGCGCCCAATATCGGCGGGCCAATGTGATTTTGCAACAATCCTCGATCCTGCATCGTCCGCCGTCCGTGCCACCGGACGAGCTTTTCGTGGGCCCGGTAAGCTCTCCAGCATATCCGCTTCAATTGACCCCAGAGGGCGAATTGCGCTTAGCCCTGCGTGAAGGGTTCGGCCGCGCGCTTGGGATTGCGCTGATTGTAGATGACCTTACTGCGTGGGAGTATGAGCGTGCGGGTGTGCTGCTGCAACGGGTAAAGCAGCGGGTAGAGGGCAATCGCCGTTGATTGCCCTCTACTCACGGATCGCTGAGCGACGTCAAACACCGGGTCGCTAGGGGTATCGCGTTCCGAAGTGTGGGTTCTTACCCGTCGCTAGCCGTGCGTTCCACAGAATGGCCTGTCTGCAAGCCGAACACGAAGATCACGAGCGCAATGGCGCCTATGGCGAACAACGTATCCCCCGGTACGCGCATCCATCTCAGGATCTGCATGTACGGCAAATGCAAGAACGCTGCACTGCGTGCATACCAGTAACCGCGTG
>Ga0078972_1009091_pt1 | contig 19988 bp, 13 predicted proteins | sample YelNatPaOPGAMG01_FD_67568 | JGI IMG/M metagenome (GOLD analysis project Ga0078972, IMG submission 67568) | Hot spring thermophilic microbial communities from Obsidian Pool, Yellowstone National Park, USA - OP-RAMG-01 (SPADES assembly) (version 2) | ecosystem: Environmental > Aquatic > Thermal...
TGATTATCCAGGGACTGGAAAACCTGGCTAACCCGGCTAAGTTCTGGGAAAAATACCATCTCTCAGAAGGTACTTCCCTTCTCATGTTTGCCATGGGAGATGGAAACCATTCCCTGGCCACGGCCAAAGCTATCTGGGAAAAGGCCAAAACTCAGGCAAAAAATCCTGAGGAACTTAAAGACTCTCCTTTAAGATATGCACTGGTGGAAATAGTCAACCTCCACGATGAGTCTCTGGTTTTTGAACCCATCCACCGGGTTCTGTTTGGCGTTAAGAAGGTGGAAGAATTTCAATCAGCCTTAAAGAATTATTTTTCCGGCCAGGTAAAAATCAAACCACAGGCCAGTTATCAGGAATTGAAAGATGAAGTTAACAGACATAGAGGCGACGAACAGGTGGCTGGCCTGGTAACCTATAATTCTTTGGCCACTATTCATTTCCAGCAGCCAGGGTCCAACCTGACCGTGGGCACCGTGCAAAAATTCCTGGATGCCTTTCTCAAGGAAAAGCAGGCTCAAGGAATAGATTACGTCCACGGCGACGACTCAGTGCTCAACCTGACCAGAAAACAAGAAGACAACCTGGGTATTTACCTTCCGGCCATGGACAAGAACGAGCTGTTTCCGACGGTCATCCTGGATGGCGCCCTGCCTAGGAAAACGTTCTCCATGGGTGAAGCCTGGGAAAAGCGCTTCTACCTTGAAGGTCGTAAGCTAACCCGTTAATCAGAAACCACGCTCATAAAAGTTTCTTGAACTACCAGTTGCTTCCAGAGAGCAGCCGGAGTGGTGTTTTCTAAAACCGAAAGTTCAACTACTGGAATTTTGCGCTTCAGAAAAAAATTTATCAGCGGTACAGTTCTTTCCAGATAAATCCTGTAGCGGGCAGTAATTGATTCCGGAGAATCATCACTTCTTTCTGAACGATCTTCCAGGACCCCCGAAAGAATTCTTTTCCTGGAAATTTCCAGCGGGCAGACCAGGTTGACCACTGCTCTTATTTCCAGCACCTGGCAGACCCATTTCACCTGCTCAACGTGCCGGGGTAAGCCGTTGAGGACTATCCAGTCTTTCGGTCGGATATCATTCCTTGCAACAAAATCGGCCATAATTTTTTTGACCAGGTCTTCATCTTCTCTCTCAAAAAGCCTGGTCTGTTTTATAGCCTCTTCCACCCGCTGGATTTCCGCAGGTGTGAAACCGCGCTGAGCCCCGTTTTTAACCAGGTCCCTCAGCTGCTGGCCAAAATCAAAATGAAAGGCGCGGCCCCCGGCGAACTTCTGACCTGCCAGGTATTCCCCCAACGGCGTTTTACCAGAGCCAGGCGGACCAAGCAAAAGAAAGGCTTTTAGCTTACTCATAATTTCTCAGGCAAAGTTGATTTTCCCAAGGAAAAATAAAGAATGCGCCCGGCAGGGCTCGAACCTGCGGCCTTCTGATTCGTAGTCAGACGCTCTATCCAACTGAGCTACGGGCGCATCAAAAAAGCTTTTTAAATATTAACTTAGAAGAGAGATTTTTTCAACCGGCTGACGGACCAAACCCAAAAATTTTTGTCTTTTCTTATAGGATTTTTAAAACAGCGGCACCATTAATCCGGCTGTGTTTGACATCAAACAGAGCTTCATTAGCCATCTCGAGTGGATAAACATTAACGTCGGTTCTGACCGGGATTTCAGAAGCAATCTTGATAAACTCCACTCCATCCTGCCTGGTAGCGTTAGCCACGCTTTTTAAGCATTTTTCGTAGTAGAGATCTTTTTCATAATCCAGCTCAGGAATGGCACTCATATAAATCCCGGCCAGAGCCACAGTTCCACCCCGGTCAATGACTCTCAAAGCCTGTCTGACTGCCTCTCCAACTGGAGCAAAAACTATGGCGCCGTGGAGCTTTTCCTGGGGGCTTTCCTCTGACCGGCCGGCCCAGCGAGCTCCCAGGTCCAGGGCGTGCTGTCGGTGCTCTTTGGACCTGGAAAAAACATAAACCTCAATACCCCAGTGACGGGCCACCTGGATGGTCACGTGCGCCGAAGCTCCAAAACCAAAGAGCCCGAGCTTTTCACCGGGCTTTACCCGGCTCAGTCTCAGCGCTCTGTAGCCTATTATGCCAGCACACAGGAGTGGTGCCGCTTGTTCGGGTGGAAATTCTTCCGGCAACTCATAGGCATATTCCTCCGGCACAACCAGGTATTCAGCATAACCGCCATCCACCTGGTATCCAGTAAACCTGGCTTCCAGACAGAGGTTTTCCTTTCCAGAACGGCAAAAACGGCAGTGGCCGCAGGAGGAATAAAGCCAGGCTACACCTACCCTGTCTCCCCTCCGGAAAAATGACACCTCTTCTCCCAGTTGTTCTACGGTGCCGACCACCTGATGACCGGGAATCCTCGGCAAATTGACCAGCGGAAGCTCTCCTTCAACGGTGTGCAGGTCCGTGTGGCAAACGCCACAGTATTCAATTTTTACCAGAATTTCGCGCGGCCCTGGCACCGGGAGTTCAGCTTCTTCGAGTTTAAGGGGCTTTTCTTCAACCGGCTTAAACTCTCTGAGAACCATGGCCCTCATTTTTACCCCCTCTTATTTCTTTCCGGATTTTAAAATTTCCAGTTTGTGGCTTAACCTCTCCACCCTTTTTTGAAAATCCTGCTCATAAGCCTGATGATGCCCCCGGGCTAAGGCCAATCCATCAAGAGCATATTTAAGGGCTTCTTCTGCGTTTTTGACCTGGTGCTCGTAATAAATGGCCAGCTCCCGGAAGCATTCTAAGTCTTCGCTGTTTTCTACCAGGTCGCGCCAGAGTTCAAGCGCCCGGGAAAAATCACCGCACCTTTTAAAATGGCAGGCTAAATTTTTCTTCAATTTGACCGAAAGTTCGCCCGGCAGCTTATTGCTGAGGGCTTTCTCATAAAAATTAACCGACTGTTCCACCTCGCCTGCTTTTTCCAGGATTTTCCCCACCCCCAGAAGATCCAGACCATCAGCTTGCTGACCCTGGTTTTCAATAGTCTGGGTAACCATCAGGGCTCCAGCCACCACCACACCATAGAGCGAAAGTATATCTTCCTGATTATGGTAGATGATGGGTTCAACCAGGGAAAAATCTCCGGTGCGCAGGAACTGGAAATACCGCCAGGGTATTTCTTCAGACGGGATGTCCTCCGAACGGCTCGCCCCCAGATGCTCAAGCGCCAGGTGGTAAAGCCGGCAGCTCTCGTACTTATGCTTCCAGAGGTGGCGAGCAGAAAAGAGAAAATCGAGATGGGGCAGCTCGGCCAGGGGGAACCTGAGACGATTAAGGGCATACCTGGTTTCCAGGAGAGGTAAATCAAACCCCTTGCCGTTATAGGATATGACCGAGTGAAATTTTTTTTCGGCGCAGAGAGTACGGAATTCTTCCAGCATACTTACTTCAGAGGCCAGGTCCTGCAAGAAAAACTGCTGGACCTTAAAGCTATCTTCTTCAAAATAACCAACCCCGATCAAAAAAGGAATTGTGCCTGTGCCACCGGCCAGGCCAGTAGTTTCCAGGTCCAGAAGGATTGCTCCCTTCAGCGACAGGTTTTCAAAAGACTCGTCCCGACCGAGAACTGACAGCACTTTGCCCGGGATGTTTAACCCCAGTGATATTGGAATCTGTCCATAGCGAGCTTCCAGATGATAACTATTCTCCACTACCAGAAATGGGTGGCGGGACCTCCCGCTTCTCAATTCTTCTACCGGAACCCGGTCACCTGGAGCCTTTTCCTCTTTTTTCTTCCGCGAAACTTCCAGCAACCTTTCCAGTTTTTCCTTAGTGCTTAGATTCTTCTGCGCTTCAATGCTCTTCCAGAGTTCCTTTACCTGGTCCGCTGATTGATGGCGGTTTTTCTTCCGGATTGCATCTCTAATATCATCTATGTCCATAGTCAACCCCGGTTATTCTCTGTTAGAAAATTTTTTACTTAATTCTCAATTTTAGATTATACCACAGCCCCGACCAGTTCAAGCCTTCAAGCTCAATTGATTGCTTTTATTTTTATAATTTATTATTTATTGTTGCCTTCTACTCGCCAATAAACTGAAGAAAAACCTGACGCTGGCGCGGCCGGTTGTCAAAGTCAACCAGCACGACCTGCTGCCAGACCCCAAGACAAAATTTCCCGTCCATGAAAGGAACAACTAAAGACGGCCCGAGCAGGCTGGCTCTGAGGTGGGAAAAGCCGTTAGCATCACCCCAGCGCTCATCATGATGATAGCTGCGTCCGGAAGGCACTATTTTATCCAGAAGCTCAGACAGATCCTTAACCAGGCCTGGTTCGTACTCAATGGTGGTGACTCCGGCGGTAGACCCCTGAACAAATACTGTCAGCTGCCCCTGCTGGAGTCCGGAGTTTTTAAGTTTTTCCTTTAAAACCTGAGTCAAATCTTTCAGGTCATTAAAACCGCGGGTGGAAATCGTGATAGAATCATTAATTAATTTCATGCTCTCACCTTTTCCTGTTAATCATCATCCAGATTTAATATAATTCAGTCCGGGCCAGGTTTCAAAAGAAAGCTTGAATTTATCCTGGGCCTAAATATACTTTTAAAAAAGCCAAATAAAAGAAGAATAAGTAAAATGGAAAAAAAGAATTTTCTGGCCTTTGACTTAGGAGCAGAAAGCGGCCGGGCGATGCTTGGCCAGGTAGACGAATCGGGCTGCCTGAAAATCTCTGAATGGCATAGGTTTCCCAACCGCTGGATACAAATCAACGGCCGGCAACACTGGAACCTGTACTACCTTTTCGAAGAAATCCGCCAGGCCCTGAGAAAAGCCCGGCAGGAAAACGTGATACTGTCTGGACTTGGTCTCGATACCTGGGGAGTGGATTTTGGCCTGCTGGACCGAAATGGACAACTCTTAACCCTGCCTCACTGCTACCGTGACCGTTTGTTTCCACCAGCCATGAAGAAATATTTTGAACGTTACTCAGCAGAAAAATTGTACAGCCGGACAGGCATCCAGTTTCTGCCCTTCAATTCCCTGTTCCAGCTTTATGCTTGCCTGGAAAACAGCCCGGAAATCGCCCGTACCGCCCGCCATCTGCTTTTCATGCCCAACCTTCTGAATTACTTGTTGACCGGAGAAAAAGCATCGGAGATAACGATTGCCTCAACTTCCCAGATTTTATCTCCTTTCAACAGGAACTGGCTGCCAGAACTCCTGGAAGAAATTGGACTTTCACCTGAAATCCTGCCTGAGTTGCGGCCGACTGGCTCAATCTTAGGCCAGGTTGCTAACTGGTTGGTGGAGGATGGACTGCCAGAGGTACCGGTTATCCAGGTGGCCAGCCACGACACGGCTTCGGCCGTGGCTGCTGCGCCGGGAGAAGGACAGGACTGGGTTTACATCAGCTCCGGCACCTGGTCTCTGGTAGGAGTTGAACTGGAAGAGCCTATCGTCAACCAGGAATCCTTCATAGCCAACTTCACGAACGAAAGCGGGCTCAACCAGACCATTCGCTTCCTGAAAAATGTTACCGGGCTATGGATTCTGCAGCAATGCCGGAAAACCTGGTTAAAAAAACAAAATGTGTCGTACGAGAACATCGTCGAACAGGCTGCAAGAGCCAAGCCCTTCCAATTCCTGGTGGACCCAGATGCTCCGCAATTCCTTAACCCGGAAGATATGATCATGGCCCTTAAAAGCTACGCAGAGAAGACGGGGCAAAAGATAATTGACGAGATAGGCTCAACAGCCAGAAGCGTGCTGGAAAGCCTGGCCTTCAAGTACCGGCTGGTCATTGAAGATCTGGAAAAGATTACTGGCAGGCCCTACAACCGCATTCACATCATCGGTGGTGGGTCTAAGAATTCGCTGCTCAACCAGTTTACTGCTAACGCCACCGGGAAAACGGTTCTGGCCGGACCTGACGAAGCTACCTCCATCGGCAATATCCTGGTGCAGGCCCTGGCCACTGGACTTCTGGAAAATCCGGCGGACATCAGAAAAACTATCAGAAAATCTTTTGAAATCAAAGAATTCAGGCCAGAAGACCAGGCTTCCTGGGACCGGAACTTCAGTCGCTTTAAAGAAATTCTTGCCTTATCTGACAGACAGAATTAATAACCAGACAAGAGACCGCAGGTTTACTTTTAGTTGAAAGATTATGACTTGACAAACGAGCCTTCAAATTATAAAAAGTTTAAGTACAAGGAGGGTTGAAGATGGATCCGGCTGCGATTGAAAAGCGATACCACGAAGCAAAAGAAAAATACCAGGAGCTTGGTCTCAACGTTGATGAGGCGCTGAATAAATTAAAAGATTTTTCTGTTTCCTTGCATTGCTGGCAGGGAGACGACGTCCAGGGGTTTGAACAGAATGCTGAGGCCCTGGCAGCTTCTGGTCTTCAGGTCACCGGAAGCTACCCCGGAAGAGCGCGTAACGTACAAGAATTGAGACAGGACCTGGAGAAGGCTTTTTCCCTTATCCCCGGACGCCACCGTTTGAACCTGCATGCCATTTACGGTGAATTTAACGGGCCAGTAGAAAGAAACGAATATGAACCTGATCATTTTCGGGGCTGGGTGGAATGGGCCAAAGCCCACGACCTTAAACTTGATTTTAACGCTACCTGCTTTGCCCATCCAAAAGCCAAAGATGGCCTGACTCTCAGTCATCCGAAAAAAGAAATTCGCAAGTTCTGGGTTGAACATGTTAAATGCTGTCGAAAAATTGCTGCTTACTTCGGTCGGGAGCAAAAAGCCTTTTCAATACACAACCTCTGGATTCCTGATGGACTCAAAGACCTGCCTTCGGACCGCTGGCATTACCGGAGAATACTTTACGAATCACTGGAAGAAATATTCGACCAGGACATCAGCCAGACCCAGCTTAAAGATTCTCTGGAAAGCAAGCTCTTTGGCCTGGGCAGTGAAGCCTTTGTCGTGGGGTCCCATGAGTTCTACCTCAGCTATGCCATAAAAAAAGGCAAAATGGTCTGCCTGGACCTGGGGCATTTTCACCCGACAGAGCTGGTGGCTGATAAACTTTCGGCCATCCTTCAGGTCTCAGATGAAATTTTACTGCACATCAGCCGAGGCTTGCGCTGGGATAGTGACCACGTGGTTATTCTGAACGATGAAATTGAAACTCTCGGAGAAGAAATAATCAACCTGCCCAACCCGGAAAAAGTTCACCTGGCCCTTGATTACTTTGATGCCTCACTCAACCGAGTGGGAGCCTGGGTCCTGGGAGCCAGGTCTGTGCTCCGCGGCCTCCTGCGGGCCCTGCTTCTTCCCTGGTCCAGGATAAAAGAAGCCGAACTTCAGGGAGACAGCCTGAGCAAGCTGACCTGGAGGCAAATTGCCAGGGACCTGCCTGTCGGTGCCATCTGGGATTACTACTGCCTTAAAAACAATGTTCCGGACGAAAAATCCTGGCTCCTGGAAGTAAAAGCCTACGAAACTTCTGTTCTCAGAAACCGAGATTAATTCATCTGGCTCGCCGTCCATTTGACTTAAACCTTTTTTTATGGGTAAACTATGCTCGGCGTGTGCCATGATAGATAAAGACCTGGTAAACGACCTTAATGCTCCCGAAGAAAAAGTTGACCCTCAGACATTTTTAAAAGTAAAAGACTTGATTCTGACTCTGGCCAATGCTATCTCGGCCCTGAAGATCTTTCCTGAACATCATGCCTCGGCCCGGCACTTCCGGAAAGAATTCATAAGTAAGCTTAAAAATTTTCTGGCAGAGTACCAGCAGCTGGAACTGGAGATCGGAGAATTTGCTTTTTTTTACAAAGGAAAACAGGTTTACCAGGATGAAATTTCCAGCAAGAGTCTGCCCTTTTTTTTCTACAAAGATGGTTTGAGAGTCCTGGCCTTTTACCAGGGAATGAGCGAAGAAGAAATCCAGGATTTCCTGGAACTGATCAGGACAGAATCGGCCAAGCCAACCGAAGAATCAGACCTGGTCAATGCCCTCTGGCTAAAGGACCTGCCCAACGTCCAATACTACGCTCCTGAAGAATTCCTGGAAAACAGAATACTGGAGGAAAGGACCGAGACCCTGGCCCGCAAGGGTTTGAAGATCATCCCCCAGGAGCTGAGCAATCGGGTGGTCAACATAGAGGTTAACCGCCAGCAACTTTTCAGCGGCCAACTGGAACTCAAACAGGAAGACCGCCAGGCTCTGAATTCTTTTCAGTCTGAAGAATCCGCTGAAGTGCCAGAAAATTGGCAACAACCCTTTGATTTTTCTGGCGAAGAGTTTCTGGGACAGGCCAGTCAGTCAGAACTTTCAGAAACCAGGGAAAACAAACTGCCAGGAGAGCCATCTCCTCATTTTCTGGAAGTGCAACTCGAAGAACAGGACCTGGAACAGCTAAATAGACTTCTGGATAAGAATCGTCAACTTTCTCCGGAAGAAGAATTCATTAACCTGATGGTAGAAATTCTGGCCCTGGAGCAGGACCTCCAGCAGTTCCAGCTGAACCTGGATATCCTGCAAGATTTTTACCTTGAAAACATCAGGGGTGGTCATTTTGCCGTTCCTCTTTTACTCAACGAGAAATTGAGGAAATTTAAAAACCTGATTAATTCTGGGGACCAGGAGAAGAACCGGTTGATAGATGGATTTCTGGAGAGAACCTCGGACCTGAAAATCCTGGACGAAATTGCCAAACTGGTAGAAGCCAAAGCAGAGCTTAACCTGGAGGCCTTGTTCGATTATCTGGTCCAGTTTGGAGATAAAGCTATCCTCTTCATGGCCGAACTGTACGAAAAAATTGAAGACCAGGATTTTCACCGCCGGTTGAAAGATTTTTTTGCTGATAAAATGAAAAATGCTCCCCAGGTCATTGTTCCCCTGGCCGACGACCAAAGGCCGAAGTTGACGGAAACAATCATAGAATTGATGAGGCAGCAGCCAGCTCAGACAATTATTCCCCATTTCAGTCACTTCCTGACTTTTTCCGACCGGGATCTGAAATTAAAAGCCATCGAGGCCCTCGGCTCTTTCAATGATGAACTGGCCAGCCGGCTGCTGTTTGGTTTTCTCAACGACACCGACCCGGAAGTCCGGATCAAGGCCACCACCTCCATAAAATTCTTGGGCGATACAACCAGGCTAAAGCAGCTGATGAAAGAAATCTTCAGCGGAAAATTCAGGCAGAAAAGCCTGGAAGAAAAAAGAGCTCTTTTCGAATTCATTGGCCGGACCAGGCAGCCAGAGGCTTTTGCCTTTCTTAAGAAAGTTTTTCTGAAGAAAGCTCCCTGGCCTCACGTAACTGAGCTCAGGGTATGCGCAGCGGCCGGTTTGGCGGCCATAGGTACCAAAGAAGCCATAAACCTTTTGCACCGTGGAGAAAATTTCTTCAATCGCCGGGTGCGGGAGGCCGCGGCCGAAGCTCTGTTAACATTAAGCAACAAAAAAAGTCAGGAACGGTAAATGAACGATAACCTGATAGAAAAAGACCAAAGAGAAAGCTCTGCTCAGGCTCACAAACAGGCCATTAATCTGCTGATCAGGTTTTATATCCTGCTCAAAATCCTCAAACTATACGCTGAAAACAACGAACTGATTGAAGAACAAACGAACCTTCTGTTTGAAGAATTCCAGAAGCTCAAGGACCTGACCGGAGAGATAAGCTACCGGATTAAACAGGAATCAATCTTTTTTAACCAGACCAGATTAAAATTTTCTTTAGCCAACTACCCCATCTTCAAAGCGCTGCTGGAAGAATTCAGAAAAAAAGAAATCGGCCTTATCAGCATCTCCCCGGACATTCAGCGCCAGACATTGAAGGAAGTCATTGCCCTTATTGGCCAGAGAAGGACCGGCACCACACCCTTTGAAGATATCATGGCCGACATAAACCAAAGAAACATTTCCGGCGTTTCCTTAGAAAAGCTTCAGGCCGGGGAAAGATTTATCTCCCCAGAAAAAAGTTCGGCCCGTCTTTTTTTCCTGAGCATCCTTCACCTGCGAGAAATATCTGAGAGAAACCAGGAAAATGAAAAAATCCGGCTGAGCACCACCCGGCGTCTGATTCAATCCATCTTTAACCATATGGTTGATAATGAATCTTTTCTCATCGGCCTGACCAACATCAAGAATCATGATGAATACACCCTGAATCATTCAGTAAACGTCAGCCTGTTGGCTGTTGCTTTAGGCCGGAGGCTGGGGCTATCCAGAGCTGAGCTGGTAGACCTCGGGCTGGCTGCCTTCTTCCATGACCTCGGGAAAACCGATACTCCGCTGGAAATCCTGAACAAACCCGGTCAGTTGAGCGATGAGGAGCGAAAAATTATGGAGCTTCACCCGCATCATGGAGCAGAAAAACTGGTGCGTCTGAAAGAATTTAAAAGATTACCGATCAGCGCCATTCACGTAGCCATGGAACACCATATCAAGGAAGATATGACCGGTTATCCAAAGTTCAAGATGAAGAATGACCTCAATCTCTACAGCCGGATTGTCAAGGTTTGCGATTTCTTTGATGCCATAACGACCAAAAGAGTGTACAGAAAAAAAGCCTTCACCAGAAGCGAAGCTTTAAGCTTAATGCTAGAACATATAGGCTCGGAATTTAATCCAGTCATTCTTAAGACTTTCGTGCAGATGATGGGTGTTTTCCCGGTGGGCAGCGTGGTCCTGCTCAACACTGGCGAAATCGGGCTGGTGGTGGAAACCAATCAGGAGGTTCGTTTCCTGCTGAGGCCAAAAGTAAAAATAATCGTTGATCCCCAGGGCCATAAGGTTGACGGAGAGGTGGTGGACCTTACCGAAATTGACCCGGAAAACAAAAAATTCAAGCGTACGATTGTGAAGGAAATTAGCGCTGAGGAATACGGCCTTAATCCAGCTGATTACTTCCTGGCCCAGGCTTCTGATTAAGACTTTGAGCAGTCGGTTTAAACAACCTGCTCAAAAAATATTTTATTTAAAAAACAAAACAGGTAACCTAATTGATGGAGAGAATAAACAATTATGATTTACCCTCCTTATGATTTGAAAGTTGAATACCTCAGGGAACCAGAAGCCATTGACCTTCCCCGGCCAAGATTTTCCTGGAAATTAAAAAGCGACCAGCGAGGGGACGGCCAGACCGCTTACCAGATTATTGTCTCTTCCGAAAAAGAATTAGTCGAAAAGGAAATCGGCGATTTCTGGGATAGCGGTAAGGTCCGCGGGAACAGCTCCATTCAAATCCCCTACCTGGGTGAAGAACTTCTCAGCTGTCAGGTTTACTACTGGCGTGTCCGATGCTGGAATCAGAAAGACGAGGCCAGCCCCTTTAGCGAAATTTCCACCTTCAAAACCGGTTTCATGGGAACGTCTAAGTTTAAAACCAGCTGGATTAGCCTGCCTGAACCAGAATACTTTCACGCCGAAAAGACTGTACTCCTGGGCGAAGAAGAACCGGAAAATATCCATTATAAAGCTATCTACCTAAGAAAAGAATTCCGGGGCAAAGGCCAGGCCACCCGGGCAACTATCTACATCTGTGGTCTCGGCCACTATGTCCTCTTCCTTAACGGTCAGAGAATAGGTCAAAAGGTCCTGGACCCGGCCTGGTCAGATTACCACCAATCCGCTTTCTACTCAGTCTATGAAGTAGGAGCGCTTATCCAGGAAAACAACGCCATCGGTGTCATCCTGGGCAATGGTCGCTACCTTAAAAAATACGGCTATGACCAGCCGCGACTGGCTTTTAGAATGGAGATCTATTACGAAAACGGCGGTTTTGAGATCATTTCTTCTGATGAAAGCTGGAGAGCTAGCCACGGCCCGATTCAGGAAAATGGACTTTATTACGGTGAAGCTTATGATGCTCGCCTGGAAAGGCCAGGCTGGAACCTTCCTGGCTTTGATGACCGAAACTGGAAAAAAGCAATTGCCCTGAGCGGTGGGCCAGCAGGGTTGGCCGGTCAAAACCTCCCGCCAGTGGCTGTTACAGAAATCCTGAGACCAGTAAAAATAAATCAATTATCCCCAAATAAATACATTTTTGATTTCGGCCAGAATATCTCAGGCTGGGCCAGGCTCACCGTTAGAGGTCAGACCGGGGCCACGGTTGTACTTCGCTACGGCGAATTGCTCGACCAAAATGGTCATCTAAACCCAGCCACCAACGACCGAGCTCGAGCCACAGATAGCTACGTCCTGAAAGGGGAAGGACTGGAAACCTTTGAACCTTCCTTCACCTACCATGGTTTCAGGTACGTAGAAGTGAGCGGCCTTCCTGAGCCGCCTGACGAAAATACCCTTCAAGGCTGTTTTGTTCATCTGAAGGCCGAGAGAACAGGTAATTTTGAATGCTCGGAGCCATTGCTCAACCAGATTCATCAGATGGTGGTCAGGACCCAGCGGGCCAATCTTATGAGCATACCAACTGATTGCCCTCAACGGGATGAACGACATGGCTGGCTGGCTGATGCCTGGGTTACAGCCGAAGCTTCCTCCTTCAACTTTGACCTGGCCGCTTTTTACCAGCATTTTCTAAACCTCATCCGTCAGGCCCAGAAAGAAGACGGCAGCCTGCCGGATTTCGTTCCGCCCTATAACCAAAAGACTTACCCTGCAGACCCGGCCTGGAGCGCAGCTTATCTTCAGCTTTGCTGGCACATGTATCAATTCTACGGTGATCGTGAAATTCTGCGAAAACATTTTCAGAGCCTGAAAAAATATGTAGAATTCTTGCGCAAAAAAGTTGCCGGAAACCTGCAGTTTTCCCTCGGAAAATACGGTGACTGGTGTCAGCCAGGCTCTATGGTACCAAAAAAGACGCCCCTGGAACTGGTCACCAGCTCCTTTTATTACTACGAGGTGAAGTTATTTTCTGATATCTGTCAGCTTGTTGGCCGCCAGGAAGAAGCCAAGGAATACCGGGAACTGGCTAAGCAAATCAAAAATGCTTTTAACCAGGTCTTTCTGGAAGAAAATCAGTACAAAGCTCTGAGACAGAGCCCGGTTGACCGGCAGCCCGACCAGACTGCCAACCTTCTGCCCCTGGCTTTTGACCTGGTCCCGGAAGAAGCCAGGGAAAAAGTCTGGGAAAATCTACGTTATTCGCTCGAAGTAAACCACGACCGGCACCTGGATACGGGCATTCTTGGCACACATTACCTTTTTGAGGTATTGGATAAATTCCACCGTTCTGACCTGGCTCTGGATATCGTCCTGCAGGAAAGTTACCCGGGCTGGGGCTATATGATTAAAGAAGGAGCTACCACCCTCTGGGAAAGATGGGAAAAACTCACTGGCCGGGGGATGAACTCACACAACCATGTGATGTTCGGCAGTGTTGACGCCTGGTTCTACAAGACTCTGGCCGGCCTTTCACCTGCTGAACCCGGCTGGCAGACATTCAGGGTTAAGCCGTTTGCCGAAGGAAAACTTACCTGGGCCAGAGCGGAGTATGACACACCCTTCGGAAAAGCATCTGTTTTTTGGAAAAAAGAGCGGAACGAATACCAGCTGAAGTTGAGTGTCCCCCCTAACACCAAAGCCAGAGTTTATTTTCCCAGGTTGTGGGATGAGTTTATCGTTGAGGAATCGCAGGTCTTACTCTGGGATGGCCAGAATTTCCTGCCGCCTGAGAACAGGCCTGAAATAAGCCTGGCCGAAAACGGGCAGGTACCTGTTTTCTGGGTTGATTCAGGAGACTATCATTTTTGGATGAAACCGGCCGGGTCTAAGATTGAAGAAATTTCTTGAAGGTCCTGGCCACCTCGGCATAGGCCTCAATGGTTTTTTTCACATCCTCTTGAGTATGAGCCGTAGACAGACATCCCCCACCGTGAACCACGTGAACACCGTGCAACAAAAGAGCCAGCTTCAGAGCTTCTTCCCTCAGAAACACATCTGAGCGTTCCGGGTTCCAGACATCTTCCGGGTACCTGTAGCCAAATTCTTTTTTCGGAAAATTAACCATGAAAAACGAGCTGAAACCGGCTACTTCATTTGGCCGCCCGGTGCAAACCACCGACCTGCCTTCTTCTTGAAAAACCTTTTCTATTCCCTGACGCAGTTCTTCGGCCAGTTTTCCGATCCGGGGATAAATTTTCTTTTCGTTTTTTTCTAAATAATCAAGCATCACCAGTCCAGCCCGCAGGTATTCTTCATGGGCCGAGAAGGTGCCTCCTTCAAAATGAACTCGAGCCTTTTCCAACCTGGCTTTCTCGCACCCTTCCATAATCTGGGACTGGCCGACGACCGCCGCGACAGCCTGACCTCCGCCGATCAACTTGCCAAAAAGCGAAAGGTCTGGCGAAACGCCGTAAAGCTTCTGCAGTCCAGTGGCTGCAAATCGAAAACCGGAAATAATCTCATCAAAAATCAGGACCACCCCGTAGCGGTCACAAAGAGCTCTGGCGGTTTCTAAATATTCTCTGGAACAGAAAAGAAAACCTCCTACCCCGATAAAAGGTTCAACGATGAAGCAGGCCAGCTTAGAACCGTGTTTTTTAAACCTGTCAACCAGTTGTTGGGTGTCGTTGAACCTAGTGATGATAATTTTTTTACTGAATTCCTGCGGCAGACCAGCTGAATCCGGACAGCTAAACCCGCGGCCCGGATGGTACTTGACACCCTTTAAAAGGTAGGGAGAGGCCCCATGCCAGCCGCCGCCTACTTTCATCACCAGATCCCTTCCGGTATGTCCCATGGCTAACATCACGGCATAGGTGCTGGCCAAAGTGCCGGAAGTAGTAAACCTGATTTTCAGCCTGGAACCTTCCAGGCGGGTCAGAATCTTTTCAGCCAGTTCCAGCTGCACCGGCCCCTCAAAACCGGTGTGAAGAATTCCCCGCTTGATGTAAGGCAGCAGATTTTTTCTGATAATAGCCGGATTGTGCCCCAGGATATTGGCATAATGCCCCTGCCAGTAGTCTGTATAGTGATGACCGTCAACATCTTCAACCCAGCTGCCGTTGGCGGAAGCCAGGAAAAAAGGATATGGCTTCCACAGCCTCAAGGAATGACTGCCTCCCCTGACCATCAGCCGCGAGGCTTTCTGGAAAAGCTCATAACTTTTCCTGGTTTTTTTTCGGTATTCTTCTTCGAGATAAGCAAACAATTTTTTCATTTTACAACTTCTTTTATTTAGCGTATCATAAAAAGGAAATTTAAGCCTAATCTCCAGCCGTTGTCAATCAAGGATGTGGGATTAAGAAGACAAGGGGCTTGAAATTTCGCCTAATCTATATTAAACTTATAGGAAATATAGGTTTTTTTTAAAGCTAAAACAAGGAGTTTAAAAATGGCTTTACTCAACCAAGAAGTCAGAGACTTCACCCAAAAAAAATTTGAAAGTGAACTGGTTAACCCGGTCAACTTGGTTTTTTTCCAGAGAGAAAAAAGTCCATTGATTGTCCCGGGGCAAACCCCGGAGGAAGATAACTCTTTTTGCCCGGAAACAAAACAACTGCTGGAAGAAATTTCCAGCCTGTCCGATAAAATAAAACTTTCTGTTTATGACCTGGACAAGGAACCAGCCCGGGCCGCCGAGTTCAACATAGATAAAGTCCCGGCTATCGTGGTCATGGGTGAAAAGGATGCCGGCATCAGGTTTTTTGGCATTCCTTCCGGTTATGAATTCATGAGCCTGCTGGAAGCCATGGTGGATGTCAGCCGGGGCGAAACTGAATTATCTGAAGAAACCAAAGAGGCCCTGAAAAAGCTGGACAAAGAAGTCAACATTCAGGTGTTTGTCGCCCCGACCTGCCCCTATTGTCCGATGGCCGTGCGCCTGGCACACCAGATGTCTATGGAATCTCCTCTGGTAAAGGGAGCTATGGTAGAGGCTACCGAATTTCCGGACCTGGCCCAGAGATATGAAGTTTTTGGCGTGCCCAAGACCATCTTTAACGACAGCGTCTCTCTTGAAGGAGCGGTGCCGGAAGAGATGTTCCTGGAACACTTGCTTAAGGCCGCTGGAGCCAAGAGCTGACCGGCCAGGCGTACTCTTTCCTCCTCCATCTGTTTTCTAGAAGTTATAAAAATTTAGCCCTCTAAAATTGACAGGCTGAACTCTGATGTTATAATTATCAGAGTAATGACTCTTTTCAAGAAAAGTAAACGTCGGAAAAAAGTTATTGTCGTGGGCCTGGATGGTGTGCCCCATTCGATGCTCATGAACCTGGCCAAGACCGGGGTCATGAGTACGGTAGCCCGCCTGATTGATACCGGAAAACTTCACCGCCTGAAAGCCAGCCTGCCAGAAATTTCGGCTGTCTCCTGGACAAATTTCATGACCGGCACCAACCCGGGAACACACGGGATTTTTGGTTTTACGGATTTTAAGCCAGGCTCCTATGACTTAAGAATACCGAACTTTCTTGATGTCAAAGTTGACACTATCTGGGATACCCTCGGGCATAAGGGACTCAAGAGTATTGTCATTAACCAACCCTCCACCTATCCTGCTCGCCGGATCAACGGGGTGATGATTTCCGGTTTCGTGGCTGTGGACCTGAGCCGTTCGGTTTTCCCTCAGAGCTATTTCAACGAGCTGGAAAGAATGGGCTATCAGATTGACGTTGATACGGCCAAGGTGACCGAAAACCCTTCCCTGCTCTGGCCAGAACTTTCCAAAAGTTTAGCCAGCCATCAAAAAGCCCTGAATTACTTCTGGGAACAGGACTGGGATTTCTTCGAGTTCGTCATCACCGGTACCGACCGCCTTCACCATTTTCTCTGGTCTGCCTATCAGGATAAATCTCACCCCCAGCACCAGGCTTTTCTTGATTTTTACCAGCAAATTGACCGTATCATCTCCAAGATTCTTAATTCCATGAAAAAAATGGAAGAAGAGGAAGAAAGCTTTTTCCTCCTTTCTGACCACGGCTTTACTGGCATCGTGCAGGAAGTTTACCTCAACGCCTGGTTAGAAAAAGAAGGCTTCCTATCCTTTACCGCCACCACACCTCGCTCGCTTCAGGACATTTCCCATAAATCTGTGGCTTTTGCCCTTGACCCCAGCCGTATCTACCTCAACCTGGAGAATAAATTTCCCAATGGCCGGGTTAAGAAAGAAGATAAAAAGGAGCTGAAAGAAAAAATCGCCGAAAAACTACTTAAACTGGAATATAACGGCCAGAAGGTTATCAGACAAGTTTTTAAAGCTGAAGAAATCTACAAAGGTAAGTACACTTCAAAAGGTCCAGACCTGGTCGTGGTCTCCGAACCTGGTTTTGACCTGAAGGGATCGATCAAGAAAAAGGAAATCTTTGGACGCAGCTACCTCCAAGGCATGCATACCTGGGACGATGCTTTCTTTCTGGCAGCTGAAGATTTTGGGGAGAATCTGGCCATTGAACAATTGGCTAACATAATTATGAAAAAGCTTAAATGAATCCTAAACCAAAGCTGCTTTTTATAAATTCCCTGTTACCAACCGAAAAAATTTATCCGTGGTGTGGGCTTTCTGCTTTCCTGCTGTTGTTTTTACTGCTGTCTTTGCCAGCCGAAGCTTACGTCGGACCCGGAGCGGGTTTCGCTTTTCTTTCTTCTTTTCTGGTTTTCTTCCTGACCTTCTTCCTGGCCCTGTTCTCGCTTATTTCCTGGCCTTTCCGGCTCCTTCTCCGCCTCCTTCGTGGACAGAAAGCATATAAACACAGCTCGGTTGACCGAGTTATCATCCTGGGTTTTGACGGGATGGACCCGGAGCTGGCCGAAAAGTTCATGGCTGAGGGGAAACTGCCCAACTTCAGCCGTCTGAAAAAAGAAGGAACTTTCAGCAAACTTCAGACAACCACCCCAGCCATCTCACCGGTGGCCTGGTCTTCCTTCATGACCGGAGTTAACCCTTCCAAACACAACATATTTGACTTTCTCAGCCGTAACCCAAAGACATACCTTCCAGACCTTTCTTCAGCTCGCATCGGTCCCCCAAGAAAATACCTAAGCCTGGGAAAATACCGGTTACCTCTAAGCCGGCCAGAAATGCACCTGCTCCGGAAAAGTCAGCCTTTCTGGAAACTGCTCGGTCAGCAAGGAATATTCTCAACTGTTTTACGGGTACCCATTACCTTTCCGCCAGAAAAATTTTCCGGGCATCTACTTTCTGGCATGTGTCTTCCGGACCTTAAAGGAAGCCAGGGCACCTTCATCTTCTACACCACCAACCCGGAGCGAATCCAAAAAAGAGAAGGTGGAGAAAGCCATCTGGTCAAAAAAGAAGGAAAGGTTATAAGAACTTTTATCGTCGGTCCAGAAAATTCCCTCTTAAAAAAACCGGAAGAAATAAAAATCCCTCTTATTATTAAGCTTGGCGCTGAACCTGATCGGGTATCGGTAGAAGTATCGGGACAGAGCTTGATTTTAGAAAAGAACAAGTTTTCTCCCTGGGTCAGGTTAACTTTCCCGGCTGGGCTGGGTCTTAAGGTCTACGGTCTGACCAGGTTTTACCTGCTGAGCACCGAGCCTCACTTTGAACTCTACTTAACCCCGCTTAACATTGACCCTGAAAAACCGGCCCTGCCCATTACTCACCCATTTATTTATTCTGCTTACCTGGCCCGGCTCCTGGGAAACTTTGTTACCCTGGGCGAAGCCAACGACACCTGGGCCTTGAATGAAGGAGTTCTTCCAGACGAAGCATTCCTGGACCTGGCTTACTCGTTTCACCAGGACTGGGAAAAGATATTTTTCAATTCTCTCAAAAAGACCAGACACGGGCTGGTCACCTGCGTCTTTGAAACCACGGACAGCATCCAGCACATGTTCTGGCGCTACCTGGACCGTACCCATCCAGCTTTCCTGGCCACGGGCAAGATGCCCAATGGCCACAGGGTTATTGAGGAACTATACCGCAAGATGGATGACCTGGTCGGCCGGGTGATGGCCCAGATGTCTCCCCGAGATGTGTTGATGATCATGTCCGACCATGGTTTTAAACCCTTCCGCCGGGGAGTCAACCTGAACTCCTGGCTTTACCTTAACGGCTACCTGGCTCTCAAAGAAGGTGCCGAGGAAAGCGAAGAGTGGTTCAAGCAGGTAGATTGGAATCGGACGAAGGCCTATGGTCTGGGCCTGGCTGGTATTTACCTTAACCTAAAAGGCCGTGAGGCCCAGGGTACCGTGGAACCGGGTGAAGAAGCTCAGTCCCTCAAAGAAGAACTGATTACCAGGCTTTCTGGTCTGAGAGACCAGGAGAAAAACCAGGTGGCCATAAACCGGGTTATCGATACAGCCAGGATTTACGATGGGCCTTACCTCGACCAGGCACCGGACCTGATTGTTGGCTATAACTCTGGTTACCGGGTGTCCTGGGATTCAGTCACAGGGAAAGTTAACCGCACCCTGTTTGAAGACAACCAAAAAGCCTGGAGCGCTGACCATTGCCTTGACCCAAACCTGGTGCCCGGAATCTTTTTCACCAATTTAAAGCTTAAAGTTTCAAATCCGTCTATAATGGATGTAGCCCCCACGGTGCTGGAACTTTTTGGTCTGAAGCAGCCTGCTTACCTGGATGGTCATAGCCTTATAAAACACGAACCGGAAAGCAGGCTGGAGAGTAAAGATGGCAAGAGAAAGAAAAGATGAAGCCCTGGCTCGCAGGGAGTTCCTGCAGTTACTGCTGGGAACCTCAGCCGGTCTGCTTCTCAATCCGGCGAAGGCTTTTTTAAGAACTAAAGGAACGAAAGAAACCGGAGTCAAGATTATCGTCCTGGGGTTTGATGGGATGGACCCGGTAATTACCCGTTCCCTGCTCGAAGACGGCCGTCTGCCAGCCTTTAAGGCGCTGGCCAGCTCGGGCAGCTTCTTGCCCCTCGGTTCGAGCATTCCGCCGCAAAGCCCGGTGGCTTGGGCTAATTTCATAACCGGAACCAACCCCGGTGGGCACGCCATTTTTGATTTTGTCCACCGTAACCCCGAAAACTATCTGCCTGTTTTTTCTGCTTCGGAAAGTATTCCGGGCCGCCACAACCTTAAACTCGGCCGTCTGGTGCTGCCCCTTTCAGGTGGTGAAGTCAGGAATCTGAGAAAGGGGCGAGCTTTCTGGCAAATACTGGAAG
>Ga0078972_1009092_pt1 | contig 19985 bp, 16 predicted proteins | sample YelNatPaOPGAMG01_FD_67568 | JGI IMG/M metagenome (GOLD analysis project Ga0078972, IMG submission 67568) | Hot spring thermophilic microbial communities from Obsidian Pool, Yellowstone National Park, USA - OP-RAMG-01 (SPADES assembly) (version 2) | ecosystem: Environmental > Aquatic > Thermal...
TCTTTTGGCGACTTGGAGGCGACCACACGATCGCATCGCAGCTCGTGCAGATGTCGTCGGAATCCTCGATTGCCTCGTCTCTTCGAGCAGCGTGCTGCCGCTCTTTGAGTACCCATGTCCATGTCTACCATTTCTTCTGGATAAAGTCCCATCGAGTGAAACGGAAGCTGTTCCTTCTGTAATAAGCGTTCCTGTCTCATGACGAGATCGACAGAGTACTGTTCAACGTGCGACGGTATTTCATACAATCGTGCTTGATTCGTCGACAACCCGCGGCTCTTCATCGACGTTTGCATCAACGGAACGGAAACTTCACATCCTGTGCCTTCTTTGATCGTATTTCTTAGTGAACTTGTGATATGCGATGGATTGATAAGGGCAGCTTGATGTAGATTGTGTCGTACAAGCGCTGTTCAGGGCGCATCACTTTCAGGATTAGGGCATTACGAAGCGTGGTTCAGCCCCATGGTCACCCTAGCATACCGGACTTGTTCGAATCATGCCGCTTTCCATGCGCTCGCAATAACAGCGTTAAGTATTCTCGCAACTTTTTCTCCAATCTATAGAGATACATTCCTGTAATCGAATACCAGCGAGCAAATAAAAACAAACAAGAAGCGGGCGCTGATCCAAGAGTTCCCGAAATGACTGTTCCAATCAAAACGCTGCGCTTCATGAGGCAGCTCACGTTGCGCCAACGCAAGAAAGTCCAGCTGGATAGCAGTAACCGTCGAGTTTGGGGTTAACGGGAGCGACTTCTGTAGCGATCGAACTGCATCGACGTGCTTGCGGTAGCGTTTAGGCTTCGTTCGAGTCCAGGGCTGGCCAGTGGGCTTCCCGTTGTTTCACAGCGCTCACGCTGGTTCAATTTCAACTTTAAGAACTTGGTTAGCGCTTCGCAAGCGTCCGTCGACCGCGGAACAGTTCTGGAACTCCATTGGTAGCGTTTTTTAGTTCTGTGTGCGAGGGACCTCAGCCTCGAGGAGCGTACGCTTCAACGTGTGTACCTGTCACGAGCGCCGCTGACAGACACCGAGACCCGATAGAGGGTTCATGAGTTCAGCGTTTCGTGGTGGCGAAACTGATGAGGTCGGCAGTATCCTGGTTCATGGTGGCGCACGACACGGACGTTCTGACGCTCTGGAGGCCGTAGCTTCCGACGAATGTGTACCAGCTATCGAGACGCTTACAGCAACCACACCCGGCTTACCGCTAGCGATTCCGCGTCGAAGGTTGCGCAAACGTCACCGCATCCAAGAGACACAAACCCCTGAACCGATCCCTGCACTCACTCGCGTACGCACGCGAGCACCAAAGCGACATCAGGCACCGAGCGACGCTGGGTTCTATGTCCAGGCGCGACCACTGCGCTTCAAGGTGTCGCGAAGGTACCTTTTGCATCTTGCGAAACACGCCGGTCCCGAGCGTATCTGGAACATTCTGGTTGCGGGTCACTACCATCATGGAAAAACAAGCCTCATCGACTTGTTGGTAAGTCACCAGCTGCATCCGGCTGCAGCAACCCGTTACATGATAGGCCCGCGGCGACACCAGCAACAACCGCGCTGGACGGATACGCGTCGGGACGAACTCTCCCGAGGAATGTCGCTTCAGCTTGCTTTCATGCCGCTCTGGGTACCAGACGAGCACGGTGTATCTCAACTGGTGACGCTGATGGATGCTCCCGGACATGCAGACTTCTTCGATCAGGTTGTGGTGGGTGCAACGCTCGCAGATGCAGTGCTTCTGGTGGTCGACAGTGCCGAAGGCGTCCTGCTAGGTACAGAGCGAGTCGTCGCCTTGGCGCTGGAGATGTCGCTTCCGCTGATCCTGGTGTTGACGCAGCTCGACCGCTTGATACTTGAGTTGCGGTATCCGCCTGATGCCGTGTACCTTAAGTTGAAAGGCATCATCGATGCGCTCAACAGCCTTATTGAACGTTTGCAGCCTCAGAAGGTCCCGTACTTTGACCCAAGGCCACCACATGCCAATGTCCTATTCACGTCTGCAAAGCTGAACATAGCGTTCAGCCTCATGGACATTGTCGAGAAGTGGTATGGTTCGGCTTTGGAGGTGCAGCGTGAACGTTCGTGGACCGGTGGCGTTCAGGGCGCGCTCCGGAAGCGCCGAGCGAGGAAACGAACACTCGCTGCCTCGCTCTGGGGCGACCGGGTCTACGACAAGCCCACCGGCTTGTTTCTACGCAAAGCCGCTGTCGCCTGGACGCTGGGCACGGCAAAGCGATCATTTGTTGAGTTTGTTCTGGAGCCTCTCTACAAGACGATTGCACTATGTGCGACCCATGAGTCTGGGAGCGGATCGCTGGAGCAGCTGCTGGTCAATGTGCAAGCTCTGGGAACTCCGCGTGCTTTCGAGCCTCAAGCAGCATCGAGTCAGCGAGAGGCGCCTACGGATCTGGAGATGCTCCAGCAGGCGGCAGACTCAGGCCCATGGGCGCTTCTCCGTGTTGTCTTCGACATGGTACTGGGCTCGCCAACAGCGTTGTTTGGAACGCTGACCCGTCGTCGTCGCCACTCGAAATGGTTCCCGGAGCACTGCGCTGAGACGGAGACCACTGTGCTGGTAGCGACACACTGGCGTTCGCTGGACGGCACCGATACCGTTGCTGTGGGCCGTGTTTGCGGTGCACGACCGCTACGCGCTGATCAGCTGTTTGCAGTTCAACCGGGCGCTGACCGATGCAAGTCGTCGTCGGTAACAACAACAACAACAATGATCACGCAATTGCAGGTGGCTTTCGGACGCGTCTGGTACGACGTTGAGCAAGTCGCCGCCGGCGGTTTAGTGCTTCTGCCCAGGGTTTATCCGCCATCACGCGGAACCTACTGCTTTGGCCTCCGTTGTTCCGATGGACCGTACTCCAAGACGCTGGACGCGTGCGTTTATCGCTTGCACAGAGCGCTGGGCTATCACGCAATGCCTATCTACGGTATAGCGCTTGCACCGTGTTTGCCGGAGGTGCACAGAACTGCAGAGAGCTTGACGGCAGATTTGGTTGCGCAGTACAGCACCAGCACAGCGAGCGCTGAGCAGCTTCGCCAAGCTTTGGCAATTATTGTTCGAACACATCCAGCCACAGGATTTGATGGTAACGGTAGCGTTCATGGTGATGCAGCACACGGTTTTCGAACAGCTTCAACTGCTGGTGTTGTTTACGGCCCAGGGGAACTCTATCTGGATGTTATACTTCATGAGCTTCGTCGATATTTGGTGCAACGGCATTTGAGTCTGGTATGGCGTTGCCTGCGTACAAATCCGGTACCCTTTGTGGATGCGTTACGGGAAACGATCCAAGCCGGTGCAGCAAAAGTGCAAGTAGGCTTGCGAGGCCGTGATGGACGCACGCGGAGCGACCAGACTGCGTTGTGGTCGTCGTCAAAGTCATTCTTGGTTTCGGAAGACGAATTCTTCTCTCCCGAGCCCAGCGAATGGAGCGACAACGAGGACGCGGCGTTTCATCAGCCGCGAGTCGTGCTTTACGTGGAACCGGTGCACGCTTCGCGCCGGGCTCCAGCTCAGCAGGCAGGAGAGCCGAACGCGGGGCTTCACCCGGTAGTTGTGCATGCCCTGCATCCACTGCCGAATAGCGTTCGTTTTGAGCGACGGAGTCTACCTGCTGAGGCCGCTGTGCAGCCAGAAGCGCTCGAAGTGGAATTTGCAGCCGATCTGGATGGGACAACAGCGCCGTCTGGGCTGCCGGTGACACTCCAGGCCCTCTGGGAAGGTCTTCGGTTGGCGAGTCGGCGGGGTCCGCTTCTTCAAGGTCCTGTCGTTGGGGTTCGTTACCACGTGCGTGCTCTCGAGTGCATTTGCGGGAGCTCTGCCTGGGAAGCACCACCTCCATGTTGGTCCGCTTGGCATCGGATGCGAACTCGCCTGGTGCTCCTAGCTCGACAGGCAGCGCATAGGGCGCTTCTTGATGCCAAGATGCAGATTCTAGAGCCTTGCTTCCGTTTGCAAGCCGTGGTGCGCGCCGAAAAAGCCGAGCTCATTTGCCGTCGCTTGCGCAAGGCTTCTGAACTTGTCGAAATCCGGCAGCAGTGGCCCATTCCAGGCACCTGTTTCGTGATCGTTGACAGTGATGTTCCGGCGCGGGTGCTTGTTCCCGGCCTCGAAGTGATGTTGCGATTTCAGAGCCACGGGCAGGCAAGTGTGCAAGCAACTGTCGATCCAGCTGTCATGCCGACGTGCAGTGCCCGCTGGATTCCAGTTCCAGGTGATGCGGACAGTGTGGAATGCCCACCTCTAGAGGCAGTTGTTGCCTCGGACGACAGCACCGTAACCGAAAACACCCTTGCACCCTGGCTGGTGCGCATCGTACGAATGCGACGGGGACTCGGGACCGACCTCTGAGAGCCCTTGCTCCGGGAATAATCAAGGTTTAGAATCGGGTTCGTTTGGAGGGTTTCGGATGTAGTGCGCGCTTCCAGGTCAGGTTGTTAGAGTTAGACAACAGCATGCCGCAGCAGCATGCGCCCTTTCAAGCAATACGCTTCCAGTGGCTCGCATCTCTCCTGTTTGCATAGAACAGGTTCGTGGGCTGGGAGTCCACTTGTTCGCCGGTCTGGATGCTCTTTCCAGAGCTTGTATCATCGCGGACAACATCTTGGTCAACAAGTCATTTATCAAATGGAACATCTTGCACTTGCACGTGCAGCACACAGCGTAGTCGTCGAGCGGGAACCGCATGAAGATGCCCGTGGGCGTAGGATACGGCACCGGGCGCCGAAGCGGATCCATGCATGAAATGGAGCCTTCTGCACCCGTCACCCATATGCACCGAGCGTTGAAGCGGGCGTTCACGTGCCACAGGATGGCGCTTGGTGGAGCGGATGTCGTAAAAGCTGGCAACACCTCTGCACCGTCAACGAGCACCGCTGCCCAGGGCGCACGGAGCCAGTGAACGAAGAAAATTGAGATGGCTAGCAAAGCGTATATCGCAATCTTCGTCTTCGCATCGAATGCGTCGATCGCAGCCGGGTGCTGAGAAATAGGACGCAAACGCTATCGTCAATACCTACGAACGGCTGACAAGGGTACCGGTACGGAAGAAGAGACCGGCGTAATGAAAGCCTGAGGAATGCGCGAGGAAACAGAATCCGTCGTAGAACAAAAAAGAGCGGCAAAAGGTTGGTATTGTTGATAACAATGCGAGGACACTCTTGCCCGAAAGTGCACGCCCGTGTGTGGAAACCTGTTCCATTTTACGCTGGCATGAGTGTAACGTGCACGCCCGAGTTAACAAAGTGGACCTGTTCTATTTGACGCTCACATGAGTCTAGACTACAAGATCGCAAATAACGCAGGGCGCCCTCTTGCTCTCTTGCGCTCTCTCGATGTATCCGTGCCATCCGCGTCTCTATAGCGACTGCTCCGCGAGTGCTACATTCCCTTCCCACGGCGTTGGAACCAGTTTAACACGCCGTACTTCCACCAGTCACCACCGAGTTCGGCAACTTTGCCTTGTCCGTAACAATGAATGCAGGTTCGCCTCCCTTTGCCGTGGCAAGCGGGGCACTCAATCACCTCACCGTTTGGTTTGTAAAAGTGTGAACCGTTGCAAATGTAGCAGATGCTCAAGCCCGTGCCCTTGCAGTCCGGACAGGTGATGACGTCGGAGGCCCCGCGAGTCTGTACACTAGGAGGACGCAAGTCCAAGTGCGGCCTACTACCGGTACCCTTGCGTCCGAACGGTGCAACAAAAATGTTTGCCCAGCTTGCACTCGAGCGAAGGGAGCGGCGACGCTCGCCACGGGTGCGCCCGCCCTCCCCGGGAGCGACGGCTTCCGAGCCGGTGCCACGACCAGAGGCTGCAACAGGTGTGGCCTCCTCGTCCGCGGAATCAGGTGGTCCGAGCGGCTCATCGGAAACCACGAGCTCGAACTCCTCATTCGGCTGGACGAGGTCCTGTGCTGCGCACTGTAGGCGTCGTACGGTGCAGCACTGCCTCAGGTGCTCCCTTCTTGGAGAAAAACAGCGAACACCATTTGAGCCAGGAAGTCCAGAGACAAACATGACCGTGACCGCAAACGAAGCAGTACCCAATGCGTCGACGAAGCAGTGTGCGCTTTTAGGGACGCGGTGTTGCAAAACGCAGCGATACAGATGTTCAGAGTTGATGAATAGGCGAAAAGGCCCGTCGAGAATCGGTGTGCGTCGGCGCAGGAGCCGCTCCCGGATGCAGGCACGCTCGCCGCACAGCTGGGGAGCGCTCCATTCCAATGATGTCCATCAATGTCCGGATTGCAAATGGACACCTGCCGCGAGCGGAGTACACACCTCGCAGAAGCAAACGTGCCTACCATATTTCATACCTTTCTATACTAAACGGACAATATAAGAGAAATATCGCCCAGCGCGCGTTGATCGGATGGTGCGCGCGATCCGCGATTCCAGCGCGCAATCGTCACGGAGGCGGCATATAGAGCCTTCGCGTTGCCGGAGCCGTGCGCACTGCATCCTGCAGGCGCCCTGGCGGCATTATCATCTCCGCCCCCAGATGCACACGGGCGATGCTACAGCCGACGATGCACCGACTGCATCATCGACGGGAAGCGTATCTGGCGCGCGGATGCTTATGAAGCTGTTTCGACGGTGAGCAGCGTTCAGGGCCAGACTTACAGGCGGTTGCTAGAACGCTCCGCACCAGGTGCATGTTGACGGGTGCGCAGCCGCAGCCGCTAATCGCGAACCGTACTCCAGTCGTGCGTCGTCAGAGACCGGGACGTGGTGTCAGCGCTCGCAAACGCTCTCGTGATGCGGTTACGTTCTTTGAAATCGCAAACGGCTCGCCTACGGCCGACAAGGTCTCGTCGCATGAGTGTCCAGTCGAGCTAGTTACAGACGTTTGCGGGAATAGTGCAGCGTCTGAGGTACCTCATGAGTACGTGGTACGCATCCAAGGCCTTCGTGCGCTGGAGCAACAGCAACAGAAGCTGTGGATGCTTGTGCAAGCGCTAGAAAATAGTCTGGTAAAACTTCACTGTCGTGTTCGCGACGTAGAGGGGTCTCTGGCACAGATATGCTCCAGCCTATCGCCGAACAGTGCTTCTGAGACGGCGACAGGCACGAGCAAGGCGACGGACCAGAGCGACAGCGGCAGCGCGACCACGCTCAGCGCTGAGCCCACACAGCAGTCCGTTGCGCTGCAGACATCTGAGGAGCATGCGTCGACAGTGCCCGAGTCTCCTTCAGGTTGCTCTCCGAGACGGTTCGGAGAAGTAACCCAGCAGCAAAGAGCAAATGACTCAGCAGGAGCTGGCGCGATGTGCAACACTCCGCCCGCACAACGCATTTACGACACACACCATGGTACCAGACGCTTTCGCTTGGTGTGGAGTCGAAAGAACTGGCAATGTTCGTGGATCCGGTTTTGGGGACCAGTGACGATCCACACGTTCGCAAGCAGCAACGAAAGTGCCATTTGCAGTCAGCTTCTGTTTCCGGAGGCGCTAAAAGCCCCGCAATTCCTTTGCGTTTGCGGTTTTTACCGTGAAAGCAATCGCTTCTGGATACGGACCACAGATGGAATCGAAGGCTTCTGGGCCAATGTGGAGCCGTCCCCAAACGGCGGTTTCCAAGACCCGCTTGGAAAGCTGATGCTGGCGGAGCGCGCTGAAACCGGTCATTGGCTGCATACGCGAGTCCTGCAAATGGATGACGACTGCCAAGTCGTGTTCTACGCAACTATTCGACGGGTCTGGGGACATCCGATCGATACCGTACAACTGGAATACGATGATGGGCGTTGCAGTCCGCCGCTTGCCATCTCAGCGATTCGATTCCAATGCGTAGCGGCGGAGCGCTTGCCCAAGCGCGAAACACTTCAACGGGCGGCATTCGAGGAGGAGCCATATCCATGGAATCAGTCGCGAGCTGGAGTACTGGATCGGACGCAAGCGCTCGTTGTGCAGCCGACACCAACCAAAACTCAACGGCCTTGGGCGGAGGACACTCCGATACCGCGCGACTAGTTGAAGCCTCCTGTTATGTGTGCCGAGTGCATTAAGTGCAGCCGCTGCCTCAGCGCGCATCCCCAAGATATCCTCGGTATGCGTACGCGGTTTTGGATTCGTATCGTGCCTGAGCAACGAAACGCTGTCCATGTGTTGCGCGTACGCTTGGAACCCAATCGATGTCCATGCGTCAGTTCTGGACGCGGATACGTTTTGCTTCCACACCAAAACCTCGATATAGTCGAATAGGTTTCTGCGCCAAAAGAGACGTTTTGTAGATTGGTATGCAGGAAATCAGGGGTATCAGGTGATCTGGAGCGCTGGCAAAGATAACGGGAGCGACGGCGCTCTCTTCGTTACAGGCACCTAGCTACAGCGCCAGCGCGTAGGCATGCTCTACTCAGTAATACCGAATCGCGGGAGATCATGAACATTCATCAATTGCCTTGGAGAAATGTTCCCGGAGTAAGTATACCACGCTTCAGCATTTCTCGATCGCTGGACCATGGCCCACCAATGCCTTACTCAATACGGAAAGCCAGTGTCCTCTCTTCTGAACACTCGTTTATTCCATTTCTAGTCGCCGGCATTTCAGCACAATGTCTATAGAAACGACGAAACGATTCCGTGTCTGAAAAGCTCGCTGGACACTAGAACGCCGGACGCTCCAGCAGCGCGACGCTTTTCTAGACGTTGAGGGATGTGTTCAAGTCCAGGGGCAGAAAGTGCTTGCGCGCACGGTCGCTGGTAGAATCACGCCATAGCAAGCTGCTTACATTCGATAACCTCGCCAGCTGACGTTCGGCTTGCTCAACGTGCACCAGCTCGTGTATCCGTCTCTTTCTCATGCTGTTCTCGCCCATCAGTTTCAGCGTGCAGCCGTGCTCGTGATGCGTTGACGTCGTCGTGATGCATCGACGGGACACGTAGGGCATCGAGTCCTGCATTCGCTCTACGCTCTCGTCGAAGGATCAGGAGTGCAGCATGTCAAGGGCGAGAAGCCGCCGCCAGACGAAGCAAATCGTCGGTAATTTTGTTTTCCAATTGATTGAACAAGTTCGCGAAAGCACGCTTCATGCCTCCGTAGAACGGAAACCGCTGGCGACCTCAAGGCGGTCTGGTGTACTTGTGCTAGGGATGGTCTGCATGAACCGTATGCACGCTCACGTACTCTTGCAATGAAGCGCACAAAGCATCGTCCGATGCTCGACACGGGTCTGACCCCGCCCAGATGAATGCCAAGTCTTTACTCTAGTTGTTGGTATGCACCACGGCGTCTGTGATGCCCGAATCTCGATCAGTTTGAATTCAGAACAAGTCGAGGAGCTTGATCTGTTTGTCTGCCGGGTCTTTGGAACCGCACTCTTGATATAGAGGTACCACGACGGCCATGATGCTCTTCAACCAGGGATCCACGCGTATCACCACGTCTTTCCCTGCACTTACCGCTGAAAATTGAGTCTTGTTGTTTTAGTCAGGCCTTGGTTTTACGAACTGTATTCAGACTGAGATTTCTCTGGTATTCATCGTCCGTGTACAATTCATTCCGATACTTTTCAGTATACGAGCGTCCATAAACGCGCTTCGCTACCGCATTTGACGAATTCGGTCCAGCACAGCATTGTTATACCCAGAGACAGGCCGTACCCCATCGAGGAAGCTCCACAGTGCAGTAGGTAATCGCCTACGGCGGTATAATGGGCCTTAATCTCCCGAAATATGGGCCACATCGCATAGTCATTTGAGGAGGATACGACGCTCGGATCGAGAGAGGAAGTCTGTATCGCGTCGAGGAGCCTTGTTCAGGAAAACGTATTTGCGCGAGATCCACGAAACGTGGGTATCACGTTTCCACTGTCCTTTGGATGCAATGTGCGGCGGTCCGAGGTCGAGAGCAACCCTATGAGCACAGACGATACGAACCAGAACTCAATACTACCGCGAGCTCTTTAGACATCACCAGGCCGTCGCTTGCCTCCATCGATAAGCTGGGGATCCCTGCAGACAGTCGCCCTCTCTGTCGCGATACGATAATGAGGGTCCACTGCGTACAATGCTTAGAGTGTGCGCATTGGGAAGCGTTCCGGATTCACCTGCATACGCTTTGCATCCTTGAACCTGGTCTGATGGCACTTCGCATATGCATTCTAGGTTTTTCGATCTTCGACGTCGCGTGGTGACGTGTCAAGTTATTCTGGGAAGCACCTGCGCCAATCCCTGGTCCTACCCCCATACTGCATCGCATCTTCACTTCCTGCATCAAGTGTGCTGTCGCACGTCGGGCCGATCCAAAAATTCCATAGGAATATTCACAGCGTGCAGCCTTCCGTCCGTAACGCTCACGAACGTTTCCTTACCGAGGTGCTTCAGGGCGATAGAAGCTAGGCGAGAATTCCTCGCGTACGACGCTATACGGTCCCTGGTGGCGTCCCGCACCATTCGTTTACGCGAATGCGAACGACTCGTCTATTGGACCGTGCGCGTTGACCTTGCGTTCGACAACCGACGAGACGCCTTCGACTCAATTGAACCAAAGAGCATAGGCTGGTGCTATCAGCAGCTCAACGCCAATCACAGCTGCGTATGCCTTGACCGGGTTTTTTTTCGCGATGGACGGCGACGTTGTCCAACAGCAGGACAGAGGTATGTGCGAGGCAGAAGCCGCGAAGAATGCTTCAACGAAGGATGATGTCTTGAAGGATCCTATCTAGTTGGCGATTCAGAGGTGCCTATGCGATGGAATGGCTGCTACGGATGATATTCTCGGCATTTTCGCGTGTCTTTCCTTTACAAACAGCGGTTTTCCCTTTTTTTGAGTACCCATATCCAGGTCTACCATTGCATCTGAAGGAAGTTTGACTGAGCAAGACGAGCACCCGTCGCTGCTGTTGGAAGCATTCGCGTTTCATACGTCATCGATAGCGGGGTAGTCAATGCATCACAATCCTCAACGGAGGCGGACGTATTGTACCTCCGTGTCTCCAAACCGCGGTTCGTAGCATGAGTGTAGAAACTTCAGACCCTGTGGCATGCTCCATAATCTTTCTACGAGAACATGTGATGTGGAATGGGGTTTCGAGGATACAGTCGTGTCGCTAACATGTAAAAAGTTCTGATGCCGGTGCATGATGCTCAGAACACGGGACTACGGAAAGGGTGGTCCATCCACTCGCTGACCTCAGAATGACAGAATCATGGAAGTATTGCCGTTTTTTCGCAAGCTTCAAGTGGCAGAATAAAACTCTTTCCGGAAACCTTCTTCACTCTGGGAAAGTGGCGTCCCATTCTTCGATTCCTGCGAGAAAAATAGAAACAGACAAAAAGGTTCGCTGGTGCAAGTACTCTCAAACTCGCTGCTCGAATTGAAAACGCTGTGTCCTGGAAAACGTGGCGATGCAGGCAAGCTGCAGTTCTCTGAAAGCATACACAAACGAAAGAAACCTGTGCAGGTAAATAGTCTCTTAGTCGACCGTCTTCTGGAATCGTGTTCCCCTGATGCACCCGCGAGTCCAGCCATTTCGGATAGCGCGGAGGTCTTTTCGCTGGAACCAGGTCTCTCCGCAACACAGAACGCTCTCAGTAAAGTTTCGCGAGTGCCTAGCGCGTCTCATACCGAACTCAACGACCTGACCATCTTTCCCAGAACACCATAGCGTCGGCATCAGCAGTGAGTTTCGCTAAAGTCTTCTCCTCTGAGCGTCAGAGAGCACTGCACTGCACTACTCGGTAAAGAACGGTGCGGTGCGGTGCGGTACGGCACGGCATTGGATACTCGCTTTCGCTGCACTGTCAACCGCTGGTAGCCAGAGGCGCTGCAGGTACAGCTCTGCTCATGGTCTGGACGCTCAGGTACCCCAGATCTGTCGTCCAAGCTCGTTGACAAGAAAAAACGCGAGGGCTCTTCACGAAAGTTCGGGCTCGTCGTTTAACGGACTAAACAGTTGACAGAGACGTGCCTTGGACGTCGCCCGCGACTCCTCGAGTCAGCTGGGGACCAGGCTCCTCCAAGTTGGCAGTGTCAGCGCTCGTATTCGAGCAGGTTTCCGACGAGGTAGCTGGCTGTTTAGGTCAGTGAACGGCGTAGCGTCCACCAGAGCCCGATTCGAAAGCAGCACAACGGTGCTCGAGTCGAGGACCATAGCGTGACACGCAAGCCTGCGCGCACACTACGCTGTCTCTGGAGGACAAAGGCCCGGGCAGCTACAGCAGCTCCGCCGCTCTACCCAAGGTCGCGTGCTTCATCAAAAGCGCCCGCTGGTACAAGGCAGCGCTCTCGATAAGACGTCTACCTGCGGACGCTTCGACTCGTACAACACGCGTATCCGCCGCGTACAGCGCGTTGATGGTGTGGCTCGGTGTTGCCGGTTGCGTCCACGGACGACTGGACTTTCTCTACGAGCAGTTTATCGAAGAAACGCACACACGGGGCATCCAATGTAAGCTCCTTTTATGCTGCGGAGACTTTCAAAGCATCCGCGATGAGGAGGACCTCAAAAGCATGTCATGTCCGCGTCAGTATCGGGAACTTGGGGACTTTCCCAAATACTACTCCGGCGAGAAGACCGCGCCCTGCCTTACCATATTCATTGGCGGGAATCACGAGGCCTCGCGTTATCTGCAGGAGATCCCGCTCGGAGGCTGGGTTGCACCGCGAATCTTCTACCTCGGTCGAGCGGGGATCCTGCGCAATGCCCGTCATGACTATCGAATTGGCGGTATCAGCGGCATTTACTACCCGAAAGATTATTTTCGACCGCGTGATGAAGGCGTCCTTCTCCATGGTTCACAGATTCACACTGTGTATCACACGCGCAAGACCGAATGGCGTCTGCTTTTGCATGCACTCCACTGGAACGCGTTCGATGGTGGTTCGTTTTCTCCGGAGACCGACATCGCTTCTCGGGACCGGTGCCATGTCTTCCTATCTCATGATTGGCCGCGTGGTGTCATGGCGTACGGTGACTGCTCCACGCTGTGGACGCGCAAGCAGTGGATGCAACGGGCACACCAGCGCGGTATAGACGGGTCGCCGGCCCTCGCGGAACTCATGGAGAGCAGCGCCGCTCCCCGGTACTGGTTTGCGGCGCACCATCACTGCCGGTTTGCGGCATCAACACCACAGGGTACCTCCTTTACTGCTTTGGATCAGACGCTTCCCGGGTGTCCGTTCCTCACGTTCGTCGAGTTACCGGGCGGCGAATCCGCTGATCCGGTGTCAGAGATGGAATATGATCTGCGGTGGCTTCGTTGCGTACAGCGCCATTATCGAGGCGAGCGGGAACCGAGCGGCTCGATCAGTCTGGCAGCTTTGCAGCGCGTATTTGAAAGCACTCGACAGAAGCGAGCGTCCGAGACACCAGCACCGGGATACGGAAATGAAACGGCGCCGAATCCGCAGACATCGTTTCTCCTGGGTGAGCTCGGTATCAGTTGGGAGCGGCTCTACAACGTGGATGGGGTTCAGGCGAATCCGCAATAGACAGGCGGCAGCGCATGAGCGCCGATGCCCCCGGTAACTCGGCATCTGTAGCGAGGCAGAGTCGGTGAAATCGCGTTTCGGGCAGCGAGTGCCTTTTTTTCTCCGCTGCATCCATAGTATTATCTGGAAGCCGCCAGCAGCGGTATGTATCCGTTTCAGTAGATTTCTTCTCGAAGGGTATGCTGTGAGTAAATGAATCGTTCTGCTTTTTGCAGCGTGCAGCTGGAAAGGATTCGCAACGCGCTGCAAACCGGTGATTGACAAGTGGCATGGGTGCACACGCTGCGCAGACCTTGGTTGACAGCGTGCACCAGTGCATCCCAGGGTACCGTACGAACAGAAATCAGCGGCTGAGGCGGCGCGACGGCAGGCGTGGAGACTTGCACAGCATCCCGGTACTGGCTGCCTCGAATACTTGCTTGGTATGGAGTCAAGAAAATCATTGCCCCGTGGACCCGCGAACGGTTTGGATGTAGCGAGCGTTCAGCAACGGTATCGCATACCTGTGGGCCGAATGAGGCGCGCTCGTGCAGCGTGATACACACATGCGAGACTAGCGTGGAATGAACTCACACACAGCCAACACGGGCGAACAAACAAAAGCTTGCGAAGCGTCGCCGTGTCATCAACTGCAGCCTTTGCGAGCGATTTCCGCGATCGCTTCCTTGTCCTACTTGCTATCGCCGGCTTTACGTACGCTGGTCTCGCCAGTCCGCTTGTCAGCGGTCGAAGGCTATTGATCCCTGCGTGCAAGCTCCAATGTGGAAGATTCGGGCCGTTGTCGATGCATTTCATGGACCGATGGAAATTGAGATCTACGCTTCGCTTCTCATGTCCATCTTCTTTGGATGCAGCTGCGGTGCGCTTTTCGGAGCGGCGATACTTGACGGCGTTCAGGGGTTTGCATAGGTCCACAGCACCTCATTCGCCTCCGAGAGTCACCCTGTGGTGCGTGAAGGCTTTCTGTGTCCGTCCCTACACGCTATTGACGGGTATGGAAGGCTCCCGTCGATACCCTCTTCCGTTTTCGCACCCGCTGTCGTATGCTACGATCACGTGCTTCTCACTGGCGATGCCCCCGGCAAGTACGCTGTTCCATTCGGTGGAGGTATTGTGGTACGTGATATGGTCCATGGGGAATTAAGCACCCGAATTAGAATCCAGGCTGGAAAACAAGTTGAGAAATCTCGATCGATCCATGCTCCCTCCGAGCAATGCGATGACGCACTCTCCGCTGGAGGCGTTTCGTCGATATGCCAACTTAAATGGACTTGCGGCATGAGCACGTGAGGACGCCCTCAAGCGACGACGACGTCGTCGAGTTTTGCGTTCCTCGTGAGTCTAGCGGCGCGAATGGTTGCGCCCACAATTGAACTTGAGGCAGACAGATCGGAAACCTGAAGCATGCATGCTCCATCCTGCCACAAATAGGGATGCTAGAAGAATGGAGTCTAGCATGTATGGTAGGAATAATGACATCGTTTATTTTACAAACCCTTGTTCGAAAATGTCGCGAATCATCGCCATTCCGGTGACGTAACAAATTCCAGCTGCAAGGCGTCCAAGGATCCACACCAAAATACACGACCGAAAATCCTAAAGCTACATATGTGCGCGTAAGCGTTTTTGCCTGCAGTTCAAATGTTGAGGCTGTATATGTAAAACAGTTCGATCGGCAGCAACAGCGCAACCAGTTCATTGTTCCATTTTTACTCTGAGTCGCATGTGTAGCGCGTGTTCCGCGGAAGCGTGTCTCGCTCGATGGCATGGTGCGTTGCGCGCCCCGCTGCAACGACCCGCTTGTTTATACGTACAACTAAAGCAGCGAATTCCTGGGCGCTGTTGTTGACGACGACGACGACGACGCCAGGTTTCGAAGACGTCTCTGTGTTTCTCTTCAGGTGACGAATCAGAAACATCGGGGGTGTCGATGCGCACGAACCTCTGTTCAGGTGAAAACGATCTGTGCTATGCGCGGAAACCGCCTGCGAATTCGACTCGAAATCTCCACTTTCACGGACTGAATCGCCGCTCCAGTGCCCGTGAGGCGCAGGTTCACCACTGGTGCAGGTCCGTCTATGTTCGTCATGGACACCAGTTCGATAGAGCCACCCGCGATTTTCAAGAACGGGCGCACTTGGTCAAGGACTTGTTCCACACCCTCGGAAGACGGCTGCTCACCCGCGTCCTCCACAGCAACAACCGACTCTATCTCGGGTATTCGCTCTCGAAGCCGTTTTTCGATGCCCATCTTCATCGTCATCGTGGACGACGGGCACGACCCGCAGGCACCTTCCAGCTTGAGACGCACCGTCGCTCCGTCAATCTCCACTATAGACACATTCCCTCCATCTGCCATTAAATACGGCCGTAACTCATCGAGAACGACTTCCACGGACGCCTCACTGAGTGTCAACGGCTCCGAGGTTGCACTCATCTGGACGAGCGCCACACCATCGTGGCGAGCGGTTTGTAGCGCCGGTCGCCTCACCGTAGGACAACTCCGTAAACAACGCGCCCGTCGTGCAGGACTTGACTTGGACGCTGCCCCAAAGAAGCGACTTGCGACGACACAAGTACCCACGAAAGCCATTTTAACTGAACGTGAACAATACCGCGTGTACAACCAACGTTCAATAGGTGAAGCGAGCGCGCGGCTATCGCAGCCCTGGACTTGGCGAGGTTGTCACACCATCGTCGCGATCGTGACAGGCCTCGCCACTGGCCGTCGGGCAGCCATTCAGCGCATCATGCTGCGCGCGCGCCTCCTGCCGCTGCTGCAACGCATGGCCATGCTCTGTGTTGCTGGGGCGCCTCCTGCCGGCGATGGCGCGCAGCGATCTCGGTGATCATCGCACTGGCGGGAAGCCGTGCGCGCACCTATATGGATGCACACACACACACACCTGAGCGCGATGCCTTGAAAGCGATGCTTTCGTGTCGAGTTCCGAGTGCACGAAGCAAGCGTAAATGTGACGCTTGAGTGGCACCTGCTGCGCTGGCAGTCTTAGCCCGGATCCTAGAAGCATACATAATGATGTTGCGTTCGGTCCGCGGCCCCGACACGCTCGATCGCGAGAAGGAACCCCACGCCTATTCAAACAGGTGTGCATTCGCATCGTCACGGTTTAACGCTGAAACAGTCGCAACTGGGCTTCCATGACCCTGAGGCCGAGGAGGCGATCCAATTCTGAGCCTTTCCACAGGCGCGGTGGTCTCTGTTCACCGCCGTGACGCGAGCTGTATTTCCAGCAGGCATTGCACTGCGCCCTTTGCAATCTTCTGCCTGGGCTACCCGCGATTTGAGCCAAAAGCGTCGGAGAGTTGAGCCAGCCTTCCCCGATTTCGATGAGACCAAGCTCGTCGTCTTCCATCCGATGCCAGCTCGGCGCGTCATTGACTCCACAGTTGAGGCAGAACCGTGTTCCCTGCCGTTTCCGCCAAATAGATGCGATCTTAAAGGCGTCGAGTTCTGACGGTACACGCAGGCATACAAGGAATCGGGTACGGGTTGCATCCGCTCGCACCGGCTGTTCGGTGAGCAGTCGCGGAAGGCGTAGATGTTCAGGAACTATTGATGCTCGAAGCGCGCTCTCCAATGAGACCCAGCCTGAGTGCGGCACAACCCGCTGTTGCCCCCGTGAGCGATCGAGCGCACGTTCTGAAGGTGACGACGACGTTGTCACCGGCGAGCCCGTCGCCATCGAAGGCGGTTTCCATTCGATATGATCTGGGGGCGGAATCGGCGTCGGTACTCTCGTCATAGGTGGTGACAACTCCGCACTGGTGGAAACCGGCGATACCTGATTAGATCTGATTGATTGTCGGGCATCTGGCTGAGTCCACTCGAAAACGTCTCCTCCATCGTGAACGGCAACGGCGGGCCGGAGCGGTCCGGCCTTCCACGACTGTTGCATGGGGAACGATGGTCGGGTGGCAGGCAGCCCGGCACCATCCCTGCTGAGTGGAGCCGTCGCACTGCGGAACGTGTCACCCGTATGGATACCAGTCGCTACATGTGACCCCTGATGCCCGTTCCGATATCGTTCGCTGGGTGTGACGATGGATTTGCCTTCAGCAAACACGCTTCTCGAGGCCTGTGGTTCCGTCGAGTGCGGCGCGAGTCCTCGGCCCGGGGGCGCGTCGTGCGCGGAAAAACCGCCCGGCATCGAAGCTGTTGGTATTCTATCATCATCTATGACATGTACTCGAAGGGGGTTTCCAGTCATGATCATCACTGGCTGTTCTCTGTTGGTGCCTGAACCCTTGCTCTCAATCGAAATTCGCGTCCCCAGAGCACTCGAATACAGATTTCTGTTGTCCATGAAGTAAGCAAGCGTATTTCCCTCCGAGTTTCTTGAAGGAGCAGCGTGGACTTTGTCGTGGCTTCTCAAGCTCGTCGCGTCTGTCGCGGCGTTAGTCTCAGTCTGGCAAAGCCCGGACCCGCGCCGTTCTCCCAGAGTCGCGACAAAAGCGTCGCACGATATGTTTTTACGGGAAGGACAACGGTTTTGCGGGCCTCGAGGCTGGACCAAGGCACCGAGGGTAGCGCCAGAGTTCGTAGAACCCACCCCAAGCAAAACAAGACCGACGGCTCGTCGTTTCTTGCAGGACGGTTGGACAGAGAAATCTAAATAACTTCTTGAAAGATCGTAGAGAGCTATACAGCCCCACGCGTTCCGGTTTCCCGTAAATACTTCAGTAACGGGACACGAAGCAAGTTGAACGACAAATCGGATGCAGGCTAGTGGACAGATCGCAATCCAAAGGCATATCATCGCGGGTGCATTCGCCCAGCCTCTCGACGGCGAGGGCGCATTGGAAACGATGCAGCGCAACGTGACGTGCAGTATGCACGCGTCGCCACAAACCCCGATCCAACGTGCGCCACGTACTGGCTGCAGGGCCCGGCGACATCAACCTCACGGGGATGCCACTCGATACAGTCATCACGGGGACGTGACACATGTGTCGCGCGCGATGGCCATCGTACTGATGGTGTGTCACGCGCCGCTGCAATCAGGTGGAATGCGAGCTTGCACGATCTCCTATGCACCGCGTGGCATCGTCCACCGGCCCGTGCGGCGGGATCGATCTGGTGCCCGCGCTGCCGGCGATGATGCGCGGTGCGTGTGCTGCCATCGGCACAGCGTGGCGCTCGGCTGCGATGCGCATATCGGGTACGTGCTCGGGAGTCGCAGAGGCTGTCAATTTCGCGACTTGTCAACGTTAAGGCCACGAATACTTTTTCATTGAAGCATATTTGATAACAGTGCGACGCAGTCTGCCTCGGTGGCAGTTGCTCCACTCGGGTTTATTGAGGTGGTCGGTGCTGCGCTCGCTGCAAACGTGCGCTGGTGCTCGCGAGTCGGGCTGTGAGGGCTCGTAAACGTACGCGCACCAGGCTGATGTGGACACTACGGATCGATAGGGAACTGTTTGAGGATGGTACTCCTTGGAAGCGACGGTTTGGTCTGGGACGTTCGAACTGGACTGTAACGGCCAGCGGTAAGGCTTCTGTTGTAGGCAGATTTGAAACCTGTTGACTGGAGGTGGCGGAACGGCGTCACAACTGGGGTAGCGCGGAGAATCGCGTATCTTTCATGAACGATAGCAATTGGGTATCCGGGGATTCCACTGAGATCCAATGATTCGCTCCATAAGACTTTTGGGTCTTTCAGAAGAATTCGGGGTGACGCCCACGCACCGATGGCGTCACTGCGTGCTTCGCAGTGCAAGCGCACGAACTCCCCAACACTGGGATTTCAGTACATGAGACTCGACGGAGAAGAAATTATCAGAGAAACAATACAGGATTTCATGTTGAAAGCATGCACGGGAACCTATCCGATGCTTCTCAAGAAATGAAAAACGGATATTCATGGGACCGAACGCGCCTCTGTGCGAGAAAAGAGGTTGCTCGAGTTTGCAGCAATGGATCGTGCATCGTATTCTATCCATGCAAAGTGTCGCTCGGCATGCGATCCGGTCTCCAGGGACGTTGGACGAAAATCCTTACAAGGTGTCGAAGATGTAGCCATTCGGTGCAGTTGCGGTTTCCATGGACGCTATTGCATCCAATTGCAGAGCGCACCGAAGGCTTCTCGTATGCATCCATCGGGATACATGGGGCGTGCCGCACGAGGTCGTCGGCCCCGGTGCCCGCTGCGCCTTCAGACTTTAGGCATACGTCACGCGATACCCACTAGAGCGTGAACGTGCGCTCGTGTCCTGCACGCTGGTCATGGAGCGCACGCCGACTAGCACGCTTATGTTTAGCTCCTGCGCACCTGGTACCCGAAACTGCCATCGTCGCAATGCAGGCATCCGCGCTAACATTGCTCGTCTCTAGAGCATGTTGAATCAACATGGAACACTGAACCGCTTCCATTCTTCCTCGACTTCGATGTATTTTCCGAACCATTTTCATAGGTGTATAGATTCGACGTTGCGTGTGCGGGATTCATGGATTCCGGTTTCATGATTCGTTTTGGGATTCTCGGGTGTTTCTCGATCAGCGTGGCTCTTTC
>Ga0078972_1005954_pt3 | contig 19979 bp, 15 predicted proteins | sample YelNatPaOPGAMG01_FD_67568 | JGI IMG/M metagenome (GOLD analysis project Ga0078972, IMG submission 67568) | Hot spring thermophilic microbial communities from Obsidian Pool, Yellowstone National Park, USA - OP-RAMG-01 (SPADES assembly) (version 2) | ecosystem: Environmental > Aquatic > Thermal...
GCACGCGCCTGCATCCGCGTGATCTCGGGATAGGTAATGCCGAGGCGACAGCCCCGCAGGCCGAGCATCGGGTTGGCCTCGCGCAGGTCCTCGACCTTGGCGGCGATCACGGCCGCTTCAACGCCCATCTCGCGCGCGACCTCTTCTTGCCCCTGGGCGTCGTGCGGCAAGAACTCATGCAGCGGCGGGTCGAGCGTGCGAATCGTCACCGGGCGCTCGCCCATCACACGGAAGATAGCCACGAAGTCGTCGCGCTGCATGGGCAGCAACTTGTCGAGGGCGCGCTGACGCCCGGCCTCGTCTTCGGCCAGGATCATCTCGCGCACCGCCGTGATGCGGTCACCGCCAAAGAACATGTGCTCGGTGCGACACAGGCCAATGCCCTGCGCACCGAAGGCGATCGCGTTCGCCGCCTGATCGGGCTGGTCGGCGTTTGCCCGCACAGCCAAACGCCGAGTCGCGTCGGCCCACTCCATCATGCGCGAGTAGTACTTGAACGTCTCCGATTGCGCCGGGTCGAGCGACTTCTCGAGCAGGATCTGCAGCACTTCCGAGGGCCGCGTCTCCAACTGACCCTCGATTACCTCACCGGTGAAGCCGTCGATCGAGATCCAGTCGCCCTCCTTGATGACCTTGTCCTTCACGGTCATGGTGCGCGCCCGGTAGTCGATGTCGAGCGCCTCGCAACCGGCGACGCATACCTTGCCCATCTGACGAGCCACCAGGGCCGCATGCGAGGTCATGCCGCCCCGCGCTGTGAGGATGCCCTGCGCCGCACTCATGCCGCGGATGTCTTCGGGGCTGGTCTCGATGCGCACGAGCAACACTTGTTCGCCGCGCGCCGCCCAGGCCTCGGCGTCGGGCGCATTGAAGACCACTTTGCCCGTCGCCGCCCCTGGGCCGGCGGCCAGTCCCTTGGCCAACACACGTCCTTGCTCGACCGCGGCGCGCTTACCCTGGGGCGAGAAGATCGGCCGCAGAAGCTGGTTGAGCTGCTCGGGCTCGACGCGGCGGAGTGCCTCGTTGGCGTCGATCAGGCCCTCTTCCTGCATGTCAACGGCAATGCGGATGGCGGCCAGGCCGGTGCGCTTCGCGGTGCGGGTTTGCAGCATGTACAGGTGTCCCCGCTCGACCGTGAACTCGAAGTCCTGCATGTCTTTGAGCTCCCGTTCGAGGGTAGCCCGCACCTGCAGAAGTTGCTCGTACACCTGAGGGAAGACCTCTTTGAGCTCCGCCACAGGGCGCGGCGTGCGCACGCCGGCGACGACGTCTTCGCCCTGCGCGTTCACGAGGAACTCGCCGTAGAACACGTTCTCGCCGGTCGCCGGATCACGCGTGAAGGCGACGCCCGTGCCCGAGTCTTCGCCCATGTTGCCGTACACCATCGTCTGCACGTTGACGGCTGTCCCCCACGAGTCGGGGATGTCGTACAGGCGGCGGTAGGCCACAGCACGGTCGTTGTTCCACGAGCCAAACACGGCGCCGATGGCGCCCCACAGTTGTTCACGCGGGTCCTCGGGAAAGGCGTGGCCCGTGCGCTCGCGCACCTTGTCCTTGAAGGCTCCCACCAAGGCGCGCAAGTCATCGGCGTCAAGCTCGGTGTCGTACTGCACGCCCTTCGCCTTCTTCCTCTGGTCGAGCACCTCTTCAAAGGGGTCGAGGGCATCCTTGTCCTGCGGTTTGCAGCCGAGCACGACATCGCCGTACATGGCCACGAACCGGCGGTAACAGTCGTAGACGAAGCGGGCATCGCCCGTCAGCGCGATCATCCCTTGCGCCGTGTCGTCGTTGAGGCCCAGGTTAAGGATCGTGTCCATCATGCCGGGCATGCTGGCACGCGCGCCCGAGCGCACCGAGACCAGCAGCGGGTTGTGCGCGTCGCCGAAGACCTTCCCGGTTTGCTGTTCAAGCTTGGCCAGAGCGCTGTCGACTTGCTCGCGCAAGCCGTCCGGGTACACCCCCTGGGTCGAGAAATAGGTGCACACCTCGGTCGTGATCGTGAAGCCCGGGGGCACCGGCAAACCGATGCGCGTCATCTCGGCCAGGTTCGCGCCCTTGCCGCCGAGAAGGGCCTTCATGTCTTTGTTGCCCTCGTGAAAGTCGTAGACGTACTTGGCCATGAGGAGCTCTCCCCTTCGTCGATACTTAGGAGCCTTGTACTGAGAGGCGGCTGAACTCGCCGAAAGCGCCCAGAAGGGCCCGCACCTCTTCGAGCTGTGCCAAGCGATTGGCCCGCACAGTGGGGTCGGGATCCATGACGAGCACCTCGTCGAAGTATCGATCAACCGCCGGTCGCAACGCGGCCGCCTCCCGCAACGCCATCTCTAGGTCGTCGGCCTGCCGGGCAGTCCGCACCCGCTCGCCCACCGACTGCACCGCACTGTGCAGCTCGCGCTCGGCCTCGGCCACGAACCGACTCGGCTCGACCGTTCCGCCCGCGCCGCCCTGCGCCTTAGCCGCCAACGAGGCACAGCGCGTGTAGGCGACGACTACATCATTGAAGAACGGCTCGGACGCTCTCCGCGCGAACAGGCGTGCCAAGCGAGCGACGGTCGGGAGGTCTGGTCCCGCCGTCACAGAGCCCAAGGCAGCCTCCACGAACGGGAACGGCAGCCGCTCATCGAGCAGGATACCCTGCAGGCGCTCCCAGATGAACGCCTCTATCTCCTGCACGGTCGTCGCCGCGTCGGCGGGCGTGCGCCCCTGCCGTGCGTAGGCCGCCAGCGACCAGCCAATCAGGTCACGAGCAGTGAGGCGTAGGTCGTGCTCAAGGGCAATGCGGACGATCCCCATAGCCGCGCGACGCAGTCCGTAGGGGTCGCGTGAGCCCGAGGGTCTCTCATCGGCCACCCAAGCGCCCGTGATGGCGTCGATCTTGTCGGCGATAGCGACGACCGCGCCCACGAGGGTTGTGGGCACGGGCGCGGTCGCGGAGAGCGGCTGGTAGTGCTCGGCGATCGCGTGGGCGACCGCGGCCGGCAAGCCGGCCGCGGTCGCATAGACCCCGCCCATCACGCCCTGAAGCGTGGGAAACTCGATCACCATCTGGCTCACCAAGTCGGCCTTCGCCAAGCGCGCCGCCTCGCGCGCCTGCTCGACGAGCGCTCGCGCGGCCGCGGGTTCGGTGAGCGCTCGCGCGCCCGCGGCTGCGCCGCCGGCGCGAGCGCTCACCCGTTCGGCCACCAGACCGGCAACCTCGCTGAGACGCTCAGCCCGCTCGGCCAGCGAGCCCAACTTCTCGTGGAAGACGACGGCACCCAGCCGGGCGCCCATAGCGAGCAGCCCCTCGGCGAGGTCGCGGTCGTAACTGAACTCGGCGTCGTCGAGGCGCCCTTCCAACACGCGCTCGTTGCCGCGCGTGACGATGGCCGCCGCCGCCGGATCGGCGTTGGCAACGTAGAGGAAGACCGGCAGCAACTCGCCGGCCCGCCGCCGCACGGGAAAGTAGCGCTGATGGCTCTGCATCGCCGTGACCAGCACGGGTTCGGGCAGGCGTAGGTGACGCGCGGCGAAACTTCCTTGGTGCACGCTTGGCCACTCCGCCAGGTAAACCGCTTCGTCGAGCACAGCGCCCGGATCGAACCACTCGCCGCCCAAGGACCGGGCATGCGCGTCGAGGCCGGCAACGATGAGCGCCCGGCGCTCCTCCTGGTCGACGATGACCCCGGCTGCGCGCAAGCGTTCGCGATAGTGATCGGCGCTCTCGATCGTCGTCGGCCCGCCCAACACGCGATGTCCCCGCGACACGTCGCCGCACTCGAGGTCGTAGAACGGGCAGCGAATCGTCTCGGCGCCGTACTTGCACACGAGCCAGCGGATGGGCCGCGAGAAGCGCAGGTAGTCGGCCGCGCCGGCCGGTCGCCGGCCCCAGCGCATGCCGCGCGGCACCTGCAAGCCAGTAATCAGGCGTTCGACGAACTGCGGGGCGACCTCAGCCACCGGCTTGCGCTCGGTCTCCACCACAGCGACGGCAAACTCGGTCCCGTCGACCACCTCGCGACGCAGGTCCTGCGGCGCCACACCGCGCGACCTGGCAAACCCCAAGCCAGCCTTCGTCGGCTGTCCCGTCTCGTCGAAGGCGACCGCCGCGCGAGGCCCGCGAAAACGCTGCCGGCGCGCCGTCTGGCGCTCGGGTACGTCGCCAACCTGTACGGCGATCCGTCGTGGCGAGATCGAGACCGTCAGCGCCCCGGGCGCCAGCGACACGGTCGAGCCAGGAGCCAGTTCGCTGCCCGCATCCGCGTCCTCTCCGCTGGCACCGCCGCCGGGCAGCAGACGCAACTCGTCCAGCAAGCGCGCCACGAGCCCGGGCTGGTCGCCCTCGCCGACGAGCTGATCGAGAAACGATCGACACACCGCCGCCGGTAGCTCCTCGCAGCCGACCTCGACCAAGAGCGGCGCGCTCACTGGTCTTCCTCCACCGCAGCGTCGGTCGCTGTTGGCGCCATTTCGGTGCGCCCGGCCATGCGTGTGCGCCGTTGGTCGGCCTCCCCGCCGGGAGCGTTCACATCCAAGTAGAGGACAGCCACCTTGCGTGCCAAGCCGCGCACGCGGGCGATGTGCGCCGTGCGGTCGGTGACGCTGATGGCGCCGCGAGCATCGAGCAAGTTGAACGTGTGACTGCACTTGAGCACGTAGTCGTAGGCCGGCACGGGGATGCGCTCGGCGATGCAGCGCTCGGCCTCGGCCTCATACTCGCGGAAGTGGCGGTAGAGCATCTCGATGTCGGCGACCTCGAAGTTGTAGCGCGAGAATTCGAACTCGTTCTCCTTGTAGACGTCGCCGTACGTGATCGTGCGCGTCTCGCCGTCCTCTTGCCACTGCGACCAGACGAGGTCGAAGACGTTGTCGACGCCCTGCAAGTACATGGCGATGCGCTCGAGTCCGTACGTGAGCTCGACCGTCACGGGGTCGCAGTCAACGCCACCCAGCTGCTGGAAGTACGTGAACTGGGTGGCCTCCATGCCGTCGATCCACACCTCCCAGCCCAATCCCCAGGCACCGAGCGTCGGACCCTCCCAGTTGTCTTCGACGAAGCGCACGTCGTGCTGGCGCAGGTCGATGCCGAGGGCCACTAGCGATTGCAGGTAGATGTCTTGGATGTCCGGCGGCGAGGGCTTGATGACGACCTGGTACTGGTAGTAGTGGCCCAGGCGATAGGGGTTCTCGCCGTACCGGGCGTCGGCGGGGCGCATGCTGGGTTCGACGTAAGCGGCCCGCCAGGGACGACTATCGAGACAGCGGAGGAATGTAGAAGGGTTGAACGTGCCGGCGCCGACCTCCGTGTGGTACGGCTGCACGACGACGCAGCCCTGCGCCTCCCAGAACGATTGCAGCCGGTCGATGATCGCCTGGAACGTCGGCAAGGCGTGGGCAGAGGTGCCGTTTGCGGTGCCTGCTGGTTGCTCCACGAGAATCGAGATTGTATCAGCCAGGCAAAGCCACCGACAAGGAGCCCGGACCGGCAAGGGACGAAAGCGGCGCTCGGCAGACGACTGCCGACGGATTTGCGCAGTGGCACCGTGTGCTGGCGCTGCCGTGTGCCGGCGCTGAGCTTCGCCCACGCGAGCGTCCGCGCGGGCCTCGGGCGTTAACGTTTGCGGGCGCTGCGTCCGGGCGCCAGCATCTGCGGGCGCTGCGCTACGCGCTGCGCGCGTAGCGCAGCGCCCGCAGATGCTGGCCAGTATGGTAGGCATAGAGGCTGTGGAGGTGGCGAAGCCCCTCCTCCACAGCTTCGGAGGGTCCTTCCGTACGGAGTTCGGCCAGAGGTGCCGTCAGTGCGTGGCGTAAGGCGGCAACGGCCTCGGGGGTGATCGGCACTCCCTCGCCCAGGCAGTTCTCGCACAGCAGCCCGCCGCGGGCGGCGGAGAAGGCGACGGCACGGCTCCCCGCTCCACAGGCAACGCAGCGATCCAGCACCGGCAGGTAGCCGGCCTCGTAGAGCAGCTTGATGAGCGCGCCGAGCACCAACGGCGCGCGCTGCGCGGGCCCGACGAAGCCCTCGTCGAGCCCGCGCAGCGCGCGCACGACCAGGTTGAAGGCACGCTCCTCCGGCTCGGCCTCGCCGAACAGGCCCGCCACGGCCTCGCAGAGCAGCGCAGCGCCGATCATGGCCTCGCGATCCTCGCGCAGACGCGGGAACATGGCCACGAACTGCGCCGATGTCACCGTGTAGAGACTGCGGCCGCGGAAGAGGACAAGGTCAACCACGCCGAACGGCTCCAGCCGCGCACCCCAGCGCGACTTGGTACGGCGCACGCCCTTGACGACGGCATCGGCACGCCCTAACTCCCTGGTAAAGAGCGTGACAATGCGGTCGGCCTCCCCTAGAGGCCGCGAACCTAAAACGACAGCTGTGACCTTCTCATAGCGCACGCGGTCAGCTTACGCGACGAAGGGGCGGCAATGAAGGACCAACCTGGCTGGTCCCCCTTCGGCGTGCTTCGTCGTGCGCCCGTCAGCCTCTTGATCCCCATGCGGCGGAGCGGATCTGCCGCTCTCTTGATCCCAATGCGGTGAAGCCGGTCTGTCGCCCCCAGGCCGCTCGTCGTGAGACAAGGCTCCCCCGTTTCCAGGCGATCAGGATCAGCACGACGGCGAGGGCACCATGGCCCATAGCAAGGAGAGCGTACACACCCGCTTGGCTCGTCCAGTACGGATTACCTGCGAAGGCAAGCTTGACGAGAGGGATCGTCTCCTCGGAGCCATGTAGGAGTGCGGTGACGACGTTGTAGAGGGCATGAATGCCGATGGGTAGCCAAAGACGCCGGGTAATCAGATAGGCCGCCCCCAAGACAAGGCCGAGGAGCAAGACCGCCCGCAATGCCGCATTGGGCACGTAGGAAAACGAGGCGCCGAAGACGACCAGGCCAAGGCCAACGGCAAGCCCCCACAGCCGAGGGCGCGCCGCCTCAGCTACGGCATCGCCCTCGGTACGAGGCCCGTCTGGGAACGGACCAGTCACCGTTCATCCCAGCGATGAAAGCAGTGGTCAGCGCCATCGTCAGTACAGGTCTGCGTCAACGACCTCCAGACGGTGAGCCTCATCCCCGTCACGACCCGCCCCGTGCCGGAATGACCAACGACAGCGGCCCAAATGTGTGGCTGCCAGCAGGCACACCAACGCACGCTCCCCGTCGGCTTCGACTTCTCGCGGAGCGCACTGACTCGGTAAAGCCTGTGACCGGGAGTGGAATGGAGGAATGACTACCTCCGCACCGTTTCTTCAAGGCGACCACCCTGATTCTCTTCGTACACGGCGTCTGTGGACGCTAACCCAACTGGTTCTCACTATCGCGGTCACCCCTGACGACCGAAGCGCACATATCTCTTCGCGATCAGCACCAGCACAACCAGGACTCCAATGGCAAACAGGACTGTCAGCACAGCCGGCACCCACGCCAGCCAGCTCGCGCCGCCCCTTGATGCCCAGATCACGTTCACGGCCGGATACTGCACGAGGAGTTCTCTTAAACCGGCGGCACTGCCGAACCTGACCGTATACACGGGCGGCTGTGATCCCGCTTCCGTCACGCGCATCGTCTTGTCGGCGCTGTTCACCTCGACTTGGGTCACCCGGTGTTGGGCTAAGCGCAGCTTGAAGTAAGCGAGGCTCTCTTGCGACTGACTGGCAGCGGCCGTGAGCGCCAGTGCGAGTGCCAAGGCGCAAAGCACTGCCAAGACTCCCCCGAGGACAAGCATCCGCATTCTCGCCGGTTTCATACGCATGATCTCGCCACCCCCAGGTTCAGGCGCTCTCGCCATTGGGCTGACCCCGTTCCCGTAGACACCTCTTCACGAGGCAACCAGGGCCAGCTCCAGACCTTGCCTCATCTTCTCCTCGAACTCCACTGGACTCAAGTAGCCGAGCGCGCAGTGACATTGCAGCCGGTTATAGAAGCCCCCGATAGGATCAGGATCGGACCGAGCATAGCCGCAGTAGACAGCATTTGTTTCAAGACAACCCGTTCATCTGTGGCGGCTCGGCCCCTGCTCACGGCAAAGTAGTATCGACCTCAGTATACGCTGTCTGCTAATGCGGCAGTGGCTATCTCGTCAGCGTAGGCAGGGGAATGATCAGCGAATCGGAACGGCATGTCTGTGCGTTCACTTTAGTCCCCTCGAGCGTGCCCGAGGCGCCCGTCGCGGCGGCACATCCCTGAGATGAGGTCAAGGAATTCGTGCGCGCGATCGCCTCAGCGATCGCGCGCACCGACCGAGACTACTACGTGGCGACCATGTCGCTCGCCAGCGCCCCGGAAAAATCTACATCGTCGCTTCGGAGGTCGTCGACTGACTCGAGGCTGAGTACAACACCGAGCACCTGCACAGCTCGCTCGGCTACCTCACGCCGGAAGAGTACGCCGCAGCGCATCCCGTCGGCGCTGCCTGAGACGGATACGCTACGATGCCCTCAACCGGAGACACTGACCCATCTGCTGGTACCAGAGATGGGGGCATCCCAGCCCGGCCTACCTATGGAGCAGTGACTGTTACCCTCCCACTAGCAATGAGGTTCTGCGACGTTAGGTAGCCAGAACTCCCTGTGTAGATCATCCCTTCGGCGCTGTAGATCGAGTATCGATAAACGCCTGCCGCTAGCTGTCCCGCTCGCTTAACGCTGATACTGTCCCCATTGTTCTGAGCGGCAAGGACTTCACTCTGTTTGCCATCCGAAGTAGTGAGCACGACCCATACCGTGTGCTCACCAGGTCGATGGTCGGCAACCGTAACCGAAATGCCACCCGGATACGGGCTGACATCGTAGGACAGCAACTTCGATTCGTGTTGCCCCCGCAGGCAACCTGACGATACTGTTGCCAGCAGCAAGACGAGGGCAAGTGGCAGTATGTGTAGAGACGTCCTCAACCTACACATGCGCGCTCCTTCTTCGCCACCACCAGTACGCACAAGTCACGCCCAGCCTCCAGGTACAGCCGCGACGAGGCCGACATGGCAGTCGTCTCAGCACGACCTCCACCAGGCGCGCCCGCCTCGATGCCCCTACGCTGGAACGAGCCGAAAAGGTCGGTGTAGTCGACCGTGGCGAACGCCGACCGGGAAGACGTGCATGCACCTTGCCGGTGAGGGCTGACGGGCCGGCCCCCCTGTGACTGCTCAGCTCTGCCCGTTCCCTTTCTGGGGCGCTGCTACTTTGCAGCGGGCTCTCACTTCTGAACGGCCATCGCGTTGTAGCCCACACCCACGCCGGGCAGGGAAACCTTCGTCCAGGTCCCGCCCCCATCTTGCGTCTCCAAAAGGTTCGTCCCCCCGGTAATCACCCAGCCTCGCAGAGAACTGACGAAAGTCACTGCAGAGAGCGAGCCGGGCCAGCCCGAGTGCTGCGGCGTCCACACTTTGCCGCCGTCAGCCGTCGTCACTATGGCCCCTCCCGTTCCCACCGCCCAACCATGCAGGCGATCGACCATGGTGATGTCATTCAAACAAGAGACTACCGTTGTCCTGCCGGCGATACTAGCGTCAAGCCGCTCGCGCTGGCGCGTCGCGCTTGCGCTGGCGCGTCGAGAGGCCTTTTCCGGCTACGGCCGCTCGCGGGCATACACGACGCGCGGCCGGCCACTCAGGTCGTTGCGCACGTCGATGCCGTCGAAGCGATCCACTTCGACGAACAGCGAGATGACCTCGACCACCTTCGTCTCGGGGATCTCGACCGCCAACATGCCCCTCGGCTCGAGGAACACCGGCGCGCCGGGGATGATGCGCTCGTAGAAGTCGAGGCCGCGCTCGCCACCCAGCAGCGCGACCCAGGGCTCGTAGCCACGCACGTCGATCGCCATGCGCCGCAGCGCTTGCGGCGTCACGTAGGGCGGGTTCGACAGGATCAGATCGAAGCGGCTCCCGGGAGGCAGGTCGTCGTAGACGTCGCTGACGACGAAGGTCACGCGGTCTTGCAGTCCCAGACGGACGGCGTTCTGGCGCGCCATCTCGAGCGGCGCCGGGTGCACCTCGGTGGCGACGACGCGCGCACTGGGATGCTCGGTGGCGATGGCCAAGGCGATGGCCCCCGAGCCAGTGCCGATGTCCAGCACGCGCGGCTGTTCTTTGCCTAGTTCCGCCAGGAACTCGAGGCCTACCTCAACGAGCGTCTCAGTCTCGGGGCGCGGGATGAGCGTGTTCTCGTTCACCCGCAACTCAATCGTGCGGAACCGGCGCTTGCCGGTGATGTAGGCCACCGGCTCACGCTTCTTACGCCGCGCGACGAACGCCTCGAAGCGCTCCCGTTCGGCCGCGGTGAGTTCACGCTCGGGCTCGCCATAGAGCTGCTCGCGGGTGCAGCCAAGTGCCTCGGCAAGCAGGATTTCGGCATCCAGCCGAGGCGAGTCGCTGTGCGCGGCGCGCAGCTTGCGCGCCGCGCTCGCCAGGGCTTGCTTCACCGTCACCGGCGCCGCTTTCTTAGCCATCCCGAAGCCCCCGTTCTCTCGGATCCCACTTGTGCCGACGCTGCCCGCGCCGGACGGCGTGAGCACGCAGCGAAATCCCTTAGTGCTCGCCTACCTGAGCGAGCTGCTTGCGCCGGTCCTCGGCGGCGAGTGCCTCGGTAAACTCGTCGATATCGCCTTCGAGAACCTCGGCCAGCCGGTGCGAGGTCAGCCCGATGCGGTGGTCGGTCACCCGCGTCTGGGGGAAGTTGTAGGTGCGGATCTTCTGCGCTCGGTCACCGGTGCCCACCATGCTGCGCCGCCGCTCGGCCAGCTCCTTCTCCTGTTTCTCGAGCTCCATTTCGTAGAGACGCGCTCGCAGGATGCGCAGGGCGCGCTCCTTGTTCTGCAGCTGTGACTTCTCGTCCTGGCAGCTCACAACCAACCCCGTCGGCAGGTGAGTGATGCGCACCGCCGAGTCGGTCGTGTTGACTGACTGCCCGCCGGGACCGCTGGAGCGGAAGATATCGACGCGGATGTCGCCGGCCGGGATGTCGATCTCGATCTCCTCGGCCTCGGGTAGCACCGCTACCGTCGCCGTCGAGGTGTGGATGCGCCCCTGCGACTCGGTCACCGGTACGCGCTGCACGCGGTGCACGCCGCTCTCGTACTTGAAGGCTGAGTAGGCGCCCTCGCCGCGCACCTCGACGATCACTTCCTTGAAGCCGCCGTTCTCGCTCTCGCTCTGCGACAGGATCTCGGTGGCGAAGCCCTTCCTCTCGGCGTAACGCAGGTACATGCGCAAGAGTTCGCCAGCGAACAGCGCCGCTTCGTCGCCACCGGCGCCAGCGCGGATCTCGATGATCACATCTTTCGTGTCGTTTGGGTCGCGCGTGAGCATGCGCGTGCGAATCTCGTCTTGCAGCTCGTCCAGACGACGCCGATTCTGCAGGAGCTCCTCCTGGAGGTAGTCGCGCATCTCGGCGTCGACATCCTCGTCGTGAGCGAGGAGCTCCTCGGCATCGGCGGCCGCGCGCTCGGCCTCGCGGTACTCGCGCGTGAGGGCATACACGTCGGCGAGCTCGGCATGGCGGCGCGCGGCCGCCGTGTAGCGCCCTCTGTCGGCCAGCACCTCAGGGTCGCTGAGCTGCCGTGTGAGCTCCTCGTAGGAGCGTTCGATTTCGTCAATGAGCGGAGTACTCACGTCTTCGTTCAGTCCTCGTGATCGTACTGGCGACCGCGGCCACCCCCCGTGTGCCGCGGTCGCCCGGGCAAAACCGTTCCCCCGGGCAGAATCGTCCCGTCGAGCGGAACCGTTCCTGAATTATACCAACCGTCTCGCTCTCCCCTTGCCGCGGATCTCACTGCCCCCGTCTGAGCTCTTTCTCGCCTACCTAGCAGCCTCTCTGGCCCTCGCGGCGGGTGTTCTACTAGCCGGGACCACCGTTCTCTCCTCGCCGCCGCACAAGGACTGGCCACTAGCGAGAGAGAACCTTACAGCATGGCGCCATCCTCACAGCCCTCCAGGCCGCCACATTCGGTCGTGCCTCCGGCGACCAATTCGGTAGAGCCTCCGGCGACCAGTTCGGTAGAGCCTCCGGCGATCGTCTGGCCGCTCTTGATCGCCGCCGCCGTCGCCATCGTGATCCTCGGCTTGCACCAGTTCGCCACCGTCGCCGGTCAGGCGCTCCTTGCCTACTTCATCGCGCTTGGGCTCACGCCTGGTGTGCACTGGCTGCGGCGGCGGCATCTGCCCACGGCGCTCGCGGTCGTACTCGTCATGCTTGTTGTGCTGGCCGTAGTTGTGAGCTTCATCGTCTTCACGACCTTCACGCTCACGCGCATGCTGGCCGAGACCGGCGCTCTGCGAGCCGACTACGCCTCGGTACTCGATCGGGCAAGTCAGTGGCTCGCCCAGCAGGGCATCGCGAGTGGTAGCCTGACAAGCGTGTTCTCGCCCGAGCGCGTCTTTGCCTTCGTCTCACGCGTGCTCGAGTGGCTCCTCACGAGCCTAAGCTACTCTTTCCTGCTCTTCTTCGTCTTGCTCTACATGCTGCTCGACTCGGTGAACTTGCAACCACGGCTGGCACGTCACCTCGATCGAGATGGCTTTTCGCGCTTGCTCCGCTTTCAGCACCTCATCCGCCGCTACTGGGCGATCCAGACGGTGACCGGCATCGTCGCTGCCGCACTCGATGTGGCCCTCCTTTTGGCCCTCGGCGTGCCGTTTGCCGTCTTCCTGGGCATCCTCTCGTTCGTCACCAACTACATCCCCAACGTGGGCTACTTCATCGCCATCATTCCGGCCCTCTTCTTGGCTGCCATCGTGAAAGGATGGGTGGCGGCAGTCGTCGTTTTCCTCGGCTATTGGCTGTTCAATACGATCGCCGGCAGCGTGCTGGCACCCCGGCTGAACGCGACCCATCTCAACTTGTCGTACACCACAACCATGGTGGCGGTGCTCTTCTGGGGGTGGGTCTTCGGGCCGGTTGGCGGCCTCATCGCCGTACCGCTGACACTGTTTCTCAAAGACGTGCTGCTGGCGAGCCACGCCGAGGCTGACTGGCTCGTTGACCTGCTCTCCAGCGAGGCGCCGGCGGAGTAGGGGGAGAGCAAGCGCCCCCTCCTCTCTCTGCCGCCCACGGGCATCGTCATTGTGAAGCGCTCAAAGCTGCGGGGAAGGTGGCTCCAATGCTGACTGCAACGTCAGCGCTTGTCGCGGACACACCTCTACACAGAGCCCGCAGGCCGTACACAGCTCCGGCTCGAAAGATAGGCCGTCGCTCGGGCGCTGCTCGATCGTGACTGTGCGAGCCATGCTCCCCCGAGCGGAAGCATGCCGTCCGTCTGTCAACTCGCCGCTCACTTTGAGTGCCCCGTGTGGACAGTATCGAGCGCACAATCCACACTCATCACACGCATCGCTGATGAGCACCCGACCCAGGGGCAGGGCCTCGCGCATGGCGTCGATCAGCGTCTCCGGGAGCCGATCAGACGGCCACAAGCAAGCGCCTCCTGAACCGTCATCAACAGGCGCTTTGGACCCAGATCCCCTCTGGGAAAGATGCGCAACATCTTCGACCAGCACTCGGTGACTGGGAGGCGGCGGCGTCTGCGCGTGCAACGCCTCGATCGGTGGTCTCCAGTCGGGCAACACAGTGGCCGCCGTCCGTCGCGCCGCCCCGGCGAAGAACGAGAAGAGGTCGCGACGCGAAAGGGGCGGCGCGGGAGGCTGTGGGGGCTGTGAGCTGGCGGCAGGTGCCTGCGGCACCTGCCGCCAGCTCACAGCCAGATCCAGCCCCATGGTCGTAAGGGCGGCGCGAGCTGCCATCACACTCGTCTCTAAGGCGCCCACCGCTCGCTCGAACGGACAGCCAGCACACGAGGGACGCACGAGCTCGACTGCAGTGACGCCCGCAGCACACAGGCCAACCAACTCCCCTGCCGAGAGGCTTCCCAGACATACCACCCGCAGAAGACCGGCCAGCGCAGCAGGGACAGGCAGCGCGTGCCCGTCTTCCGGCGCCGGCGGGGCCTGTTTCCTCTGCCGCGACGCAAGCGTGCCCTGACCTTGCATCCCCCCGACTCCCATGCTCCTGTCGGCCGAAATGTCTGGCATAGTCGTCTCGCCAGCAGCCGAGCAGGCGATTCGCACACTCGTCTGGCCGCCCCGTACCGCATCCACCGCTTGCCGGCGCAAACTGGCTCGCCGCTCTCCGAAGTCGAGCGCCCCAGTGCGACAGACTGCGGCGCAGACCCCGCATGAGACGCACACTTCGGGGTCGACAGCCAGCGAGGGGTCCAAGGTGATGGCGTCTGCGGGGCACACATCCTGACAGCGCCGGCACGTGCTTGCCCGGTAGCGACCGGCCACGCAACGTGCGGCAACGACATCAGGCAGTGTCCAGTCAAGCGCGGTCGTCAGAGCTTCGAGGAGGGCGAAACGGTCCACGTTAGCGCAGCCGCTGGCCCATCAGCTCGTAAGCGCGCGCAGCGCGCCGGCGCAACTGATCGGGAACCTCGCCCAGCTCCACCGCCAAGTGACTGAGTAGCACGTCAGCCATCGCCGCCGGTAAGGGCAGGGTGGCCGCTCCCTTCACCGCATCCGCGAACACTGGCATCCACTGTACCGCGTGCTCGCGCAGGAAGGTGTCTGTCGTTCGACGCAGCTCCAACGCTCGCGGCACCCCATTGCCAGCACCCCAGGCCTCGGCTTCCGCTCGACAAAGGTAGTAAAGGAACTCGAGCTCAGTAAGGACGTGGTCAGCGGGCTCGCGCATGTCCGGGGCAAGGGCAACGCCAGCTGCTCGGTAGGCTTGCCGCACGGCTTCGGTAGATGGCCCCTCCAAGCGCCCCCAGCCATCCTTACCCTTCTCGTCGCGGTACTGTGACTCGTAACAGGCCACTACGGGTCGCCCTGGCCCAGTGAACAAACGAGCATACTCGACCTTGTAGTCACGCACCACCGCGGTCAAAGAAGGCGCCGTCGCAACCTGAGTCTCAGCGGCTCGCAGGCCATCTAGGCCGACTTGGTAGAGAGCGGCGTCTTCGCGCAACCAACGCGTTCTCGCCCCGAGCTCGTGAGTCATGGAGCCACGCTGCAACGCAGCGAGCTGCTCGTCGTCGGGCTCGGCGAGCCCGACGACGAGCAGCTCGTAGACTGCCGCACGATCGGCGGCTACGGCGGCGAGCCGTAACCGCGTACCCTCATCAAGTCCGTCGTCCGTCATCCGTGTCACGGGCCAGCCGGTCGAGTATCAGCCATCAGCCTGAGAGCCCCCCCGCGCCGTGCCCCTTCTCCTTCAGCGGCAGTACCCAGACCCCGATCGTGAACAGCAAAGCAGCCAAGGCGAACATTCCGGCGACGATGACGATCTCATAGCCCGAAGGGAAGTAGACACTTGACATGGCAAAATCGGAGCCACTTGCCTGTGGCGTACCGAGCGGCGTCCCTGGTGCCAGCTGGATGGGAGCCTTTCCCAGACCGATCACGATGAGATTGCCACGGTGGGCGTAGATGCCGATCAGCGCCAGCACCGAGGCAAGCGCCACAATTGCCGGCCGCCGACGCAGAGAGGCGAAGGCCATGAGGATGAACGGTACGATCAGCCCAGCCGTCACCTCCACGCCTAGGAACCCGGGCCCATAGCGCCCCGTAAACAATTGCCGCGAGGCGTCGGTCGTTACCCCCGGATAATACCCGGCAAGCACCTCACAGAAGACGAGAAATCCCTCGACGGCCACGAAGACAGCCAGCATGCCGCCCAGGTAACTCACGAGTCCGTTGTCGAACGAGATTCGCTCGAACCGACGCACAACAAGCGCCAAGATGATCACGAGCGCGAGTCCTGAGACCAGAGCGGACGTCACGAAGAGCGGGGGCATGATCGAGCTGTACCAAAAGCCGCGCGAGATCTGCAAGCCGAAGATCCACGCGGTAATCGAGTGCACGAGCACAGCAGCCGGCAACGCCACCCACGCCAACCGGTAGGTCGTCCGTTCATCGCGAGCGCGCGCAGCCTCGGAGGTATCACGCGTGCCCAGCGCTAGCCAGCTGCCGCGCGCAGCGAGGTCGCGGCGCGTGTACAGCCACACGTAGGTGAGCGACAAGACGAGGTAGATCAGGATAACCGTCACATCCCAGATCATGGGCGAGAGGAAGTGCGGATGGATAAACAGGTTCAGGACGCGATCGACACGCCCTAAGTCGGGCAGGATCATGACTGCCGCCATGGCGATGGCTACGGTAGCTTCGAGCACCGCCAAACGCACGATTGGCTTAAAGCGTTCGACTCCGAAGAGGCGACCGGAGGAAGCCACAATCAGACCCCCAGCCGAAAGGCCCACCAAATACATGAACGTGATGATGTAGAGGCCCCAGATGACGTTGTCGCGCATGTGGGTGATCTGCAGGCCACGGATGTATTGGTAGATCCATACGCCCACTCCCGCGGCGAGGACCGCCACGAGCACAATCAGCCACGCGGCTAAACCGCGCGATGTGCCGGCGCGACGCGCACCCACGTGTTCGGCAGAAGCGGCGCTCATGACTCACCTCCCGCGACGTTCGGGCTAAAGCGCATGAGGTAGTGCACACTGGGCTTAGTGCCCTTCTCGGGGAAGACAACGTACGACGGGCGTTCGCGCAAGAGGGTCGACACCTCGCTGTTGGGGTCGTCCAAATCGCCGAAAACCCGCGCACCAACGGGACAAGCCACCACACACCGTGGCTCAAGACCCTTGGCAACTCGGTGTTCGCAGAACGTGCACTTCTCCACCACACCTTTCGGGCGAGGCGGCACATTGCCCACTTCCACGAGACTGGCTGGCGGGTCTTGCACTGGCTTGCGCCAATTGAAGACGCGATTGTCGTAGGGGCAGGCAACCATACAGTAGCGGCAGCCAATGCAACGGTCCCAATTCACAGTGACGATGCCGTTGGGCATCTTGTAAGTTGCCGACACGGGGCAGGCCTTCACACAAGGCGGATTGTCGCAATGGAAACAGTTCGTCGACTGGTACTCCAGAGCCAAATCCGGGAAGGTGCCGCTCGGCACATCGATGTTATCGCCACCGACCGTCAGGACGCGCAGCCAGTAGAGACCAATGCCGACATCGTTCTCTTCCTTGCACGCTACGGAGCAGGTCCAACAGCCGATACACTTCTGCTGGTCGATGACCATGCCAAGACGAGTGGCTTTCAGCAAGTCTGGGTGGACCTCATCGATACCCGGATACGTTGTGGCGCCCTCCGCAGTCATCGAGCACCTCCCCCATAAGCGACAGGGCAGGCAGCAGGATCAGCCATAGTCATCACGCCCTTTCCACTTGGACGAGGCAGTCGTAGTAGGCTGCATTCGACTGGAAATTAGGAATTAACGCCTGCGCTGGGTTAGCAATCTGATGCGTCAGGTTGTTCGGGTGGCCCTCGATGTACTGCTTGATTTGCAGCGTGTCCCATCCGCCTTGGTAGCAGTTGACGACGCCTGGCTTCATGGCCTCAGTGAGGCGCGCCCTCACCTTCATCTCGCCGCGATCGTTGAAGACACGCACGACATCACCGTCGCTGATCCCCCGTGAGGAAGCATCGCTTGGGTGGATCTCCAGGAAGCCTTCGCCGTTGGCAGTTACCTCGTCCAGCCAGGAAAGATGGCAGTATTGCGAGTGCGTGCGGAACTTCGTGTGCGTCGAGAGAAACGTCAGAGGATACTTCTTCGCCAACGGGTTGGTTGGCCACGCCTCAATGGGTTCTTTGAAGTCGCACACCTCCTGCCCAAACGGGACGAGCATCTCGACGTAAAACTCGATGCGCCCCGACTTGGTTGGGAACTTCTTGTCGAAGAAGGGCACGTAGGGGAGCGTAGGCGTATTCAAGTGCGGTGCCCCCGAGGTCAGCTCGTCCCAAGTCAAACCAACGACGTTGCTATCCGCTTTCGGATCACCGATGTGGAGGATCTCTTTCAGGTACTCGTCGGGCGACTTGTCGAAGTACTGGCCGACACCCATCTTGGCGGCAACCATGCTGAACGCCTCCAGGTCGGACTTCGACTCCCACAGAGGCTCAATGATCTTCGGCATGTACTGCAGGTAGAAGTTGTTCGATGAGAGAAGATCGGTCTTCTCGAGATACGTGCAGGCTGGCAGGACGATGTCGGCCATATCGGCAGTCGCCGACATCACATAGTCGGAAACGACCAGGAAATCAAGGCTCTCCAGAGCCTTGCGAACCTTGTTGCGGTCGGACATTTGCTGACCGTAATTGTCGACCACGAACCAGGCAGCCTTCACTGGATACGGCTTGCCCTCGAGCACCGCGTCGCAGAACTGCATGGGCTCGAGCAAGGTGAACATCTTCCCGTTCGGTGACCACCACGCCCCCAGGTCAAATGCAGTTGTCGTCAGCCCGCCAGCGAATGTAGTCACGCCGCCACCGTGGACGCCGATGTTCCCGGTAAGCGCCTGCAAGGTCAGCACGGCCTGCATGTTCAAATCGCCGTGGTACCAGTGCGAGAGGGCGAAGCCAGCCCGCACGCCCACTGGGTGTTTCGTGCCCCAGAGCTTGGCCAGCGTCAACACCTGCTCGGGCGAAAGGTCGGTGAGCGAGGCAGTGTACTCAGGCGTGTATTTGGCCATCGCGTCAGCGAGCACTTGCAGAGCCGTTTTGGCCGAGAACGAACCAGCTGGATGCGCGCCAAAGAGCTGCGGTTCACGCACCTGCCCGATCGGCTTCACCTTGCCGTCAACGGCATCTGCCGCCACGTAGTCGTCGCCCGTCAGCCCAATATCGCGGGCACGCAGGAGCTTCTTTGTGCGCGGATGCACGAGGAAGGGCGCCACCGTGAATTTCTTGAGGTAAGCCGCATCGTACAGCCGGTTTTGTAAGACGTAGTTGATCACGCCGTCGATGAGGGCTGTGTCGCTACCTGGACGAAGCGGTAGCCACACGTCGGAGCTTGCCGATGTGGCGGTGAAGCGCGGGTCGATGGCTACGATCGTCGCGCCGTTGCTGCGCGCCTCGTCCATGATGCGCCAGTCGGGGATCGAGGTCTCGGCGACGTTATTCGCTAGAAGCACGATCACCTTTGAGTTCAAGAAATCGGTCGATTCGTGCCCGTCGAAGAAGCCGCCGCCATTGGCTGGGTTAGTCGGATCGACGAGAACGTAGTTCCACCCCGCGGGGGTCGCGCTGTCGCCTTCGTTGTCGCCCTCGAAGTCACCGGCGCTCGCGCCAATCACGCTGGCGAAACGGTAGCCTGCCCCCACAACGCCCTCAAGAATGCTGAGCGAACCGGTGTAGGGAGCAATCCACACAGACTTGGAGCCGTACTGGGCCTGCACTTTCTTCAGATTGTCGGCGATTTCCGAGGTCGCCTCTTCCCAACTGATGCGTTCCCACTTGCCCGAGCCGCGCGCACCCACGCGACGGTAGGGGTACTTCACGCGGTCGGCGCTATAAGAGTTCTCCAGCTGAGCTACGCCGCGTAAGCAAATTCGTGGCGGGTAAGAGAACGGAACTGTGCGGCCGTCGATCGTGCGCGTGTTCCAGGGCGCCCCCTCGACCAACTTCACCTTGCCGTTGGCAACATGAACCAAGTGACCGCAAGCACCATCGCAGTTGTTCGAATGGCCCGTTCGCCATAGTTGCTGCGGCACTGGCGGTGGCGAGGCCTCTGCCGGCTGCAGGGCGCGCAGGATCCTGTCTCCGTTCAGGGCTGCTGCGACACCGACGGTAACTCCGGCGCCTTTCAGGAAGGTCCGCCGCGTAACCCGCCAGCGACCTGGTGGACCGGGCGCCAGTGATGATCCACGCGCCTCGTGGTCTGGCACATCGGGCATGGCTGCCTCCTTGAGACGTTGGCCTCATTGCGCTGAGGCTACCCACGACGGCCATCGTGGTCAACGTAATTGACTAAAGTCAAGTACTAGACGTGAGCTCAGAACGGCTTTCGCCGTTGTCATGCTCGTTGAGCAGTGCTAAGGTGCCGCCACGGCATAGGAGTCCTACTCCAAGCCCTGCACCCTACGGCAATTGCTATGGGTGCTGGGCCGTATCATGGATAGACCATGAGGCGCCAGCGGAGCTCGGCGTCGTGGGCCCGG
>Ga0078972_1003167_pt1 | contig 19977 bp, 16 predicted proteins | sample YelNatPaOPGAMG01_FD_67568 | JGI IMG/M metagenome (GOLD analysis project Ga0078972, IMG submission 67568) | Hot spring thermophilic microbial communities from Obsidian Pool, Yellowstone National Park, USA - OP-RAMG-01 (SPADES assembly) (version 2) | ecosystem: Environmental > Aquatic > Thermal...
AGCAGCAACAGCGAAGGATACCCGGCGAGAGCCCTCGCAATGGCGATACGCTGCTTCTGCCCTCCCGAAACACTAGTACCGCGCTGACCAAGCCTCGTCTCGAGCCCCTCCGGAAAAGCCGCCAACTCCTCAGAAAGCCTCGACACCTCGAGAATGCGCTCCATCTCCGCGCAAGAAAGGGTCTGACCCCTTTTTGAACCAAAAAGGATATTCTCCCGGATAGTGCCGGAAAACAAAAGCGGTTCCTGCGGCACATACCCGACAAGCCCTCGCCGTTCCAGCGGCCCAAGCTCGCGCACCGGCCTGCCGTTGAGAAGCACACGTCCCGAGTGCGGTTCCAAAAGACCAAGCGCCGTCTTGATGAGCGTCGTTTTGCCAGAGCCCACCGGCCCAATGACGAGAATTTTATCGCCAGCGCACACTTCCAAACTGATTTCTGAGAGAGCCGCCTTGTGCTTTCGCTCGTAATACACGCTTGCTTGCTCAAAGCGAAGGGATTGGAGCCGCGGCGGCGAGGCGGCTGGCGAGGCCCCGAGCAGGAAGGCGTCCGGCGAGGCCGCCGGCAAGCCAGGCCGCAAAGCGTCCGTGGAGGCCTCCGGTGAGTCTCCTAGTGAGCCATCCGGCGACGCCGCCCTCGATGCGTCCGGCGACGCCGCCGGCGATGCATGCTGCGACGCCGCAGCACCTTCCGCCCCATACCCGCGCATCTCCTCGAGCCGGTCAATATTCACAAAGGCACGCTTACCAAACACAAAAAGCTGAGGAATGTCGAGCACAGGGTAGATGAGCATATTGAGGTAATTATAGAACGCATAAAACGTTCCGACCGAAATCGAACGCCGCGTCACCATGAGCCCGCCGACAAACACCAGCGCCACCTGTGCCACATAGTCGATATACTGGTAGATGAGCTGCAGAATGGTCTCGAGCTTGATGACCCCCATTTCGGTCTCGAAGCGCCGCGCCAGCGCATCATCGAAAAACCGCGTATATTTCTCCTCGCTCGCGAATGCCTTTATAACCCTCACGCCCGAAAAGCTCATTTCGAGCTGGTTGTTGATAGCCGATATGGCCTGCTCGTTTTTGTTTACCCTGTCGTAAATTGCAGACTGAGTCCTGGTGAACACAAGGAGCATAATCGGCAAGGATGCGAGCGAAGCGAGCGCAAGCCGCCAGTCGAGGCTGAGCATCGCCGCAATGCAGAACGTCACCTTGCTCGCCGATTCGACAGCACGGAAAATGCCCGAGCACAAAAACCACGACAGCTTCGGAAAATCCGAAATATCTGAAGTGAGCCGCGTGATGACGTCGCCGGACCGGAAATGGCTGAAAAACCGGATATCCTTCTGCATCACTTCGCCGAAGTATCTCTTTCGGACAATATAGTCGAACACCATGTTGAGCGCGCCGCGGATGCCCGGAAAAGTCCCCGCCACAAAACCTGCCAGCCCGATCGCCACAAAGTACAGCCGAAGAAAGGTTCCCCCCACGCTCCCACAGGTTTGTCGACAGCCCTTCAGAGAGCGAGTCGATTGTTTCATTCGCATGAACCATGGAAATAGACGCCCGCACTGCATGTTCACCAATCTCGTCGTGATAGAGCCGTATATTCTCCAGCACAGAGCCAGGAAAGAGATAGGATTCCTGCAGTACAAGCCCGATTTTTTTCCGCCACGCCACGATATCGATTTCGTCGAGCGGCGTGCCATCGATGCGGATGCAGCCTTTTTGAGGATGCATGAAGCCGCAGATAAGGCCTATCGTCGTCGATTTGCCGGAACCGCTTGCGCCGACGATAGCCGCAAAACTCCCCTTCGGTATGGTAAACGTGAGGTCCCGCAGTACCCAGTCCTCATCATCATAGGCAAACCATACATGATCGAACCGTATTTCGTGCTGAAGCGAAGGCGCCTTTCCCGTTCCGCGATTCGGCTCTTCTTCCGTAGCCATGAGCCTGCGGATTCGCGAAAGCGAAGTGCGCGCCTGCTGCATACTCCTCAGGCTCTCCGCTATTTCCGCGATAGGCCGCAGAAGCCTCGCTCCATATTCCACAAACAGAAGAATCATGCCAAGCGTCATCGTGCCGGCAAGCACCTTCGGCGCGTAGAGCAGAAGCAGCGCCACAATGAACAATGGCCCGATAAGCGCATTCAGCGCCGACATCATGGAATATTCGATGAGCGAAATGCGAACATCGAGCGCGACCTTCTGTGTGGCCGCCGCATCGAGCTGCGCTTCAGCCCACCCTGTTTGCCCATACGCCTTGAGCACTTCGATACCCTGCACAAATTCCGCAACCTTCGCGGCAATGCCCGCATAGAGGGAGCGCGCTTTTTCGTACATGGGAAAAATCTTCGAGAAAAAGACAATCATGGCCGCGAGCAGCAATATCGAAACACCGAACATAATGAGGGCCAGCTTCGGCACGAGCGCAAATGTCACCGCAAAAATACCCAGCATTGTCAGCACATTCACGATAAGGTTCGCCCCCAGGTTCGAGAACATATCGCGCACGCGCTCGGTATCCGTCTCCGTGCGTGACATGAGCTCGCCCACCGGATGCTTGTCGAAAAACACAGCCGGCAACTTCAATAGATGCGAAAAAATATCCTGTTTGATGAGCGTTACGATTGAAAGCCCCAGGCGCGCGAGCAGCATCATTCCCACATAGCTCAGCGCCCCCGTCACCGACACAATGGCCACAAAAGCGAAGGCATAGCCAAGCAAGAGGCTCGTATCTTCCTTCGGGACCGCAACATCGATGATCTGCTTCAGAATATAGGGACCCGCGAGCTGCCCCATTGCGATAAGGATCATCACGCCGATGCCCGGCAGGGCAAGCATTCTGTAGCGCGAGAGATAGCCCAGAATCGTACGCAGATAGTCGTTGTTGGCTGGCTTTTTGATCATAAAAAAGCTAAAAGTCCATGTTTTTCTGAATAATTCTTCGCATAACGTCGATAGAATATCCTGAACCACCAAGCCCGATTATTGTAGCCTGCCTTTTCGTATTCTGGCAAGGCTGTTTCGAGCAGCGCGCGGCGCAAAATTGACAACACCTCTGTCCCTCCATACTATGAAATCATGCCGATTGGTTCTTTTGGCAATTCCCTATGGCGCCCGCTCACAAGGCCGGGGCTCCTTGGCTACATACTCTATGCAGCCAGCATCATTTTTTTCCTCTCCGAATCTGCAGCCTCATCGGCTGCTTCGATAGTGCGCCAGCTGCAATACCTGAGTGTTACCTATATCGTGTGTCTGGTCATCCTGACGATATCGTCCGTCATCCTGCAAAGAGCCAAAGCGCTGAGCCTGCGCCTTCTTTCGATCGGGCTGTCGATGTGGATGCTCGCGCTTTGCGTCCATTCATTCACAGTGTTTCCAATGACGACCATCAGCCTCTTCGCCGGCTTCCTCATCATCGAGGGCAGTACACTCGATATGCCCTTTTCGCTTGGCATATCATTGGCTCTTATTCTGATGTATGCATTCCCATCTCTTATAGAAGCAGTTGCGGGCAAAAATGTAATGATCGCAGAGAATGCGCCTGTTCCACGCCTGTTTTTCAGGCTGGGTGCTTCGCTCGAACTCGGGGTGATTGCACTCGGTTCATCGCTCGCACGTGCGGTATTCATGCGTGGGCAGGAAGCCCAAGCGACGGTGCATCATCTCGATACGACCATCAACCAGCTGTCGAAAATCAACCAAGACCTACAGCACTATGCGCGGACCATCGACGAGGAAGCAATTTCACGCGAACGCAACCGCATCTCGCGAGAAATTCACGATATTTCCGGCTATCGCTTTACCAATGTGATTGCGCTGATGGACGCAGCCATCAGCATGGGCGGGCGCGATCCGGAACGGCTCCAGGAGCTGTACCTTGCAGCGCGCAACCAGGCCCGCGATGGGCTTCTGGAAACACGACGGGCGCTCCGGGCGCTGAGAGCCGATGAGCTGCATATCAAGCATGGCCTTTCGGCGATATACAAAATCTGCTCGGTATTCGAGCAGGTCACCAATATCAAGATCACTATCGAATCGGGGAATATACCCAATTCCTTCGGGCCGGATATCGACATGGCCGTATACCGCCTCGTCCAGGAAGCGCTGACGAATGCCATGCGGCACGGAAGGGCTACTGCGGTCTCGATTTATTTCTGGATTCATGATGAAATGCTGGAAATTGTGGTACAGGATAACGGCATCGGCGCTCAGCAGGTTGTCAAGGGTATCGGGCTTTCGGGCATGGAAGAACGGCTTGCTGCCTTTGGCGGAACGCTCGAAACCGGCTCGGTCCCCGAAGGCGGCTTTAGGCTCAAAGCACAGATACCGATTGCAACAAACCCAACAGCGGCGGGCCGCGCGCTTCCGGACACTAAAAGCACATTCATAACAGAGAAGGCAAAAAATGAATATCGAGCAGAAAATAAAGGTACTCCTCGTCGATGACCAGGCGCTGTTCGCGATGAGTCTCAAGACCTTCCTTGAGAACTATGCAGAGGACATTGAAATTGTGGGCACCGCAACGAATGGGCGCGAAGCCCTCTCTCTTGCCCAGGAGAAGAGGCCCGATGTCGTGCTCATGGATATCTATATGCCGGTCATGAATGGCGTCGAAGCTACCAAGGAATTCAAGGCGAGAATGCCCAATACAAAAATAATCGTGCTTTCGACCTACGATGAGGATGAATATGTCCAGGATGCGCTTGCCAATGGAGCTTCCGGCTATCTTCTCAAGGATATCTCGCCTACCGAGCTCATAGCCGCCATTCGGGCGCTCAGGGGCGGCGTAATGCAGATATCGCCTCAGATTGTCGCAAAGCTGTTCCAGCGCGTATATCAGGGAGCAATGCCGAAGGCTGCAGAAATAGGCAAAAAATTCGAGTGGTTCGAAACGCTCACTCCACGCGAAAAGGAAATTTTTGGCCTCATCGCGGTGGGACTCGATAACGATGGCATTGCGCGCAAGCTCAGCATTGCCGAACAGACTGTGCGCAACCATGTGAGCATTATTTATTCCAAATTGGGCGTACATGACCGCTTTGAAATCATCCAGCTCGCCAATCAGCTCAAATATCATTGATTGCCAATGTCTGGCCAGAATTAGAGCCCTGGCCTGGTACAAATGTACCGCAAAAATTGTGACTTTTGTCTGTTTCTGTTTTTGCAATAAGGATTTATTATTACTTCTGCCTTGCGTTTCCGCAAAGGCGATCGAGCAATGATTCAAAGGAGGATCATATGAAAAAAGCACTGCTAGCGATTGGCGTGCTCCTTATCGCGCTGTCGAGCACGTATGCTGCGCAGAGCGAACTTGTCATCAACTCCTACATGTCCGACGAAGCGCCCAAACAGGTGTTTGCCCAGCTGGTAGAAGAATTCCAGAAACAGAATCCCGATATCAAGGTCACGGTCAACACCACTGCCCACGAGCAGTTCAAGACCCTGCTGCCGAGCTGGCTGACATCAAAGCAGGCGCCGGACGTGGTGACCTGGTTCGCCGGTTACCGCATGCAGGCATTTGCCGAAAAAGGCCTTCTCGAGCCGATCGACAATGTCTTCCCGGGCGGCTCTTTCGAAAAAGAGTTCCCTGCGGCGTTCAAGATGCCTTCGAGCTATAGCGGCCATGTCTACTTTATGCCGCAGAGCTGGTACTGGTGGGCTGTCTACTACAACAAAGATGTGTTCAAGAAACTGAACCTGTCCATTCCAAAAAATCAGCAGGAATTCTACGCTGTCTGCGATAAGCTCAAAGCGGCAGGCATTGCACCTATTGCAATCGGCGCAAAAGACACCTGGACGGCAGGCGGCTGGTTCGACTATCTGGACAGCGCCGTCAATGGCGGCGAGTTCCATCAGAAGCTGACCAATGGCAAGGTCGCGTACACTGACCCCGCAGTCAAGAAAACCTTCAATTACATTGCCGATATGGCCAAGCGCGGCTACTTCATGCCGAATGCTTCGAGCTATTCCTGGCAGGAAGCGGCAAATGTGCTGTTCCGCGGCGAAGCAGGCATGTACCTGATGGGTCAGTTCATTATGGACGTTGCACCCGCCGATGTGAAGAGCAAGATCGATTTCTTCCGCTTCCCCAGCTTCGGACGCAGTGACTACTCGGTGGATACGCCGACTGATGGCTTTATGATCCCGAAGAATGCAAAGAACAAGGACAATGCGAAGAAATTCATGGCATTCCTCGCGACTGCCAAGGCCCAGGAGATGTTCTGCAAGCCGCTCGGCAGACTTGCGGCGAACAAGAACGTGCCGGTGCCGAATGAGGAAGCCAAGCGCGGGCTCGATATGGTGCTCGGCGCTGCTGTCGCAACGCAGTTCTACGACCGCGATGCACCAGAAGAAATGGCAGCAAAAGGCATGAATGCTATCGTCGACATCCTGAGCAACCCCGGCAATGTCGATTCAATTCTCACTGAGCTTGACAAAGAACGTGTGCGGATTTACTCAGAGTGATTTGCTCTGGCAAATGAAAATCGCATAGGCCCTTATGTGCCGCGCGCTTGCAAAGGCGCGCGGTGCGTTTATAGGAGATGGGAAAATGAACCTGAAGATAAAGAAAACCGCACTGCTTCCATGGTTATTCCTCGCCATTCCGCTTACCATGTATATCATCTGGGTTATTTTCCCTGTTCTACAGAGCCTTTTTTTCAGCCTCACCTCGCGCGATTCGATTATGTACGGCCAGAAGAAATTCATTGGATTCGGCAATTTTGTCCGGCTTTTCCAGGATCCACAGTTTCATCTGGCACTGAAGAATAACTTCATTTGGCTTGTGTTCTTCGTAGCCCTCCCTATTCCGCTCGGACTCGCCGTCGCGATGTTCTTCAACCAGGACTTCGGAGGGGCGCGCATCTATAAAACGCTGTTCTATATTCCGATGACGCTGTCGTTTGCGGTCATCGGCACGATATGGGCCTGGATCTATCACCCCGATTTCGGCGTACTGAACACTTTTTTGCGGGCAATAGGCTGGAAGAGCGCAGCAAAACAGTGGCTCGGCGACCGGCGCTATATGACGATTGCCCTGGTGATGGTCGGCGTGTGGCGGCAGGTGCCCTATGTCATGATCCTGTATCTGGCCGGTCTCAAGAACATTCCCGAGGAGCTCATCGAAGCGTCCATGATCGATGGTGCAACCTGGGGACAGAGGCTCCGGCGCATTATTATCCCCTTGCTCGCCCCAGCCACGACGATTGCGGTGACCATCTCGATTATCGACTCTCTGCGCGCCTTCGATATTGTCTATGTCATGACCAACACCAAGGCACGTGCTGCCGAAGTGCTCTCGAGCTACATGTATTCATCGGCATTCCATTATCAGGATTACGGATATGGGTCCGCGATCGCGGTCATCCAGTTCATAATCACGTTGGGCTTCATTATGGTCTACGTGAACAGCTCGCTCAAGAACGAAGTGCAGCGATGAGGAGACCGGCATGAAATCGATGTCAGCAAAGCAGAAAATGTTCGTCCGGTTCAGCTTCTATTTCTTCGGAACCCTGCTCGTTGCGCTCTGGCTCATCCCCATTGTGATCGCGGTTTTTACTTCGACCAAATCGATGGATGAGCTGATGGCCAGCCCGAGGATGTGGGCGCCGCCCCAGCATTGGGTGTTTTCGAATTTTGCAAAGGTTTGGCGAGAAGTCGGCATGTCGCGTTATGTGATGAACACCTTCATCGTTACGATTCCATCGGTGTTCGGAGCTCTGCTCATTTCGAGTCTGGGAGCCTTTGCACTTGCGTTCTATACCTTCAAAGCGAACAAACCGATTCTCATTACGTTCATTGCCGGCATGCTGATTCCTTTCCAGATGCTGATGATTCCCGTGTACAGGTTTTCCGACGCTACGGGGCTCATCAATACGTATCCGGGCGTGATTCTGTTCCACATCGCATTCCAGCTCGGGTTCTGCACCTTTTTCCTGCGCAATTTCATGAAGCAGATCCCATTCAGCCTGATCGAAGCGCCGCGCATTGACGGGGCGGGTGATTTTTTCATCTATCGCAAAATAGTTCTGCCGCTTTCCATTTCATCGATGGCTGCGCTGGCAGTGCTGGAATTTACATGGATATGGAATGACCTTCTGTGGTCGCTCATCCTCCTTCAGCAGGACAAGCTCAAGACTGTGACGCTGGGCCTTGCGAACATGCAGGGAGAATTCATCACGAATTACAATATGGTTGCAGCAGGGTCGATTATTGCGGCAATTCCTCCTCTCGTCATCTTTCTTCTGTTCCAGCGCTACTTCATATCGGGGCTCACGGTGGGAGCGGAAAAGGGCTGATCGAGCAGCGCCTGCTTAGCCCGCAGAGATTCATCTACACGGCAAGGTGTTTCATCAGGCTTCCGCTTCATCGTGTGCCGGTACGGATTATTCGCGGCCGGAAAGGAGAAATGCCATGGATCAAAAAATGAATGTGAGTTTGCTTGCGCGGCTGAAGCCATGGAATGACCCCGCAGTGCAGGAAGGCCAGCGCCTTCCAATATCGAGTATCATGTACCATTTCCCCTCGGCGCAGGCTGCTCTGGATGATGCGCTGGGAGGCCCCGAACAGAGGCTCGGCAAGTTCAGCGAAATGCCCCGGGAAGGGGCATGGGTACGCTCGCTCAACGGGCGCTGGAAATTCGCCCTTGTCGAGAACCCAGAGATGGCGCTTTCTATGGGTTTTGAGCGCCCGGATTTCGACGATGCATCCTGGGCAGAACTCGAGGTGCCAGGCGCATGGGCGATGCAGGGTTTTGGCAGGCCGCACTATACCAATGTCATCATGCCATTCGAGACTGGCGCATCTGGCCTGCCGAGGCCTCCCGTGCAGAACCATGTCGGGCTCTACAGGCGCACTTTTACCATTCCACAAGGATGGCAGGACGGGCAATATATTCTGCGAATCGGAAGCGCGGAAAGTTTTGTGGCGGCCTGGCTCGATGGAAGGTTCGTAGGGTATTCGAAAGATTCGCGGCTGCCGGCGGATTTTTCGCTCGAAGCCGAGCTGGGACGGGAACATGTCCTTTGAGCGATGGTCGCACGAAAATCCTGCATTGTACTACTGTACTGTGTCGATAACTGATTCGGATCGGAACCGGGAAATCGATGCGGTCGGTCTGGCCTTCGGCTTCCGTACCGTCAAGGTCGAGAAAGGGGCCCTGCTCATCAATGGCGAGAAAGTTCTGCTGCAGGGTGTGAACCGTCACGAATTTTCGGAAACCGGTGGGCGGTCGCTCACTACAAAGGAAATGATGACGGATATCGCGCTTTTGAAACGGCATCATTTCAATGCGGTACGCTGTTCCCACTATCCCAATGATGAGCGCTGGTACGAGCTCTGTGACCGTTATGGTTTGTATCTCATCGATGAAGCCAACATCGAAGCGCATGCCTATTACGACAGCCTGTGCCGGGATCCTGCATGGGCAGGGGCCTTTCTTGCGCGTGCCCAGCGCATGGTTTTGCGGGACAAGAATCATCCTTCGGTCATTCTCTGGTCGCTGGGTAATGAATCAGGGTACGGCCCGAACCATGAACTGATCGCCGCATGGATCCGCGCCTTCGACTCGGACCGCCCTCTGCACTACGAGGGAGCGGTGCGCCCAGAATGGGGTCAGGGGCCCTACTCTCTCGAGTCGCTGGCGCGCGGCGCTTCGGTCACGGATATTGTCTGTCCGATGTATCCGTCGATCGAGCTTATCGAGCAATGGGACGCGCGAGGCTCGGACGGGCGGCCGCTCATCATGTGCGAGTACAGCCATGCGATGGGCAATTCGAACGGCAGCCTTGCGGATTACTGGGAAGCAATCAGAAAAAGCAAATGCCTTCAGGGGGGCTTTATCTGGGAATGGGCAGACCATGGGATTCTCGATAAGCGCTCGGACGGGGCGCGCGAGGACGGGGCAGGCGCGGGCGGGGCGCGCCCGGAGCTGCCGCCCGGTCCGAACGCATCATTTGTAAAGCCGTGGCGTTATGGCGGCGATTTCGGCGACAGCCCTTCGGACCTGGACTTTGTCTGTGATGGGCTTCTGTTCCCGGACCGAAGTCTCAAGCCGGCAATGGCGGAATGTGCCTACTTGTTCCAGCCGCTGGAAATTGCAATACAACAGGATGCCGGACTGGCGGAAATGAGCGGTACTCGAGAGATTGACTCCTCGGCGCAGGCGGCCTTTGCGGCACACACAGCTTCTGCGGCAGATGCGGACTTTACGTCGGGGTCGGACTCTGCGGCAAATTCAGAATCTGCGGCTGGTTCTGCCTTTGCGGCTGGTTCTGCCTTTGCGGCGAATTCAACCTTCGCGGCGCACGCGGATACACAGAAAGCCCTGACCTCTGCGCCGCCGCTCCCCGATGCGATCCCAATTCTCATTCGATCGCGCCGGTATTTTGAGCCGATTGGGCCCCTTGTCCTGAAATGGAAATTGCAAAGCGCCAATCCCGATGCTCCCGACCCAATCGCAGAAGGCAGCATGGACATTGGCTATATCAATGCAAAATCTGAAAAAAAGCTTGTCATTCAGCCGGCAGGGCTAAAAACGGAGTCTCTCGGGCGCGCGCATTCCTGCGAATGCAGTTTGACAATCATAATTGAGGGGTCTGACCCCTTGTTTGCATTTTCTCCGCTCACATATGGCAAGGAAGCATTTGTTTTTTCCTGCAGGGGGCGCGCCGAAGCCCAGCAGGAGCGCCATTCGCTTCGGGCGGATTTTTCGGAACAGGGTTTTCTCTGCGGGCTTCAGATTTCGCCGAATTCCGGTCCGGCACAACCTCTGCTGAATCCCGGCGGCGCACAATCTCTTCTGTTGAGCCCTCTGGAGCCTGCGCTCTTCCGCGCCCCAACCCAGAACGATGGTCTTAAGAACTTCATACCGCTTCGCGGCAAGCCGGAATTTGCCTTTTACTATGAGAATAAGGCGATGTACCCATGGCTCGATGCAGGCCTCGATGAGCTGCGTGCCGAATTAATCCACAGTGACAGGGTAGGTACAGTATTGACCTGGCATCATCGAATTTTGACATCGAAGGGCATCGAATGCGGCCAACTCTGGCAGGAATGGAATATCGAGGATCCTGCGGCACTCGTTCTGCGCGCGCGCTACCTGCTCAATGACATCGTCCCCGAATATCCACGCATTGGCTTGAAAACAAGGCTTGTGCCTGGGCTTTCCCGGATTGAATGGTTTGGCCGTGGGCCGCACGAAAACTATCCGGACCGGCAGAGCGGCGCGCTGATGGGACGGTATCAGGCGCGGCCCGAAGAGCTTATCGTGCCGTATATCGTGCCGCAGGAGAACGGGGCCCGTGGCGGCGTCCGATTTCTGGCATTGGAATGGGCAGCCCTGTCAGCGAGCGCAAAGCCATCGAAAAACGCAAGCCATGCCCGGCCGTACAATCCTGAGACTGGAGTTCCTGCGGCAGGCGTTCAGCTTGTCATTGAAGGCAAGACGCCGTTTTCGTTCACAATTTCGCCCTATGCCGAGCAAGAGCTCTGGCAAGCACGCCATTTCGATGAGCTTGCTCCTTTGGACGAGGCTTTCGCTCGGGGCGCGTGGCTCTATCTCGATATCGGACAACGGGGACTAGGAACCGCTACCTGCGGCCCCGACACTCTCGAGCGCTATCGGCTCTTCCCTGGCGAATACTCCATCGAATTCAGATTCTCCTACCGGTACAGCGGCCCCAGCGCCGAGCAGGCACGATAGTCCGCTCCTTCGGGATCCATGCCGAAGGCGTTCCAGTAGCTGGGCCGGAAAATCCGTTCCGCGGGAACGTTGTGCATGGCCACAGGGATCCGCAGTATCGACGCCAGGCTGATGAGGTCTGCACCGATGTGTCCATACGAAATTGCACCATGGTTTGCGCCCCACGAAGCCATCACCGAATAGACATCCTTGAATGGCCCTGTTCCCGTAAGGCGGGGCACGAACCATGTCGTCGGCCATGTCGGATCAGTGCGCAGATCGAGGGTATCGTGGACTTCCTGCGGGAGCGTCGCGGTATAGCCTTCGGCGATCTGAATCATAGGACCGAGGCCTTTTACCAGGTTGATGCGCGTCATGGTGACAGGCATGCCGCCTTCGGTCAGGAAGTCCGAAGAATAACCGCCGCCGCGGAAGTAGCCGAGATTTGCATAGCGCCATTGTGTCGCCGCGAGGCAGGCTTTTGCTTCATCCGCTTCAACCTGCCACCAGGGCTTGATCGCCGGCTTTCCCTCAAGGCGCTGGCATCCGGTTCCATCGAGGCAGGTCGCTCCAGAATTGATGAGATGGATGAATCCATGCTCGGCGAGCCCCGTCGGCTTCCAGCCGGTCACGCGCCGGACTGCTTCCGGGCTCCAGTAGGTGCGCACATCGGAGAATATCTGCGCACTGCCCGTCAGCAGGTGGCCGAACAGCATGGAAACGCCGTTGAGCGAGTCGTTTTCGGTCGCTACAAGGTAGGGCTGGCGGATACCGTTCCAGTCGAAGCTCGAGTTGAGGATGGTTTCGAGGAAGTCACCGTTGGGGAAATGGTCGGTCCACTGGCGCTGGCCCTGGAACCCTGCAAGAATGGCATTGTGCCCGAGTGCTTCTTCGCCCAGTCCCTTTCGGCGAAGATCCGGATTGCCTACCATAAGGTCGCGCACGATCATCGCCATTTTGACGCTCATTTCCCAGACTTTGTCTTTGCGGGCCCGCGAATGCTGTTTTTCGGGTGGATTATTGTCGGGCCCTTCCTTGCAGTAGGTCTTGACCCATTGCATGGCACGGCGGAACTCAGCCTCCGAGTAAATCTTTTCATCGATGCGCCTTATAATTTCGCTCATGTCGACATATTCGTTGCGCATGCCAAGATATTCGCGGAAGAAATCCGGATTGACGATGGAGCCTGCAATACCCATGGATACCGAGCCGACTGACAGATAGCTCTTCCCGCGCATCCATGCAGCAGCAAGCCCTGCCCTTGCAAATCGAAGAATTTTCTCAGCAACATCAGCCGGGATCTTGTCGGTATCGGCGAGATCCTGTACATCATGCCCATAGATACCGAAAGCGGGCAGTCCCATCTGTGAGTGCGCCGCAAGCACTGCAGCAAGGTACACGGCGCCTGGACGGTCCGTACCGTTGAATCCCCAGACAGCTTTGATGGTCAGCGGATCGGTGTCCATGGTTTCTGAACCGTAGCACCAGCACGGCGTCACTGTGAGAGTAACGGCAACACCTTCACGCGCGAATTTTTCTGCGCAGGCAGCTGATTCTGCGACACCGCCAATTGTTGTGTCCGCAATCACGCACTCGACCTTTTCGCCTGTGGGATGGCGCACATTCTCTGAAATGAGCTTTGCAGCTGCCTTTGCCATGCCCATGGTCACCGCTTCGAGCGACTCCCGGACACCACCAAGGCGGCCGTCTATTGTCGGGCGAATGCCGATTTTAGGCGCACCGCCTTTGAGCCTGTTGCGAGCTTGCTGCATCTCGAAATCTTTATTCTCAGTCATACATTCCTCCCAAAAACCGCGGGCGCATTCAGCGCACGAGCGGATGTTGTATCAGTCTCGTTCTGAATCGCAGAATTTGCGGTTCAGGCGGTCCTTTCCCTTCTATTCTGTCAATAATCAGGTTTGCCGCCGCCTTTCCCATCTCCGCTATCGGCTGCTGCACCGCATATCTGCAATAGCGCAGCAGCGGCGAGTACGGCATTTCGTCGAAGGCAGCAAACGTAATGCGCTGGGCGCGCTCTGCCCCTTCTGTAACGAGGTAACTCGTCGCTCCCAAATGCGCAAATAGATTCACAATGAACCAGGTGTCGGGCGAATCCGGGTCTTTTATGATTTCTTCCATGGTCCTATAGCCGAATGGAAGCGTAGGGTGCCCGAACCGCACATATTTCTGCTCTATTTCAAGACCTGCCTCTTCCATTGCCTTGCAATAGCCTGCAAATCGCTCCTTTGCGGTAGTAACCTCAGGCTTTCCTCCCAAGAATCCTATGCGCCGGTGCCCTTCTCCGATGAGGGCGCGCACTGCCTCATATGCGCCGCCTTCGTTATCGACCAGCACTTGGTCCGACTCGAATCCTTCGAACGCGCGATCAACGAATACAATAGGTATGTGCAGAGCCGAAATCTGTGAAAGGTGGGCGCTGGATGTCCCAACGGGAATCAGCACAATTCCGTCAACAAGGCGTTCAGCGAGATGGCGGATACGTTTGGCCTCTTCTTCTTCCGAATCCCGCGATGTGCTGACAACGAGAGAATATCCATGGAGGGTCAGTTCTCGATTCATGCTTTCGGCAATGAACATGAAAAAATCGCCCGCCAGGTCAGGGGCTAGGACGCCGATGGTATGAGTCCGGCTCGTTTTCAGGCTCCGAGCCACAATATTGAGCTTGTAGCCGAGGGACTCCATTGCTTCCAGCACAACTTGTTTTGTCTCATAACGCACGCGCGGATCATTGTTCAGTACCCGCGACACGGTTGCAGTCGATACATTCGCTTTCTGCGCGACATTCCGGATCGTGACAGTCTCGCGCACCGCCATCACGCTGCTCCTGCAATGGCCATCACTGCGATAAAGGCAATCGATACAATTGTGGACAAGGTCAGAACACTGCTGACAAAATTCGCCTTGCCTTTATGATAGACTGGAATGACAAAGGGTGGCGGCAATACAAAGAGCACAAGGGCTGCCCGCGAATGCCATTCCGAAAATCCCAGCGCCGGCACTATCAGGTATGCAAATACCAGCCCCAAACCAAGCCCCAGCGCTGCGCGAAATGCCACAATGCGCAGAATATCTCTGTCGAACACAATCCCTGCACTCAGCGAGGAACCAATAACCAAGCACACGAGCGGAGTAGTCAGACCTCCTACTGTGTCGAACACTGCGCCGGCAAATCCGCTGCGAACCGCTATCATGTCCGCAAAGCCAGGAGCCAGAAGTGAAAGAACAATGCCGCCTCCGATCGCCCACAGCACTTTGGATTTCGCAATATCCCTCCAAGGGAATATGGCATGCTGGCTCGCGCTGTTTTCACCCCCCGATCGCATGCTCATCTGCACCATGAGGACGGTGAATACGTAGATCACCTGTCCCATATCGAGCGCAGCAAAAGCAGGCAATCTTTCGGCTGTATGAAAGCCTGCAAATAATGCATATCCGAGCATGCCAGCTTCGAATCCTTGGAATAAAAGCCGCGTTTCTGGTCTGGGCAGACGTGCAATTCTGGCAAGAAGTGCTCCGGCAAGCCCCATGGCTGCGCACGAAGCAAAAACCCCAAGCGCCAGGACTACATTCCTGCCATCAGGCGCAAGGCGCAAAAAAGCCCTCAGCAGCAAAAGAGGCAGCGTCAGGTTCGTAATGATTTTCTTAAGGCCATCGATCGCCCGTTCTCCGAGCCATCCCTGCTTTGCAAGCACATAGCCAGATGTCATGAGGATTGCAATCGAAAAGAGCGAACCACCAGCCTGTTCCATATCGGATTACTGTCCTTTTTTCGTGAGCCTGAATGCAATAGTCAAACATGCATACATCAATCAGATACGGGCGGCACGCCCTTCTTGAGTATAATGTTGGCGTACTTTACCGTTTCGCCGGTCATAACCACCGCAAAGGCTTTCTTTGTCCTTTCATAGAATGCAAAACGCTCAAGGCGTGCAATCGGCGGCGTATCCGGCCAGTATCGGTCGATAACTTCACGATAGCGGCGCTCGACCTCCGGATCGAGCACATCACCTGCAGAAGGCTGCATCATGATGACCGGAGCCTCCACATAGGAGTCAAGGTTAATGAGTCTCAAAATGCCATCGAGCAAGTCTGGAATGCGAATCCCGTCGGCCCGGATGACACGCGCATTCAGCGCATCGCCACCAAAAAAGGCGTCGGCAAGGACTATCTCGTCGCCATGCCCCATGCGATACAGCACCGAGAGCAACTCTGCAGAAATACAGGGTTTGATACCGATTAACATATGCGCTCCTTTGCATTGAAATGAGGTACTATTCCGGGAGCAATAAGAGCCGCTTCCGGATCGAATACTGCAAGCTCATGCAACGTCGGTGGCTCGGCACCGCGCTTTGTGCAATCGAGTGCCGCAACCGATGTTGCAAGCCTGAGAGCTGCACGAAGATTCTGTTCGCTCATCGAAGCGAGGTCTTTCCGATCCCGCACTTTCAGCCATCCAAAAGCGGCGAGCAAACCCGCATGGAAACTATCGCCGGCACCAATAGTATCCACAACCGCTACTTTGGCTGCCGGCAATTCAATGCGCACACGCCTGGTCAAAGCAAGGGAGCCACGTTCTCCCCTCGTCAAGGCCACAAGCTCCGGCCCTAATTCCAGCACTTTATTCGCCGCTTCATCGGCAGAACATTCGTACAGCCACTCGAGATCGGAATCGCTTGCTTTTACAATTGCGCTTCGCCGGCATATCCATTCAAAGCGCTCACGATATTCCGATTTTGAAGAAATAAGATTGGGTCTGACATTCGGATCGAAGCTTATGAGCCTCCGCTCGTATTCACGCTCGATCAATCCAAGAATCGTCGAGCACGAGGGCTCCTGCACGAGCGAAATTGAACCGACAAGCAGAAAAATAGCGCTGTCTGGCAGCTTTGCGGGGATATCGGAAGGCAGAAAAAAGCGGTCGGCCGCATCTGCAGAATAAAACGCATATTTTGCATTGCCGGCCTGATCACGCTCGACAAAAGCAAGCGTTACTGCCTGATCGCTGCGCACAAGCAGAGAAACATCCACACCTGAATCCACCAGCTTGGAAACAATCGTATCGCCCAGAAAATCGCGGGATGTTTTTCCTAAAAACCATGTCGGTGCACCAAGCCGCGCCGCTGCGATTGCGCTGTTATAAGGACAGCCGCCCGGACACGCTTCGAACAGCTTTGAGCCACCCTCAGCCGGTACCATGTCGATCAAACTTTCTCCGCATGCGACAATCATCCTCGCTCCCTTCTATTAGAAGCTATTAAGGCACACCTGCCTGCTCCCTGCCAGCACACCGCGCCTCTTTGCATCTTGCCAGCACACCGACAGCTGCTGTTCCGAAAGAGAGCGGGCAAAGCGCCCGCTCTCAGTGATTTACCGCTCTTTTGCCAAATTACTGGTAGAGTACCGCCTTGATCTTCGGGTCATCGATATTGGTCTTGTCATACCAATAGAAACCAGTATCGGTAAATTTGGGCAGCTTTTCTCCCTTGAGTGCCTTGACGGCAGACTCAACGGTCTTGTATCCGATACCGACAGGGTTCTGCGTAATTGCTCCGGCTTCCTCACCGCTGCGAATGGCAGCAATCTGCTGGGCACCTGAATCGTATCCGATGACGACGATCTTGCCGACCTTGCCCATTTCCTTGACGCCGTTCAATACGCCGATAATCGAACCTTCATTGGCTCCAAAGAAGCCTTTGAGATTCGGATGCGACTGGATAATCGCTTTGGCAAGGTCTGTGGATTTCAGCTGATCACCGCCGCCATACTGCACGCTGACGATCGTGATCTTTGGATATTTCGATTTGATGCGATTCACAAAGCCATCCCTGCGGTCGATGCCTGTGCGGCTCGTCTGATCGTGTACAATAACTGCCACTTCGCCGGCGCCGCCTATGAGTTCAGCCATTTTGTCTGCCGCATATGCTGCTGCAGCAACGTTGTCCGTGGCGCAAGTAGTGAGCGGAATGTCGCTGTCCACGCCTGAGTCGAATGCAATGACTGGGATTCCAGCCGCTTTTGCCTGCTGCAGGTATGGAATGGCTGCCTTGCTGTCAAGGGCTGCAAAGCCAATTGCATTCGGCTTTTTCGCAAGGGCAGCTGCAAGCATGTCTATCTGCTTATCGACCATTGCCTCGGTTTCAGGCCCCTCGAATGTGATGTTCACATTGAAGTCTTTGGCTGCCTGCAAGGCTCCCTGCTTGACAGCCTGCCAGAACTGATGCTGGAAGCCTTTCGAGATGAGAGGAATATAATACTGCTGGGCTGCAAGAGAACTTGCCGCGATAAGCAGTATAGCAAGTGCGAGAACGACCGTGCGTTTTTTCATGGCGTTTCTCCTCCTTATATGTTCCGCTTCCATACGGAAGCGGGATTTCCCTCATTCATTGCGCCCGCGCCGCTTGAGCTGGGGGCGCAAACATAATCACCGCCGCTTGCGGAGCATATCCAGGTACACCGCAAAGATAATGATGATACCCGTTGTCACGATCTGCCACTCCTGCGGAACCGACAGAATTCTAAGGCCATTCGTCAATGTACTCATGATGAATGCACCGATAATCGTGCCAAGGATGGTGCCTTCGCCGCCCGACAGCGATGTGCCGCCGATAACAGCCGCAGCGATAGCGTCGAGCTCATAGCCCTGCCCAAGCGCCGGCTGGGCTGAATTGAGCCGCGATGCAATCAGAATACCGGCAATACCACATATCAAGCCATTCACCGCATAGACAGCGATTTTCCAGCGATCGGTATTGATACCGGAGAGTCGAACCGCTTCTTCATTCGAGCCGATTGCAAAGGTATACCGGCCGAAAATGGTGCTGTTGAGAACGAAACTGGCAAGGACTGCAAGCCCGAAAAGGATGAGCACCGCATTTGGAATCTGAAAATCCTTCATGAACGGAAAGAGCGAGCCCATCGATATTTTTGTAAAGGATGGAGCATTGGTGAAATAAATCGGTTTCGAATTCGCAATGATGAGAGAAAGCCCCTTGGTGAGCATGTTCATGCCGAGCGTCGCAATAAATGGCGGCAATTTGAATTTCGCTACCATGATGCCCGAAGCAAGTCCGCATATGGTTCCGATGAGCAGCGCCATGAGAACGCCCAATATGATGGGCAGATTCCACACGGCCACCGTCTGTGCGGCCATTACGGCAGTAAAAGTCATCATGGTGCCGACTGACAGATCGATTCCGCCCGTGATAATGACGAAGGTTACGCCAATGGCGAGCACGCCGTTGACCGCCGTCGCTAGCATAATCGCAATAAGGTTATATGGCTGGAAAAAGTTAGGAGAAAGCAAAGAAAATGCGATAATGAGAAGCACGAGGCTCGAAAAAGCCAGGATTTTCTGGCGCGCTGCAGCGCCCTTGGTTCCTGCCGCGATTTTTGCAATTGAAGCATAAGCAGGAGCGCCGTTCGATTTATCCGCCATGGTTGTTCCTTCCCTTCGACTCAAACTGGAATTACGCAGTTTTTACCATTGTTTCTCGCTGCGTTGCGAGTTTCATTATTTCTTCTTCGGTAGCACGTGCGCCATCGAGTTCACCTGTGATGCGGCCTTCGCACATGACGATAATTCTGTCGCTCATCCGCAGAATTTCAGGCAACTCGGATGAAATCATGACCACCGCCTTGCCTAGCGAAGCAAGCTTGTTGAGCAGCAAATATATCTCCTGCTTCGCACCGACATCGATTCCTCTCGTAGGTTCGTCGAAAAACAGCACATCACAATTCTTGATAAGCCATTTTGCGACAACAACTTTCTGCTGATTGCCGCCTGAAAGAAATTTCACTTTCTGCATCAGGCTTGGTGTTTTGATAGTGAGCGTTTCTACCTGCTCGCCTGCTGCGTCCTGCATTTTTTTTGGCTTCAATACACCGAGAGTATTCATGAATGAAGGCAGATCGGTCATGCAGATATTGTCGAGCACATTCATTCCAACGGCGAGTCCATAACGTTTTCTGTCCTCGGAAAGATAGCCGATTCCATGGCGCACCGCATCGCGCGGATGTCGGATTACCACCTTCTTTCCTTTGACTATGATCTCTCCTGAATCAATTGGGTCAGCACCGAATACTGCCCGTGCAGTTTCAGTGCGCCCTGCGCCCATAAGCCCTGCAAAACCGAGAATTTCGCCTTTTCGGACATTGAAACTCACGTTCCGCACCACACGCCCGCGGTTCAGGTTACGCACTTCAAGCACAACCTCGCCTACCTTGCCTTCGGGGATACGCCGCGCAGTCTCGTCGATTTTTCGGCCGACCAT
>Ga0078972_1009094_pt1 | contig 19977 bp, 16 predicted proteins | sample YelNatPaOPGAMG01_FD_67568 | JGI IMG/M metagenome (GOLD analysis project Ga0078972, IMG submission 67568) | Hot spring thermophilic microbial communities from Obsidian Pool, Yellowstone National Park, USA - OP-RAMG-01 (SPADES assembly) (version 2) | ecosystem: Environmental > Aquatic > Thermal...
TGGCTCTTGTGCTTATGGTTAGTCTCGCGGAGACCCCACTGACTGGAGAGCCGGATGCGGGAGAACCGCTCGTCCGGTTCGGAGGGAGGGGTGGCGCTAATCCCGCCATCCCTACCCCTATCACGAGCTAGCCCGGAGTCGAGTGCACCTCGTGCTGCATGGCACGGCCAGCTTCCCACTGCTGCGATGGGTTTGGGCGGGCCGCCGAAACCGACCGGCCAGCGGCCGGTCTCCCAATGGTCATTGCGGCCCGTACTCAAGCCGGTCGGGCGTCTTGGCTGGTCGGTCCGACGTGGGTGAGGTGCGCAAGAGCTGTCCACCGCGGAGCCGGCAAGCTAGGCAGGGTCTGAGCAGCATAAGACCATGGCCGGATCGGCCCGAGGACCCTGACCATCTGGTGTGCGCTCGGCCCCGCCGTTGCTCGGGGAGCTTTCGGTTGCAAGGCATTGCAGGTAACTTGACTGGTCGGTGAGCAACCTAGAGACTGCGCAGCCCCAACAACCGGTTCGGGTCAGAGCGCTGTTCGATAGTATCGCCCGGCGGTACGACCTGATCAACGACCTGCAAAGCCTGGGCCTGCACCGGCGTTGGAAACGATGGCTGGTGACCCTTGCCCAGCCGCAGCCCGGGGATTGGGCGCTGGACGTCTGTTGCGGCACTGGCGACATCGCACTGGAACTGCTGCGCCGCGGTGCGGGGGCCGTGGTGGGCTTGGACTTCAGCGAAGCCATGCTTCGAATTGCCCAGGCCCGTGCGGCCCGTCTCCGCACTGGAGCATGCGGCTGGGGTGGCCAGCCAGGACACAGCTTGCCCATGTGCCGCGGGTATGCCCACGCCCAGAAGCTTCAGGCGGAATCTTCGAACGCTGATGTGGGCCAGCCCGCAGTGCCGCCTTGCGCGTGGTTTGTCCAAGCTGACGCTTTGCGGTTGCCGTTTGGCGATCGGACCTTCGACATCGTAACCGTGGGCTACGGGTTGCGGAACCTGGCGGATTGGCAGGCTGGGGTGACTGAGCTGTGGCGTGTGCTGCGGCCGGGTGGTCGGCTGTTGGTGTTGGATTTTGGCAAGCCTGCTCATCCAGTTTGGCGTGCTGTTTACCTCGGGTATCTGCGTTGGGGCGTGCCATGGTTGGGCCGGCTGATTTGCGGCAATGCGCCTGCGTACCGGTACATCTTGGAGTCCTTGCGAGTTTATCCTGCCCAAGTGGGTGTGGCGGCGTGGCTGAGCAGGTTGCCCGGGTTGGTTGACCTGCGGGTGCTGGAGTTGTTGGGCGGAGCCATGAGCATTCACTTCGCTCGCAAAGGCTCATGAGACCCGTGGCGAGCGTGGGGCATGGAGCATGGGGCATGGAGCGTGGCGCGTGGTGCATGGCGCTCGGGATTTGAGATTTGCAATTGGAGCTTGCACACTGCGGCAGTGGGCGAGCGCTTTCGGTGGACTGCGGTGAACGGACCGGTCAGTGGCCGGTACAAGCCGGGCATCGGCAGCTTTAGGGTGGAGATGCGCGCTACTGCAAGGCACGCGCACGGGTGGTGCTTGGAGCCGCAGCCCATGGCTGGCGAAGCGTGACGAAGAATGACCTTGAATGAGTATGAAACCGTGCATGCGATTGACTGAGCTGGTGTTGGCAAGTGGGCTGGTCTGGACGTTGGCCGGATGCAAGTCGCCACCTGAACTGGTTCCATGCCAAAGCTTCGCGCCAAAGGGCAGTCGGTGGTTTGGTACCATCGAACGATTGGACCCGGCCATGGACGCGCTGGTGCCGCTGGACGCTACTTTGGAGAAGTTGGCTGAAGGCTTTGACTGGGCCGAAGGGCCGGTCTGGATCAAATCTGAGGGTTGCCTGCTGTTTTCCGACGTACCGCAGAACGTGGTGTATCGGTGGAAGCAGGGCGAGGCGATCACGGTCTTTCTCAAACCCAGCGGCTACACAGGCGCAACAGCTCGAGGTGGTGAATCCGGCTCCAACGGGCTGACCGTCGATGCTCAGGGCCGCTTGGTGCTGTGTCAACACGGCGATCGGCGCGTGGCCCGGCTGGAAAAGGACGGCCGGTTCACCACGCTAGCGGATCGCTACCAGGGCAAGCGGTTCAATAGCCCCAACGACCTGGTGTTCCGTTCCAACGGCGATCTGTACTTTACCGACCCACCCTACGGCCTGGAGCAAGGCAACAATGATCCAGCCAAGGAATTGCCTTTCAACGGAGTCTATCGGCTCAAACCCGACGGCGAGCTCACCCTGCTGACGGCTGAGTTGACGTTCCCCAACGGGCTAGCGTTTTCGCCGGATGAAAAGACCCTTTACGTGGCGGTGTCGGATCCCAAACGAGCTGTATGGATGGCTTACGAGGTGCAGGCCGACGGCACCTTGGGCCGCGGTCGGGTGCTGTTTGACGCGACGCATATGGTGGGAGCCAAGAAGGGTCTGCCGGACGGGTTGAAAGTGGACCGGCACGGGAACCTGTTTGCCACCGGGCCAGGCGGTGTGCTGGTGATCTCACCGGAGGGCAAACACTTGGGCACCATCAACACTGGTCAGGCCACCGCAAACTGCGCTTGGGGCAACGACGGCTCGGTGCTCTACATCACGGCGGATATGATCCTGTGCCGGATCAAAACCCGGACTCGAGGGGCCGGATTCTAAGCCCGAAAAAAAACCGCCTCCAACCAGCACTGCGCGGTTCGGGTGTAGCCTTCGAGCGCGTCTTGGCGCGCAAGCTCTCACAACCACGCTTGGCCCCAGACTGAAGCGAACGGGGTGGAACAGGACGCTCGATGCTGGCCCCTTCAACGCGAGGCAAGCCCGGGCCTGATGCTCGGTGCCGACCAGTGCTCTAGTCCACTAACGTCAGGTGCACCGTGGTGTCGGCCAAGTCCAGCGGGTTATCCACCTGCAGGCACAGCCGGATGATCGCTGCCAGAATCAGCGGATTGGCCGCACGGAACCGCAGGCGCCCAGGCTCGTCTTGGAGTTCCAGCTCGACCCAATTCAAATCCGAGTCAACCTGCGCAATCGAGTCCAACAGCAAACTCCGGGCCATTGCCCTACTTACAAACACCAGCCGTTGGTTGGTCACCGTCAAAACCCCTGAGCCGGTGCGGCTGCTGGACTCTACCCAAACTGAGTGCCCCCCAACTCGCCTCAAGCCCAATCGGCCAGCCAGACCGGTCCCAGCACGGTGCGGTTGGTCAAGCTGGACCAGCCGGGTCTCGCGCAATACCGACGCCGCGCAGTAAAAGGCATGTTCGCCCGGCCTGAGCGTGAGGGCCGTAGGCACCGGGCTAAGGGCCCTGCGCTGCTGCACACTCTCCATGAACTGGCGTGCTTCGGCCAGGATCCGGTTGCGGCGCTTCGATCGCACACTCGCCCGCAACAGCGGCCCTCCCAACACCAACAGGGCCGCCACGACGAGGATCAAGGGCGATGGTTCGTGCATGGGTGTCTGAAATCGGTGCCCGCTGCCCGACCGCTGAACTGACGCCATTTGACTCGAAGCCGATTCCGTTCAGGGCCTCTACAAACCCGTCCGGGCCACTGCCTCAGCTTACCATGTGGCCAGCGGTTGTCCACATGGGCCTCACGTATCTTTGGCCAGCGGTCGGGTTGGGGACTGAACCTGGGGTCGATGCGGCTGCCCGCGACGCTTCAAGAGCCACACCCCAGCAGCCGCAGCCATGATCAAGCACACCACCACCAGTAACCCCGTGCGCCAAGCGCTGGAAGTCTCAGGCGCCAGTAAACCTGCACCCAACAACACCACCGGCGCCGCCTCGGGGATCAACCCGATCAACGAGCCCACCACGTAATCTCGAAAGCTGACCGCTGACAATGCCAAGGCCAATGTGATAACCATGCCGGGCATCGGCAGCATCCGCGCCAAGACTACGCCTCCCAGCCCCGGGTCTTGGGCCAAAAACGCTAACCGCGGCGACAGCGGCTCCGCGGGCCTACTTGTCCGTTGCCTGCCCCGTACAAACACGAACGCACCGCAATACCCCAGCATGGTGGCCACCAGGCTCAACCCCAACCCAAGCCAGAACCCATACACCGCCCCAGCCACCAGACAGAACAACAGCCGCGGCACACCCGCGACAATTAGTGCCGCGCTCCCCGACACAAACAACCCTGATCCAACCACGCCGGCTTGGCGGATCCAGCCCGCCATCTGCCCAGCCGGTGCCAGCCATGCTTTGACCCCGCTAAACTGGCACAGCAGTGCGCCGACAACAGCCAGCGCCAGCAGCACCGCCGCCCTCACCAACATCGGCCTGGGGCTCAACACCGAACTGGTGCTTGGCCCAGATTCAGCGCCCTGGGTGGCTGTGGTCCAAGCCATGGTCTGAAAGTCTCGTAAGGATCGGTTGTTGCATCCGGCGGACGATCCGTGCCTGCACTGGCCCGAACCTTGCCGCAACCGCCCAGCTCAAGCAAGTCACCGCACATGGGTCAGCCCTGGCTGCCAGGGTAACGACCCTTCTTCATCCGGACACTGGCACTTGCTGCAATCCGCTGCCCAGGCCATAGTGCTGCCGCCGCATGAGCGGCATTGCCGGGCGCGTGGAGCCGAGGCGTTCTCAGGCAGCACGCACCGCCGAGGCAGATGTAAACCGTGGCTGATGAATGCGAACAAACCCATCGTCGTGGTCTCGACCAAGAGCCCTGGGATTGCGATCTTGCTCACTATCCTGTTCGGTCCCATCGGCATGTTCTATTCTACCATCCCGGGCGCCATCATCATGTGCCTGGTAAGCTTGGTGGTGGGAGTGCTGACCCTGGGTGTGGGCTTGGTGTTAATCTGGCCGATTTGCATCCTGTGGGCAGCCTTGGCCGCCAGGGCCTACAACAAGCGCATTCTTTCGCAGGTTCGTTGAGCTGGCAGCGCGACCGTGCGCAGCTCGGCTTACTGCAGCTTGGTGTGTTTAGCTCAGCGCAAGTTTCCCAGCTCGCTTGTCCCGTCGAGTATTCGCGATTGGTAGCCGCCGGCGTGAGTCGGCGGATTGATCTGCCGGGTCCGCCGCCTTCCGGCGGCGGCTAGCGCTTGGGATTGTGGATTGCGGGATCGCAGATGCGTAGGAGTGGTGAATGGTTGTCGGCTGCCTGGCGGTATCGTCTAGGCCAGGCGGCAGCCGGCGCAGCCGCTGGTTCTGAGCATAATAGCGCCAGTGGGACAGACCTCGGCAGCGCGTCGAGCCGATTTTTTGAGCGCTTCGCTCATGGGACGACCGAAGGGTGGATTGACCGTGGTCTGGAAACCGCGGCCTACAAAGGTCAGACCCAGGTCTTCGCCCGCCTCAGCAGCTACCTTGATGCAGGCGCCGCACAGGATGCATTTGCCCGGCTCGAAAATGATCTCCGGATGCGACAGGTCGCGCTGGAATTGGCGGCGTTGACCCACAAAACGTTGCGGGTCCACCCCGTATTCGGTGGCGTAAGCTCGTAACCGGCAGGGGATCGCCTTGCCGCAGCCGCAGCTTAGGCACCGACGCGATTCGCGCGTGGCCACCTCGGCGCTAAAACCCAGCTCGACTTCGTCGAAGCTGGTGCGTCGTTTTTCCAGGGGCAACTGCGGCATCGGAGCGCGCGGGGCCCGTTCGATGTCCCGGAGCATCGCCGCCAACTCCGCTTCACTCAACTTGCCCATGAGCGCATTGACCGACTCAGGCAATCCGCGCACTGGCTGGCCGCGCAGGTATTGATCGATGGAAGCGGCGGCTAGCTTCCCAGCGGCCACAGCGCGAACGGCCAGGTCCGGCCCAGTCACCGCATCGCCGCCGGCGAACACGCCGGGGATATTGGTGGCCAAGGTTTTCGGGTCCACGGCGATGCCCCATTTGGAAAAGGCCAAGCCAGGGGCTTGTTGGGAGCTGAACTGGACAGCCTGGCCGATGGCGGCGATGACACTGGTGGCTTGGACGGCGAACTCGGAGCCTGGGATGGGCACCGGGCTGGGCCGACCGGTCTTGTCGGGTGGGCCCAACTGCATGCGCTGGCAGATCAACTGCAGCCGGCCGTTGTCTTGCTGGAGGCGGATCGGGGCGACCAAGAACTCGATCTGCACGCCTTCAGCCTCGGCAGCTTCCACCTCTTCCATCAGGCAGGGCATCTCGCGCCGGGTGCGACGGTAGAGCACCCGGACCGACGGTGCTCCCAGCCGCACCGCGCAGCGACTGGCGTCCATGGCGGTGTTGCCGCCGCCCACAATCACCACGTCCGGTCCAAGCTCAGGGGATTGGCCTTCGGCAATTCGCTCCAAGAATTGCAGGGCTGGCATAGCTAGTTCTTGGCCTGGACAGCCCAAGCTGCGCGAGCCTTGAGCACCGACGGCCAAAAAGACCGCGTCGAACTGGCTCTGAAGCTCTGCCAGGCTGAAGTGTGTGCCCAGGCTCTGGCCCAACCGGAACTCAGCGCCCAACTGGCTGATGCGCTTGATTTCGGCATCGAGCACATGGCGTGGCAGACGAAAAGCTGGGATACCGTATCGGAGCATGCCGCCGGGTTGGGGATGCGCATCGAACAGAACCACAGCGTGGCCCTGGCGCAACAGATAGTAGGCCGCAGTCAAGCCGGCTGGGCCGGCGCCCACGATGGCTACTTTCTTTCCGGTAGGCTGAGCTTGGGCAGGCTGGTAAGGCGTCGGCGTCCAACGGGCCTGATCTGCGGCGAACCGATGCAGATTACGGATCGACAGAGCCTCACTTACCTGGCACTGGCGACAATGCTGCTCGCACAAGCGCGGACAGACCCGGCCCAAAGATGCAGGCAAAACCAGGTGGTCAATGACGATTTGGTTGGCAACAGCCGGCTGGCCTTGGGCCAGGGCGCGGATGAAGCCGGGGATGTCCAAGCGCGCTGGACAGCCGGTTTGGCAGGGGCCGACGCAGTCCCCGGCATGGTCGGAAAGGAGCAGTTCCAGGGCGGTTTTACGGGCTTGGCGCACTTCAGGCGAGTTGGTCCATACCACCATGCCCGGAGCCACGGGCATGGCGCAAGAGGGCCACAGGTTGGGCCGACCCTCGATTTGCACGGCGCACAGGAAACAGGATGCCGATGGCTCGAACCCTTCGACATAACACAGCGTGGGGATGCGAATGCCCAGTTTCCGAGCGGCCTGAAGGATGGTCTCACCCGGCTGCACTTGCACGGGTTGGCCGTCGATAGTGATCTGGAACGTGCTGCTCATGAGCTGCAGGACTGACGCTGAGGCGGCGCTGCTTGGCAGGGGCGGGTCATGTTACTTGACCTCGATAGCATGGTGCGGACAAACGCGCCGGCAGACATCGCACCGGGTACATTTGGCATCGTCGATGACATGGCGCTGATAGGGGGTTAGCGCAATGGCGCCCACCGGACAATGCTGGGCGCAGAGCGTGCAGCCGACGCACCCCTCGGTGACGTGGTAATGGATGAGGGCGGTGCATTTGCCGGCCGGGCATCGGCCTTGCAGATGCGCTTCGTATTCATCGCGGAAGTAGCGGAGGGTGGTCAACACCGGGTTGGGAGCCGTCTTGCCCAAGCCGCACAAGCTGCCCTGAGCCACCAACCCAGCCAGCCGCTCCAGCTCATCCAGGTCAGCCCGACGCGCCTGGCCGGTGCAGAGCCGGTCCAGCAGTTCCAACATGCGTTTGGTGCCGATCCGGCAGAAGGTGCATTTACCGCAGGATTGGTCCTGAGTGAACTGGAGGAAGTACCGGGCGATGTCCACCATGCAGCTTGAGTCGTCCAACACGACCAAGCCGCCCGATCCCATGATAGCGCCGGCGTCGCGCAGGGCCTCAAAATCGACCGGCGTGTCCGCCAACCGCGCTGGCAGACAGCCGCCCGATGGCCCGCCAATTTGGACGGCTTTGAACCTGCGGCCTTGGGCTACCCCGCCGCCGATCTCTTCGACAATCTGACGCAGCGTGGTGCCCATCGGCACCTCGATCAGGCCGGCCCGGCGCACTGCGCCTGCCAAGGCAAAGACCTTGGTGCCTTTGCTGGTGGCGGTGCCAATAGCGGCAAACGCCTCAGGCCCATGCCGCATAATCCACGGCACCACGGCCAAGGTTTCGACGTTGTTGATGAGGGTAGGTTTGCCCCACAACCCTGACTGGGCTGGGAACGGCGGCCGCAGCCGGGGCATACCGCGCCGGCCTTCGATGGAGGCGATCAGCGCCGTTTCTTCGCCACAAACAAAGGCGCCTGCACCTTCCATCACTGAAAGCCGCAGCGGATAATCGCTGCCCAACAGGCGCGGCCCTAGCCAACCGCGGCGTTCCAACTCAGCCAGGGCAGCTCGGATGCGTTGGACCGCCTGAGGATACTCGTGCCGGATGTAGAAGATGCCTGCGTGGGCGCCGACTGCGATTGCGGCGATGGCCATACCCTCGATCACCCGGTATGGAAACGACTCCAGCAACATCCGGTCCATAAAAGCCCCCGGGTCGCCTTCGTCGCCGTTGCAAATGACGTATTTGACCGGGTCAGGCTGTTGACGCACCGCGCGCCATTTCTGGCCTGTGGGGAAGCCGGCGCCCCCTCGACCGCGCAAGCCGGATCGGTGGATGATCTCGATGATTCGCTCCGGCGCAAGCCCCGCCGGCCCAGCCGCCAGGCTAGACGCTGTCGGGCTGATGGACGGCGCGATTGGCGGCCCGGACAGCAGGTTATCGGGCTGGACCTTTTGGGTCTCGGTTGCGGTGCAGGCCTTGCCAGATGAGACTTCGGTGTTGGGGACTGGAACACCCAGGCACTTTGCCAAAGCGACAAACCCATCGTAGGCCAAATACTCCTCCAGATTCAGCGGGTCCAGTCGGCCATAGTGTTCCATGGCAATATGGACCTGGGGCCCGAAGAATGCCCGCGCGTCGGGGTCGGGCTGCTTGACCTTCAACTGTGCCACAGGCTGGCGCGCTGGGTCTGTGTCGGTGATCAAGCTGTCCAGCAGCCGCACGCAGGCCCGTGCAAGCCGCCGGGTGAGGCGTCGAGCCGGGAAATGCCGCTGCAGCAGCTCCTCGGCTTGGGCTGGTGCCAGCCCGACGTAGGTGACCGTGGCTTTGCCCGGAGCGACCACTTGGACCATGGGGGTGCGGTAACAAGCCCCCACGCAGCCGACGCGTTTGACCGTGGCCGCGTAGCCGGTCCGAGCCAGGCTCAGTTGAAGCGCCTCGAATACTTGGCCGGTGCCTTTGGCCAAGCAGCACGAGTCCAAGCAGACCTGGATTTCTCCCAAGCCGTCTGGGGGTCGGCTTTGGGTAGGCGGCAGGTGGGCGACATCTCGGTTGTGCCGGGCTGCGAGGAAGTCGCGGATTGCCGCCGGGATCTTGTCGGGCGCCGCATGGCCGATGGTCTGGTCGTCAATGCGGACCACCGGTGCCAAGGTGCAGCAGCCAAAACAAGCCACCCGTTGCACGGTGAACTGCCCGTCCGGATCGGTGTGGTTGCCATCGGCAATCCGCAAGTGACGGCGGATGGCTTCCTCGACCCGTTCAGCCCCGGCCACATGACAGGCCGTGCCGTGGCAGACCTGAATGATATGGCGGCCGACCGGTTGGTGCCGGAACATGTCGTAGAAGGTCGCCACGCCAGCAATAGCTGCTGGGGTGATGTGCGTCAGTTGGCAAACCCGCCCTAGGGCTTCTTGCGGCAGGTAACCGTAATGGTCTTGGAGCGCTTGGAGGATTGGAATGACGGCACTGGGAGCTTGGCCGAATTTGGCGACTGCCTGTTCGACAAAGCTCAAATCAACCGTGGCGGCTTGGTGCTGCGACATGGTCTAAGGCTGCTGGGCCAAGGCCTGCGCTGCAGGCCCGATACACACCAAGTGTTTGACTGTCCGAATGAACATTCGGCCCGGGGCGAAGGCTGGACTGGCGTGCACCTCCTCGCCCAAGTCACTTCGGCCCAGCTCCTTGAACTGCCTGGCGGCCGCGCACTCCAAAATCACGCCGGTTTTGCTCACCAGCACAAGCCGGTTGCCCACCAAACTGGGCGAGGCGTGGAACTCCAAGTCCAATTCCTTTTCCCAGACCTTGCTACCAGTCTTCAGGTCAAAACAGATTAACAAGCCTGGCGTGGTGACTGTGAACACGAGCTGGTCGTTGGCGACCGGGCTGGTGATATCGGGCATGCTATCTTCGGCTGCCCACACCACGTGAGTCTTGGTCACATCGCCTGCGCCATCAGGCCGGATGGCCATCAGCTTCATCGACGGCACCACCGCCAGCACCAAGCCGGCTGCGGCGATGGGCGATGGGGCCACTTCGCCTTCCATCCCTTCGACCCGCCACAGCTCTGCGCCGTCAGCCGGGCTGTAGGCGATGATCCAAGGTTTGGCCAAGGTGATGATCTGAGGCCGACCTGCCAGTTCGACCACGATGGGCGATGCCCAAGAGGCTTCTACAGGTCGGCTCTGTTGCCACAGCAGCCGGCCGGTAGGGCCGTCGAACGCCAGCAGTTTCGAGGCACCCGGCTCGCCCTCGCCCTGGTCGAATTGCACAATGAGTCGATCCTGCCATGTCGCCAGGGACGAGGAGTGGCCGTAGGGATTCTTGGGCACACCCAGGTTCTTGGACCAGACCGGCGTGCCATCCAGCCCCAAAGCGGCGAGGTCACCGTTAGCAAAGATGACGTAAAGCCGGCGCCCATCTGTGGCCATGGTCGAGGCGGCAAATCCGGTGGACTCGGGCACTTCAGGCGCTTTAGGCGGACTGCCTGGGACTCGTTCGATGGGGCGTTGCCACAGCAAGGCTCCGGTGCGCGCGTCGAAGCAAAAGACCTCGCGCTTGGCGGCAGTGCCACCGGACACATACACCCGGTCACCCCACACGATGGGCGAATTGTAGCCAGGGGCTGGGATCGGGCTCTTCCAGGCGATCCCGGCGGTTGAATTGGTGCCCCAAGTCAGCCGCAGGTCGGTGTGCAGGGTCACGCCGCTGCCGTCCCAACCCCGGAACCGCGGCCAGTTCAGCGCCAGTTCAGTGGCGGTGGCAAAGTCCGAGGCTGCGGCAGCAACGGGCTGTGGACTCAGTGCGGTGCGGCTGCTAAAGGCCACTGTCAGCAGAGCCAAGCCGATCCCTGCGCCTGTAGCGGCCATAGCCCAGCGCGACCAGGCCGCAACCTGCTCAGCTTTCTGTTCGGCTTCAGGGTCAGGTTTGGGCACCGGCAGTGTCTTGCGCAAGGCCGCAAGTTGCCTGGCTGCCACTACCCAGACTACCAGCCCGCCCAACAACAACCATCGGCCCGTGCGCACCCTGGCCAGATGCGCCGCATGGCGTTGGCGCAGGCGCAGGTCCAGATCCCGAATGCGTTGTTTGAGAGACTCGTTGTTGGGCTCTGAAACAAGCTGCTGTTTCAGGGCCAATAGCTCAGGGGATTTCCACGGGTCGCGTTTTTCCGGATTCAGTTGCTGCAGCAGCAGGCCCAGAGCGATCAAGGCTGAAAACAAGCCAGCCACCCACGCGACACTGCGCCAGAGCGGTGCCAGCCCTGGGGCGCGCAATGCAGCGGTCAGGCTTGTGGGTATCCAAGACATGCTCGTCACCGGTTTGTGGTCTGCGCTGCCGTGGGCAAATTGGCCACAACCGACTGCGGCTGGGCTGCAGACGCCGCCGTCGGCAGCGGTATCGGCACACCGCGGCGGAGCAGTTCTTGCGGACAACTTTCGAAACAGCGCGCGCAAGCCAAGCAGGCGCCTGAGTCCGGCTCGTAATCGGTGCGACTGCGCCGCACCGCTAGACCAATGAGGCCTGCTCCGACCACCAAGCCAGCCCAGCCACCAAACAGCTTCATGCTCAATCCAATCCTGTGGCGGAGCTGTAAGGCCGCAGCTTGGAGCTCGGGCCAGGTCTGCTCAGCCCGCAGCAGTGACAGGGCTTCAGGCGACTGGATCGGGTATTGCTTGGGGTGCTTCTTGTGTTCGAGATAAAACTCAGCCAGGCGCACTGTGGGATGGAGGCGCGAGGCGGGCACCGTCAGGTGCGCTCCGATCCAAGCGCCCACGGCGATCAAGGCCGGCCACAACAGCAGCAGGGCCAGCAAGCGGCGTCGTTCGACCGGCAGAGTTCGTGGGTCTGGTGTGCCGGAGGATGGCTGGCGCAGTGCGCCGAACGGACAGGATTGCTCGCACAGTTTGCATTGGGTGCACAGGTCAGGCGTCACCCGCACTCGCCACTTGGTCACCATGGCCGCCAACCTGAGCAGGGCACCATAGGGGCAGATAAACCGGCAGAAGGGACGGCCCACCACCGTGCCAACCAGCAAGAACGCAGCGCCTAACAACAAGCTCCAGGTCGGCCCGTGCCGGCGGAACAGCGGCACAAACGGGTCCAGCTTGCAGATCAGAAAGATGCTGCCGGTGGCTGCGAACGCCAAGCCGGCCCCCAAGAACAAGAACGGCACCAAGCTCAACCCCCGCTCCAGCCACAACGGCACCTGCACCGGCTTCAACAGGACCAAGTCTTGCAATGCCCCATGCGGACAAACCCCGGCGCAAAAGGCCCGGCCGGCAAACAACGCCACCACCACCGGCAATACGAACAAGCCCACCACAGGCCACGGCACCGCGTAGTTTGGGTTCAACAGGCCGAACAGCACATTTTGTGGCGCGCCGATCGGGCAAATGCAGCCCGTGCGATAAAACCCGAAGTAAATCAGGGACAGGACCGACAGCACCAGCACGCCGGTCCGGGAACGTTTGCGGTGGACGAGCCATACCGCAACCCCTAACGCCACAGCCAAAACCCCCACATCGATATACTGCCACACCAACGCCCGCGGCGGGGGCGTGGTCATGGCCGGCATTTGATAGTCCGACTCGAATTCAGGCGGGGGAAAGCGCTGTTCGGCTCGGGCGCCGGTGGCCCAAGCCAAAACCCCAATCACCACAGCCAGGGCAATCCGGCCAGCCAGATTCATTCGTGCGCGGTGGTTTTGATGAAATACGGTTGGCTGGCGGGCACCCGATGGATGGCGTCGCCGGCACACACCCGGGCAATCGAGCACTCGTTGCAGTTGAGGCAGCGATCGTGCCGGATTTGGAGATAGAACGAGCCGTTGCCGAACCGGGTGCACCCTTCCACGCACCGGCCGCAGCCGATGCACAGCTCCTCGTCAATCGAGTATTCGTAGTAGGGCTCTTCGATGAACCGGCGTCGAATCGCTGCGGTGGGGCAGACCTGGTTCTCGGCTGCGGTGGTCAGCGCGTTGGGCTCCGGCACAAAATAGCCCGTGCACAACTCGCAGTAGCCGCAAATGGGGTAGGCCTGAACGCACTTAACGGCCGAGGGTTTCAGCACGCACGCGGTGGCGCAATTGCCGCACCGGACGCACTTGTTGGGGTCGATCTGCCACACATAGCCCGGCTTGGCCTTGGATCGTGTGCTGGCTAGGCCCAGCAAGGCGCCCAAACCGGTCATGGCACCCAGCCGCACTCCGTCGCGGAGGAAAGCGCGGCGGCTGACTGGTGGGTTGGGAGGCGACGCGGGAGTCATAGAGGCTCAATTAACTGGCTTGTGAACTGGCCGTGGGGCCGTCCCGACGCGCAAACACGCGCAGGTCATTGGCCACGGGATCCAACACGTAAATCCGGCCTGCCCGATCCGCTACCGCATCCAACCCGCCAGTGGTGCAGTCGGTTGGGTCACATGCCTTGGCGTTGTCGGCAAAGGTAGCGGGCCCGGCCACCACCGATTCCAACTCGCCTCGAACGGAGTAAACTTTCACCCGCGGCAGGCCCTTTTCGCAGGTGACAATCCGGCCACCGGGCAAGATGGCCAAAGCGATCGGGTTGCAACAGCCGCAGAAGCCCTCGATGGCCATGGTGGGTTTGCCCCACGCCAGCTCCATGTCACCCTCCACCGTGAACGCCAGCACCTGGTGTCGGCCCGGATTGTTGACTCGTAAGAGGCCGTCCGGATGCAGTTCGACATCCAAGAACGGGCTGGGCAGCACAAAGCCCGGGATGTTGCGGTCGGGATTCTTCTCGCCGATGCGCTTGAGCAGTTTGCCGGACCGGTCGTAGCGCAACACCACGCGATTGCCCGAATCGGCGGCAAACAAGTCGTTGTCGCCCACGGCCAAGCCGGTGAACCAGGTTTTCTTGTTGGGCGATTCCCAGCTAGCCCGGCGCTGCCCTTTGGAGTCCAGCACTTCGAGGTGATCCCGCAAACTTACGTAAACAAGGCCGTCGCCAGCCACAGCCACGCACCGCACCGGGCTGGGTAGGGCAAACTCGTTGAGTCGCTGCCCCGCGGTGTTCAACACGCACACGTAGTTGCCGGCCGATACGTAAAGGTTCTGGTCCGGTCCAATGGCCACGCGCCGCGCCTCAGACCGCGGCACCTTAAACTGGGCCACTTGCTGGTAATGCAGCCACTTCGGGTCGATGGTGCGGAACTTGGTGATGTCGTAAGCGAAGGGATTGGCAGGGGGCTTGGCAGCTCGGGCTTCGGCTCCCACTACAGCCGCCAAACGGCCTAAGACCGCTGCTACTACCCCACGACCTACAAACCAACGCCGACTGACTAATCGTCGCATAGGCCACTCGCTCATAGCTCAGCTTTGTCCCTGGCCATCCGCTCAATTCTCCGGCCAGCAGCCCAAGCGCATCCGCTCGATGCCGGGCACAGTTCGCACCGGTCGGACTCTGAGCAAGCCCCACGCGACTGAGCGCCGCTTTTGGGTCGGACTGCCCAGGCCGATACCACCGCCAGGCTACCCAACGCACTCAGGCGGATGACATCCCGCAAGAACTCGCGCCGTGGCGCATTTCTGGCCAAGCCGTTCATGTTGTCGCGCTTCCAGTTAGACGGGCCGGCTGGACCTGGCTGTTCGGTCCAGTGGCATTCAAAATCTGACCGGCTTCAAGCTGCATCGGCCAGTCGGGCTGGGCTACCTGATCGTTGCCCAAAGCCGTCCATATCTTGCCGTGCCAACTCAGGCTCGAACAAGTTCATTTGCCCGCGGCCCTTCGAAGGCCGTGCCGAGCGACCCATGCTCGCCCGCAAACGAACCGGTCAGGCCTCATAAACCTTAGCCGGCCACTCACACGCGTCAAGGGAACGGCCCGGTGCGATTTTCGGCACACCCGAGTTGATAGGAACTGGAATTCCTGGCGTAGGGCAGGTTTCCTAACCTGTTCGCCTCGCGGAGCATTTGTCTGCGCCGCCGCCGTCAGGCGGCGGACCGGGCTGGATCCGGTGGATCAATCCGCCGGCTCACGCCGGCAGCTACGGATTTTTTGTGGTAGCCGCCGCCGTCAGGCGGCGGACCGGGCTGGATCCGGTGGATCAATCCGCCGGCTCACGCCGGCGGCTACGGATTTTTTGTGGTAGCCGCCGCCGTCAGGCGGCGGAGCTGGCTGGATCAGGTGGATCATTCCGCCGACTTACGTCGGCGGCTACGGATTTTAGTTCCTCGGTAGCCGCCGCCGTCAGGCGGCGGACCTGGCGAATCCGGTTGGTCATTGGCTCGCCGACGGTCCCAGCCACGATCCTCGGCGAAGTAGCTTAAGCCGATACAGTGCAGGAGCACGGGTAGGCTACAGCGGTTGGCGCCCGGCGTAGCCGGCATCCAGGTCGTGCCAATATTCGATGTCGTCTTCGCCTTTTTCCCAGCAGAGGAACACCTCGCGTCCGCCCAAGATAGCAGGGAAATCAATCAGGCCACGTTCCAGGTCCTGCACGACGATCTCGCGCGAGCTGAATTCCTGAATCAGGCATCGGGCCTGGGCCAGCAGGGCCACGAATTCATTGACCGAATCCCCGCCCAGGTCGCGGCCTTGCTCCAACAGCTTGCTCAGGCGGCGGTCCAGTTTGCGCAGCCGGCCGGAGATGCGGTCCAACTGCTCGAACCAAAGCCGGATTTTGGGTAAGAGGCGGCGGGCTTCTTGGACGGTGTAGTGTTTGCGGAACTGATAGCCCATAGGCTAAGGCGGGCTTTTGCCGGAGGCTGTGGGGGTGTCAGCCAACTTTTTGCGTATGGTATCGTTGGGTTCGATATCGAGGGCCTTTTGCCAGGCCTGCCGCGCTTTTTCAAGCTGGTTGAGTGCGGCGTAAATATCGCCCAAGTGATCGTAAAGCGTGGCGTCGGGCTCGTCACTGTGTTGGATGGCTTTGAGCATCCAGTCCAGGGCCTCGTGCACCTGGCCCTGTTTGAACAGCACCCACGCCATGCTGTCCAGGTAAGCAGCATTGGTGGGCTCCAGGCTGACGGCTTGCTCGATCAAGAGGCGGGCTTCGGCCAGGTTGGTGCCGCGCTCGGCCCACATATAGCCCAGGTAATTGAGCGCCTCGCTAAAGTCCGGTTTCATGGCCAAGACCTTGCGAAGGATGCGCTCGGCTTGATCGTATTGCTGGGTGCGTTCGTAGGCTGCGCCCAGTTGGAAGTAGAAGATGTGGTTGAGTCGATTGGTGGCCGTGGAGCTGGCAATGGTCTCGGCAGCCAACAATCGTTGCAAGGCATTGGTGTAGTCTTTGAGCTGGTGATACGCCAAGCCGGCGTAGTATTCGGACTGGAAGGATCGCTCGAACTTGGCGCGGGCTTGCTCCAAGGTGGCCAGAGCGGCTTTGGGCTCACGGGCACTGAGCTGAGCTACTGCCAAGTCGTAGTAGGCCGGTTCGTAATCCGGGTTCAGGAGGATAGCCTTGTTGAAGTGATCGATGGCTTCCTTGTATTTGCGCTGTTCCAGCGCGACCGCGCCCAAGAAGAAGTACGGGCGCGGGTCAGTCGGGTTGTCCCGGATCAACAACTGCAACTGGACCGCCGCGTTGGTGAGGTCGGCGCTGCGCAGGTATCGTTCGGCCAACCAACGGCGCACCTCGATCAGGTTCGGATACTGTTCCAGTAGGCGGTTGTAGGCGGCAGTGGCCCGGTCCGGTTGGCCCAACGCATCCCACAACTCAGCCACCCGCTGTAACCACAGCGGGTTGGTTAACTGGCTGGTGTCCACCCGCTCCAGCACCCGGGTAGCCTGGGCTTTGACTTTGGGGTCGGTGGCCGGCCCGCCGATGGTCCGGTACAGCTCGACCAAATCCAGCAGGAACCCTGCGTCCACACCTTCCTGCTGGCTGGCTTGCTCCAGCACCTTGAGCGCTTCGTCACGCTGCTTGTTTTGGAAGTAAGCCTGGGCCAGGCACTGGTAGCCCAGCCACAGCTTGGGGTTACGCGCGATAGCTATCTTGGCCGCGTCGATGGCCGAGTTGGTCTTGCCCAACCATTGGCACACCAGAGCCAGGCGGGCAAACAAGATCGCTGACGCACCCGGTTGCTTGACAGCCTCGGTCAGGATCTCGTAAGCCAGCTCGGTCTTGCGGGCTTTGATGAGCCGCTCGGTGACCTCCAAGACCAACCCTTCGTTGCCGGGGTCCAAGCGCGCAGCGTGAGCGAACTGAGCCAGGGCATCGTCGAGCTCATCGTGAAGCAGATGCAGATACCCCAGCGCATACCGGGCGTGGGCCTCGGTGCGGCGACTGACTGCCAGAGGAGCAAAATCTTCCTCGAGGCCAGCCAGCCGGAAGCCGCTGGGCGCCGTTTTGCCAGTAGCCCCGGCCCCAGCCGACCGGCACCCCACCAGCGTGAGCGCCGCCGCCACCAGCCCCACTAAGCCGCAGATGCGTGCCAACGGCATGTCCAACAATAACCTGCTTCGGGCCGGGGCACAACAGCCCCGCCCGCCCTCCTGGCCCCGGGGCCAAAGCTGAACCGGAGCAGACCTTACTTCTGCCAAGTGCGCTTCTTATGTCGGAGCGCGCGCAGTTTCTTGCGACGTTTGTGTTTGTTGATCTTGGCTTTTCGCCGTTTCTTCAGTGAACCCATAGGTGCCGATTCGCTGTTGGGGGCCGTGGCAGCCAAGCCCAGCTTGGCCTACACCGCCACCCCGGTCGAACACCGCCAGGGGCCTGGGCTCAGTAGACCACTTTGTTCAGCGGGTACTCGATGATCCCTTCGGCCCCAGCAGCCTTCAACTGGGGAATTAGCTCACGGACAACGTGTTCGTCAATGATTGTTTCGACTGCGACCCAGCCGGGCTGGCTCAACTGGGCAATGGTGGGGTTACGCAAAGCGGGCAAGCGCTGAAGCAACTTGGGCAGATTCTTTTCGGCCACATTCATCTTGAGGCCCACCTTGGCTTCCGCTTCCAGGGCACCCCGCAGCAACAACGCCAGCGTCTCGATTTTCTGCCGTTTCCACTTGTCCTTCCAAGCTTGGTGATTGGCGATGAGTCGCGGGGTGGAGACTAGCAGCGTGTCCACAATCCGCAGCTTGTTGGCGCGCAGCGACGCGCCCGTCTCGGTCAATTCCACAATCGCATCCACCAGCTCGTGGGCTTTGACCTCGGTGGCGCCCCAAGAGAACTCGACGTGCGCCTTGACGCCGTGTTTGCGCAGGTACTTGCGAGTCAAGTTTACCAGTTCAGTGGCGATGCGTTTGCCTTGGAGGTCTTTGACCGACTTGATGGGCGAGGTTTCCGGCACAGCCAACACCCAGCGCGCAGGTTGCCGGGTGGTTTTGCTGAACTGGAACTCGCCCACCTCATGCACATCCGACCCGTTTTCTTGGATCCAGTCGTAGCCGGTAATGCCACAGTCCAGGTAGCCCAGCTCGACATACCGACTGATCTCTTGGGCCCGGATCAGTCGGATGTCCAGCTCCTCATCATCCACATACGGCACGTAGGATCGGCTGCTCAAGGTGATATGGAAGCCGGCCTTGGCCATCTTTTCGATGGCGGCCTCTTGCAGGCTGCCTTTGGGCAAGCCGAACTTGAGTTTTCTGACTTTCATGCACCAGGTATCGAAAGCCTTGGAGTTGATGCACCCTTTGCCAGGGGCAGGCCGGGCATCGGCTTTAGGGTGGCTGCCAGCACAGCCCTGGCTGATGTCCGCCCCCTACCGGGCGCTTTGGAGCTATTTCCAAATCACCAGCCGCCCCTTAACACTGATCCTGCCTTCCGCCAAGGCACCGACCACGCGCGGATACAGCTTGTGTTCGACTGCCTGGATGCGCGCATGCAGACTCTCCGGCGTATCATCAGGCAGCACCGGCACAGTCTCTTGGGCGATAATGGGGCCGCTGTCAATGCCCGCATCCACAAAATGCACCGTGCAGCCGGTCACCTTCACCCCGTAATCCAACGCTTGTTTCCAAGCTTCCAGCCCCGGAAACGCCGGGAGCAACGACGGATGGATGTTGATGATCCGCTCGGGGTAAGCCCGCAGGAACTGTTCTTTGAGCACGCGCATGAACCCGGCTAGCACCACCAAGTCCACTTGGGCTGCTTGGAGCCGCGCCACATACGCCGCCTCGGCATTGGGGTCCAGTTTGGTGCGGAACGGGCCCGGGGGCAAATACTCCGCCGGTATCCCTCGGGCGCGTGCTTGTTGCAAGATGCCCGCATCGGGCACATCGCTTAGCACCAGCACCACCTGGGCAGGAATCCGGCCTGCAGCGCAGGCCTCAGCAATAGCCACCATGTTGGAGCCTTTGCCCGACCCCAGTATGCCTACACGAAATAAAGCCATCTTGCCATCGATGCGGTTCAGCGCCTTCAAAGGGCAATTGCCCGGACCCGACTCACCGGCTGTGCTGGGGCGCAGGCCAGACGCCAGAGCGTGTCCGGCCCTTTCTTAGCCGGCGTGCCTGCGGCCAACAAGGACAAAGAAAGCCGACTGAACGCCTGGGTTAACGCGGGCCGGGCGCGCGCCCTTGGCCCGTAGGCCCCCGCGGCAGTCCTGCCTTGGGCAAAAGGTGGGGGTGGCGTCAAGAGTTTTGTGTAAAAGGCTTGAGGGGTCTCTGAGACCAATGAGTATTCAGCCGATCAAACACGCTAAACAGGATCCGTTCACAACTGCTTCGAGTGCTAAAGGCACACATCGTGCGAATCCGCCGCCGCACCTCCACAAACACCCGCTCGATGACGTTGGTGGTCCGCAGCTTCCGACGATGTGCCTCTGGACAGTCGTAAAAGGCCAACAGCTCCTCCAAGTCAGCCTCTAAAC